>Ga0123519_10004762_pt1 | contig 21789 bp, 28 predicted proteins | sample YelNatPaOPRAMG02_FD_87396 | JGI IMG/M metagenome (GOLD analysis project Ga0123519, IMG submission 87396) | Hot spring microbial communities from Yellowstone National Park - Yellowstone National Park OP-RAMG-02 (version 2) | ecosystem: Environmental > Aquatic > Thermal springs > Hot (42-90C) ...
CGGGACCGGGAAGTATCCCTCTTTGTAGCGGATCTTGTAGCCGAGATTCGGCGCTTCGCCGCTACCCCTATTCCACTCCCCCTCCTTAGAATCTATATGATAAAATCCTTCGTACTGCTTCTGATCGAACTTCACATTGTCAAATACAAAAAACTCTGCCTCTGGGCCAAAGTATGCAACATCCCCGATGCCGGTAGACCTAAGATACGCCTCTGCTTTCTTTGCCACAAATCTCGGATCACGACTGTAAGGTGCACGTGTGATTGGATCTACAATGTTACATATAAGGCTCAAAGTAGGCACGTTACTAAAAGGTTCCACTACGGCAGTAGTTGGATCCGGGATGACTAACATATCCGAATGGTGGATAGGCTGCCATCCACGGATAGAAGAACCATCAAAACCAAAGCCCTCTTCGAAAGATGACTCAGTAAGGAGCCTAGATGGAACGGAGAAGTGCTGCCATACCCCCGGAAAGTCAACAAACTTCAGATCCACCATCTCCGCCTTCATATCCTTCACTAGCGCTACGACCTCCGCAGGTGTTGTGTTATGCCTCATATTGATTTACCCCCTTTTGAAAAAGATTTTATGCCGTGCTATATTGCGTCATCACCGATCTCACCGGTCCTGATCCTAACGGCCTCATCCACATTACTCACAAATACCTTTCCGTCACCAATCTTGCCTGTCCTAGCAGTCCTGATGATTGCATCAACCGCATCCTTCACCATATGATCCGGCACCACCACCTCTATCTTAATCTTCGGGAGAAAATCGATGAGATACTCGGCGCCCCTATATACCTCTGTATGCCCCTTCTGTCTTCCAAAGCCCTTCACTTCAGTAACCGTCATCCCCCTTGTCCCTATCTCAAGAAGGGCGTCCTTGACATCGTCCAGTTTGAACGGCTTGATAACAGCCTCTATCTTCTTCATAAAAAAATCCTCTACAACCATTTCCACATCTTTAGCAAGCGATTTTCTAATTAGGAGAATGTGAACAAGAATCAAAAGACCACATCAACGTCTCAATGCAGCATAAGGACTTTTTTCGAAGTCATCGTGGATATGTCTCTCCCTCTCTACAGGTGCAGTAGGATGGGATGGTTCCCCGGTAAGGGCATGTGGTATCGGTATATGATGTCTCTCAAAAAATCTAAACAACGCCTCCCTCGAAACCCTCCGGTGCCCACCTGGGGTTCGATACCCCTCCAACTGTCCTTTATCTATCCATTCTATCACGGTCGTCTGATGGACGTGTAGGAGAGACGCCACCTCACCTGTTGTAAATACCTGTTTTTTATACATAATATAAATCCTCCTTCTTTTCCCTAATTTTTATATATATTATAATATTTATAAAAAAATATGTGGATTGCAAGTATTTTTTCAATTTTTTTAACCTATGGCCCCTGCAGCTCCAGAGACAAAAAACAAAAAGCAATGAAGGTATAACATATCCAAGATACTTTACAATTGATTTATATATCTACTACGATGTAGCTTATACATATGGGCGCCAAGAGGGATAAAAGATGTAGGGAAAGACACAGCGCCTCTAGGGCAACCTGCAGACCGGACGGCAACGAAAAGAAGAGTATACTAGAGGTCTACGCCAGGATCGAAAATAAAAAGAAGCCATATGACATTGAGGTCCCACCCGAGTTTTCCGAAGGTGGAGAAGAACCACGGATCGGTGAGCTCTTGGAGGCGATCTTTCTACCGTCAGGCGACATACAGCTCGTATCGCTAAAGGAGTTAGGGAGGGTAATCCCCACCCTCAGCAAAGAAAGATCTAGACTACTGATACCATACATCACGCCGCTCCTCAAAGAAACCTATCATGAAGATATCAGGTGCGAATCGATAAAACTGCTTGGAAAAATAGGGGACGCATCTCCCCTCCCACATATTGCAATGATAGCCAAGACCACCGATTCTCCAAGATTAAAGGAAGAGGCTGTAAGGGCGATTGGCGTCCTCAAAGGTCGGAGATATCTGGAGTTCATATCAGATCTGCTCCAAGAAATCTACGATGAACCTGTAGCTGTAAGAAAGGCAGCGGCATTTGCCATCGGAAGGATAGATCCCAAAGGGTCAATATGGGCGCTGGTTGAAAGCGCCATCAACGATCCATCTCCGGAAGTACGGCGCACCGCTTCTATCACCATATCCAATAATCTCCCGCGACTTGAAAGGGAAACGGCAAAGGCAGTAGTTTTAAAGATGTCTGCTCAAATACACGAGGATGTTGAACAGGATGAAGATGTAAGAGTTGCTGTAGTCAATATGATGTCCATCGCAATAGATGATATATTTATAACGGAACTCATGGAGTGTCTAAAGAATGATCCGAGTCCGCGGGTAAGGGGCGAAGCGGCCAATGCGCTTTCGCACTACTTCAGCCCAGATATAGAAAGGGCATTGATAGACAGCTTCAATAAAGAAGATGGCGAGGCAAGGGAAAGGATCGCGCTGGCAATTGCGCAATACGCGATGAAAAATCCGCTCGTCCTCCATGATGAAATTTGCAGCACCCTTATAGAGATTCAGAAGACCTTCCCGCGAGGTTCATATATATGGAAGGTGGCAGTAAAGGCGCTCCCGGCTATATAACCTCTGTGTCTAATCGGCTAGTCTTGTGAACAAAGCCCAAGGCAATAAATATTATAATGGCACCTATCGCCTCATGGAATCCTATCCATTTCTTGGAAACAACTCCATCGATGATAATAGACACTATCGGCACCAAATACGTAGTGGTAGCGGCGCCGGTCCCGCCCATCGCCCTGACAAGTTTATAAAAGAGGATGAATGCGACAAATGTGCTACAGATACCAAGATAAAAGATGGCTGCAAGCGGTTTTAGAAGCGGCTCCCCCGTTAGAAAATACGCGCTAAAACCGTGCGCCAAAGAAATTGGGACGAGGACAGAAAGCGCACCAATACATTCCAAAAACAACATACTGGCATTGTCTACATGAGGAGCAAGCTTTTTGAGCCACGCAACCGATATACCATAACAAATAGCGGTGCCAATAATTGCGATAATACCAAGCGCCCCTTCCGGTCTGGAAATGGATGGCATAAATATAACAGCTATCCCTACCATACCAAGCACAATACCCAACTTTTTGCCGCGCGTAATCGGCTCACTATCCCTTCCGGCAATTGGGCCGATAAAAAGGAGCGTAAATAGTGGCGAGGTAGCAATGATTATAGATGCCAGCGCTGGTTGTACATGCTGCTCACCCCAAAATAGAAGGGCCCAAGGTATTCCAACTCCTATGGCGCCGTTGATTATAACCGGCGCCAGATGCCCTATTTGCAGGTGTCGCCCCCTTGTCTTCATATAGGCAAGGGAAAGAAGGGCTGCAATCGCCACGCGGATCGCAGCTGCAAGGAATGGTGAAAACCCAGTCAAACTGATATTTATGGCAAAATATGAACCACCCCAAAATATACACACCAAGATGAAATAGGTTAACACCATACTAGATCTCACTCCGAGCGAAGTGCAGCTCTTATCCTGCTTATAACCATCTCTATGGCTACATCGTTGTAGTCTTTCCACGGAATAATGATATCAGCAAATTCCTTAGTGGGAGCCACAAAGGTCTTATACATCGGGCGAACGGTACTTAAATACTGATTTACCACTGATTCGGTCGTCCTCCCCCGTTCTTTGATATCGCGCATGAGCCTCCTTATAAACCTTATATCTGACGGCGCCTCTACAAACGTCTTTATATCTATCAAATTAAGCAACGTGGCATTTTCATACAGGAGTATCCCTTCCAAAATGATAACAGGATGCGCCTTCACAAGCCGCTTCTCCGGCCTTCTGGTGTGGGTTACAAAGTCATAGATTGGTGCCTCTATATCTCTTCCATCCTTCAGCTCTGAAACATGCTGGATGAACAGATCTACATCGATAGAAGAGGGGTGATCAAAGTTTCGCTGAATCCTTATATCTTCCGGTAGCGAGGAAAGATCCTTGTAATAACTATCCATCCCAAGGAAACTGATATTGTCTTCCCCAACAGAGTCTATGATCCTATTCGCAACGGTGGTCTTCCCCGATCCAGACCCGCCAGCTATACCTATAACAAGTGCCTTCATTTCTCCTCGACTTTGTTTTTTATACATTATTTAAATTTTCAAAACAATATCCCGTGTCACTTTGTTGGTTTGACCGCCCCTCCAATAGCGGTTTTAAGCACATTGGCAAGCGACTGATCCATCTTTTCAAGTTCGGCCACCTCTTTTGCTGCCTCTTCCACATTGCCAAGTTTTAGGTAGGCAACGGCTATATCATAATGCGCCTCGGGAAAATTCCACTTCAATTCGACTGCCTTCTTTAACAGAGGTATCGCCTGCTCATAATTACCTTGAAACAGATATGCTGTACCAAAGTTAAAATAAGCGCTGGGTTCATTGGGCATCTCGCTCACGGCCTTCTTGCAGTATGAAATGGCCTCGTCAAACTTCTCCTGCCTTGCAAGCACGTTGCAGAGGTTCAGTTTGGATTTGGGTTCGGATGAATCAATCTCCAACGTACGCATATATTCCGCCGTAGCCTCATCGTATTTCCCCATATCAATATATATATTTCCTAGGTTTACATGCGCCCCAATGTGTTTCGGATCAAGCTCTATCGCCTTCTGATATTCTGAGATTGCCTCATTCAATCTGCCGGCTGTTTGGTGTTCATACCCCAAGTTATAATGGCGTATGGCCTCCTTGGCCTTTCTGTTGCAACCGAGCCCACACAATAAGGCAAGTGACAAGGCAAAAACTATGAGCGCATATCTATTTTTCATAGAAACTCCCCCTTTTGATTAAAACAAATGGGACGCCCTTCACCTATTATATCCCATCCTGTCGGGGTGAGAGGATTTGAACCTCCGACACCTGCGTCCCGAACGCAGTGCTCTAAACCAGGCTGAGCTACACCCCGATGGATACCAAGCCTAGATCATGAAGCATTATTTATCAAAAAATGCAATAGATTTTCAAGGATGGGTCGCTACTGGTAAAGATATTACCCACCATTTCCATCGCTTGGCAAGGAGAATACCCTGATTGTCTTATCCCACCAAGGCGTCTTCTTGATCTCTTCTCCTGTCGGCTCAAACTTGAAGATATTCTGAAGTTCTGGCGGCGTCTCCACATCCTTCAGCTCAGGTGGGATGCTTCCTTGAAACAGCTCTATTACAATATCCGTATTTCTAGCACTGATACGCATGCTATCGTATACATATCTATCAAATAGGAATAGTATTGCAAAGAGGGCGGCTATGCCAATTATGCCCCTTAGGTTAAATCCAAGTTCCCAGACATTTATCTGCGGCGCGAGGCGATTTGTAATCCCCAGTACAATGTCTACAATCAATATGGCTATAATAACCGGGGCGGCGACCTGTACTGACATCACCAAGACGTTTGTAGAAAGGACTATCAAAAAGTCCATCAGAGGAAACAGGCCTGGCCTGACATTGGGAAAACTAAATGGCGGAATCAGCTCATAACTCTCAATGAAGGATTTTAAAAAGAGGAGGTGTCCACCTAACACCAGATATATCACGAGCGCTAGTTGAAACAGGAATTGACCAGAGGTAGAACCCTGCTCACCTAGCTGTGGTATGAGGACGCGCGCAAGGGAGGCGCCCCGTTGGTTGTCCACCATCCTCCCTGCCGCCTCAAAGCCATAGAATATCAGCGAAGCAGAGAGCCCTATTGCAAGACCTATAAACATCTCCTTGAAATACAAGGCGAACAAAACCATCCACTCGCTCGGCAAGACAGACTTTGGATCGCTCGGTTTTAGAAGTGGGTACAGATATAGGGCAATAACCAGTGCAGTGCCGACCACTATCCTGCGCGGGACCGGTTTGCCAACCAAAAACGGAATCACAGAAAAGGCAGTAAGCAGCCTCATCCATATGATAGAAAGACACACCGCCGCAGTCTGGAGGTCTATATCTATCCCGAGGATTTTAAAGACATCGGCCATCTTACGCTTTCTAGCCTATACTCTTGTAGAAATTTGAAAGGAGATGGGTTGCAAAGCTAAGCAGCTTTCCATACATCCACTCGCCACCCACCGCAAGCGTAACCACTACCCCAATGAGTTTCGGTACAAACGTAATGGTCATTTCCTGAATCTGCGTAGTGGCTTGGATGATAGATATAACAAGGCCTATGATGAGTGCAACGGCAACCGGCGGCGCAGTGATTATAAGGGCAAGGTAAAGGGTCTGTTTGGCAATTGCTGTAAAATATTCATACATAACCGCCTCCAATCATACATAACCAAGTATCAAACCCTTCACTATGAGGTGCCAACCGTCCATCAAGACAAACAAAAGGAGTTTGAATGGAAGTGCAATGGTAATTGGCGAGATCTGGAACATACCAAGCGAAAGGAGTATATTTGCAACAACTATGTCAATTATCAAGAACGGCAGGAATATCACAAAACCTATCTGAAACGCTTCAGAGAGTTCGCTCACTGCAAATGCAGGGATGAGATTCAAAAAATCATTTCGCCCTATCTTCTCGCGCTCGGTATCATCCTTCTCAAGCTTCCTGGCCATATTATAAAACAAATCTACCTCCCCTTGATGCGCATGCTGTACCAGAAACGCCCTTACAGGTTCTTTGCCAACATCAGCGGCCTTTACGAGTAATTCTACCGTTGCCTGAGAGATGAGAGGTTGGTTAGTGCCTTGATTAATAACACTCCCTGCCTCTCTGTATACCTGATATCCAACCGGCGCCATTATGTAGATAGTAAGTATCATGGCCAGCCCGGTAATTACGATATTTGGCGGCACCTGCTGAGTTCCTAATGCATTTCTGATAAGCGCAAGCACTACTGAAAGCTTCACGAACGCCGTCGCCATCATCACAACAAATGGCGCTAAGGCGACCGCAATTAAGATGATGAGGATAAAAAGCGGCCTAGATATCCCACCTCCGCCTCCAGCTACACTCTCGGCATACGCAGTGAGAGGAGACAAAAATATAATACCAAGGATGGCGGCTTGACTAACCCTCAGCCCTTTTATCATATGAAGCTCCTTCCACATCCCCTTTGTCAAGGTCTGAGATGAAGTTAATTCCATGTTCAGAGTCGCCTATTAGGATATATCGTGAGCCAACCTTGACTATATAAAGCGCCTTCTTTCTCCCAATAAAATGCCTTGCAACAACCTCTATATATCTCCCTCCCAGCCCCTTATCCAAAAACTTAAGCCTGGGCGCTGCATAACGGAGCAAAACAACTGCCACAACGCATACTACTACAAGTACTACAAGCATCTTTATAAACAAAATGGTAAAATCCCCGGCTGATGAAATATTTGCGGGAGATGATGAGATATTGCCGACTACCAACCACATCCCACCCTCCAGAAGAGAACCGCTATCTTATTATCCTCACTATCCTCACACCAAGTTTCCCATCCACATCCACCAGTTCACCCTTGGCAAACAATTTTCCGCCAACAACCAGATCCACCACCTCATTGGCAGGACGTGCAAGTTCGATCACATCTCCAAGTTTCAAAAGGACAAGTTCGCGCATAGTAATGGATTTCTTTCCCATAACAGCCACAATCTGCACTGGAACATCCGCCGCAGCATCCAACATATCGCGTGGGGCTGCTTCCTGAGTAGGCCTGGGTTCGCGGCCGGCTCTGCCGCTTGGCGAAGCATCTCTCTCCTCGTATTCTTCCTCAAATTCGCCCTCGTCAAATTCTGCCTCTTCGCCAATATCCTCTTTCATATTATCATCTGCCATACGCACCCCTCTAGTTTGAGACTATACCATATATAAAAAAGATCGCCAACTTATTTGACTACTCTACTACATCCAACCTAAACCTTGCCTTCTCCTTGTCAAGACCCTCCAATTTCGCAGTCACTCCCTCTTCCGAATCGCCAAAATGAATTGTAACACTTCCGCTTAATATACCGCCGCTCAAGTTAAGCATGCTCTCGTCAAACAAAATTATATCACCTGCCTCAAGACCCTCTAGATCTACTGGATTTATCATAGATCTGCCAGCCTCTGCCCATACCGGCACATTCAAAAAACCGAATCTCTCAAGCTCATTCTTAAAATAGTTCCGCTCTCGAGTTATATCACCAGCACCCTTTTGTATCTTTATAAACTCACTTACGGAACCAGATGGAATAATAATATTAAATATTCCACTGTTGTCTAATATCCTTACCTCGAATGTAGCAACATAAAGATCCCCCTTGGCCTCAGCGTAAGTAAGGACACCATGTGGCTCCGAAATAAACCTTTCAAACCTGAAATGAAGGCGCGGTTTTGTATCACACATATCGTATATCTTTTTAAGGACCTGCATGACTAGATATTGGAGGATCCCCAGTTCAACATCCGTAAATCTTCTAGTGTCGCTTGGCGATGTCTTTTCTGTACCACCTAACAACCGATCTATCAAAAGCGAGGAAATCTCGTAGTCTATAGTAAAAAGCAGCTTCCAACTTGGCGCTGACATTCCTATAACGCCGATGACAGACGCCTCTGGTAGTTTAGAAACAAAATCCTCCGCCAAAAACCTCTCGGCAGAGACAAGTTTTATACTAACCTCCCCTCCTATATGGCCTGCTATCGTATCTAAAACCCCTTCTTTAATCCTTGTCCTTGCCTCATTGGCAGGGAGGAGCTCACACATGGCCTTTATAATGCCAATTTCTTCCCTAGAAATTCTCTTTAGATTTTCTAATCTGAAGGGTCTTATCATTTTTTAACAATCATCCAACCTTTATATCGCCAACGGCTATCCCCTTTGCCTCCAGTTCAGCCTTTATATCACCAGCGCTTGCCGAAAAGATATTCCTCACTTCTGCATCTGAAGAGAGAAACATGATGTTTACTTTATCATGCTTGACTGAAACACGCAACCTTAAACCTCTAAATACTTTTTCATTTAATTCCAATCTCACCTCTTTATCACCCTCCAAGTTTACGCCCGTACCAACAAATTTCACAATCTGATTTACTATGTGTTGAATATGCTCGCGGGAAAGAACCTGTGCCTTCAGCGCTGCATTGAATTCTGTACTAAATTTGCTGGACATGGCTGCAGCAGCAATTTTTGCCTGAGCCGCTTTTGATAGCCCAACCTGCGATCGTCGCTCAGTCAATGCATGTCCATAACTCCTGCCTCCACCCGTATCTGCACCGCCTCCCTTCGTCTTCCCCTTGCCCACGATTTTATAATCTACGGATGCGTGATCCGTACGATCCGATTTTGCCTTTTCTTTTTTGGACTGGCGATCTCTTTCATCTGATTTTTCATCCTGCTTTTTCTCTCCGTCTTCTCTCCTCACAACACGGCTTGTGTCATACTGTTCCGGTTTTGCAAGTATAGGATCTGATTTGAGACTGCTCTTCTGATCTAATATACTTTTCTCTAAAACCTTATCAAATGGAGAGGGTTCGGTTTTCTTGATTGGAGGTTTGTCAACAATGTTCTCCGATACCCTCGGCTGTTCTTTCTCCTTAACCTTTTCGGTCATAACACACCCTTTTACTTTTAAATTTCTTGCGTTTCCTCACCGTGCCACTTCCTAAGTTGATGAATAACATTTCCAAGCTCGTTCAACTCCCTCTCCTCCTTTCTTGTAAGCTCCTTCTCTATCTTCTTGCGCCACAACTCCTTGTGTTTCTCCATGATCCTCAACTCTTTGCATGCCTCTATATAATCCTTCCTTGCCCTCCCAACCGCCTCTTCAGCCGCCGCTACCCTCTCCTCCTGCTCTTCAATCTCTTTTTCCTTTTCCTCCTCATCCTCTTTAAGTTTCCTTAAATAGTTATTATATATATTGCCGTCGAATATAGAAGAACCTGGCCCCATCCTTTGATACATCCTCTTTCGATACTCCTTCCACTTTCTCACTATTTCATCTCTCTCTTTCTCCAGTTTCTTTTTTAATTCCTTTGCCTCGGCGAGCGCCTTGATGGCCAAGGCAAGCGCCTCTTCCGCCTTCTTCTTTTCCCTCTCCTTAATGACTAGCAACGCTTGCAACCTGTATCTCTCTCTGGCCATACATCTCCTCAAAACAGATTGATCAACATATCCACCGTTTCTTCAAATGTATGTTTTTCATACACGCCTTGCTTTAAAAAGTTATTCACATCCTCTATCTTTTGTATTGCATAATCAACCCTCGGGTCTGAACCTTCTTCGTACGCTCCTATCAATATAAGATCTCTCTCTTTTTCATAATTGGCAATAATCTCCCTCACCTTCTGTGCAGCCTCCATATGCTCTTTTGTTACAATGTCACTCATAACACGGCTCACGCTCTGCGAAATATCTATGGCGGGGTAATGTGCCCTGGCAGCAAGATCTCTGGAAAGCACAATATGTCCATCCAATATTGAGCGAGTTTCATCGGCTATCGGTTCAGTCATATCATCACCCGCAACCAGTATGGTATAAAATGCGGTTATGGAACCCTTGTCAGAATTACCGGACCTCTCAAGCAGTCTTGGTAATGTAGAAAAGACAGATGGCGTAAAACCCTGCCTTGCCGGAGGTTCGCCAACTGCAAGCCCTACCTCCCTCAGTGCCCTTGCAAACCGTGTTACAGAATCCATCATTAGCATAACCCTTTTTCCCTGATCCCTAAAATATTCTGCTATAGCAGTCGCAACATATGCCGCCTTTAATCTCACCAGCGAAGGTTGATCGGAGGTTGAAACTACCACCACAGAACGTTTAAGTCCCTCTTCGCCCAGATCACGCTCTATAAAATCGCGCACCTCTCGTCCTCTCTCACCAACCAGGCATATGACATTTATATCTGCTTCTGTATTCCGAGCTATCATACCAATTAGGGTAGATTTGCCCACTCCTGCAGCCGCAAAGAAACCGATGCGCTGCCCTTCTCCACATGTAAGGAGGCCGTCTATCGCCTTTATCCCAGTGGCTATCGGCTTGGTAACACGTCTTCTCTTTAAGGCACAGGGCGGCTCAGTGGTCACAGGATATTCAGTAGTACACTTAAGCGGTCCTTTTTCTTCAAAATCAAGCGGATCACCCAACCCATTTAGCACCCTCCCAAGCAACTGCTCTCCAACCCTCACCGTAAGGTACTTGCCCGTAGGAACCACATCGTTACCCAGTCCTATTCCCTCCAGATTCCCGAGGGCCATCAGGAGGACCTCCTGATCCTTAAATCCAACTACTTCTGCCCTTATAGGTGGTGCACCATACGGATATATAAAGCAGAGTTCGCCCATCCTAACGCCTGGGAGGACAGCGCGGACCACTAAACCTGTAAGACCTGTTACCTTTCCTTTTATAGTATAAGTGGAAACTGCCCTAAGATTATGAAGGTATCTATCGAAATCTATCTCCGGCACCTCTAACTTGTATCTTTTGTCAAACGCATCTGACATATCAATCCAGCATATCTTTTATAATTCCAGCGCCTTTTTTATTGCCTCCAGTTGCGTCTCCAATCTTGCATCTATCGTACCAATCTCAGTCTCCACTATACACCCACCCCTCGATATGCTCTCATCTTCCTTAAAAACTATCCTCTTTGCCCTGTCAAAATCATCACTGTACCGATATCCCTCACTTACCATAACTTTATAGTCCTCGGGATTGAGACGAACAAGTATCCTATCACCAAGGGAGGCATCTATAGCATTTTTCACAATAGACCTTACCGCCTCTGCATGCTCACTGACTATTGTACCAATGACCTTTTCAGAGATGGTCATAACAAGCCGCAAGATATCACCTTCTATCTTGCGATAAAATTCGTCTTTTACCCTCTCAAATGCGGCAAGGTGTGAGGTAACACTTGCTAACCCCTCCTCTCTCCCTTCATGATAGCCCCGCATCTTTTCCTCTTCAAACTTCTTCTTGGCTGCATCCAATATCTCCTCTGCCTCCTTCCTGATCTTTTCAGCTACAAGATTCGCCTCCTCTATAATAGCCGATGCTTGTTCCCTTGCCTCAACGACTCTCCTATCTAATACACCCTTTTCTTCGCCGGTTGCAGGTGGTACAGTCGGTGTGAAGATGCCGCGCCTTACCCTCTCCTCTACACCAAGTTCTTTCTGTAATTCTTTCCCTTTTATTATCTTTTTGGTCATGAGATAGGTTTATATCACACTATCCTTCTCTTGCCAACTATCACCATTTGAAATCATCTCTTCGGCCGAAGACGGATTTAATGGGAGTTCAGTGGCAGCAGGAGCGCCCGCCATCACCTGCTCCTCCGACTTAATGCGCCTACATATACTGCCATCTATGGCGCCGCTCCTCGACAATGCGCCTATCCTTTCCAAAATAAGTTCCTTCCGAAGTGATGCCACTGAAGCCGGTGACCCAGAGGTATATTGATCAATATAGCGCCTAAGTAGATAGCTTCTCCTTGGTTCCAACTTATACTTCATAGACAGGAATATCTCTTCTTCCCCCTTTTGAAGCGCCTTTGCAAAAGAGATAAAACCCATCTCTTCAAAAAACAAATCCGTTGGGGTTGAACCGGCAGTATTCATCTGCAACACTGAATACTTGGCGTCTCTTGTGAGAATTGGATGGACATCCGTAAGAGACCTTATCCTCTGCTGCAGGAGGTGCGCATCCTCCACCGGCAGCCTATTTAATACGATGGAGATGATGTTTCTATCCATCCCCTTAAATGCCATAGCAAGTTCATGTATACCTATATCCACAAATAAGCTCTTGAGTTCACTGCTCTTTAGAAATGGGATATCGGCAAAACCGAACTCACTACCCACGCCACCTGTCGCAACAGTGAAACCGGCAAACCTTGCCTCCAACTTTCCTTGTATCACACCAAGTATCTCCGGCGGAACGGCAAAGGCATCGATCAATGTAGGAAGTTTGTTCTTTATCCTTTTTGGTAACCGCTCTATCAGGTACCTCACATGGGAGGAAGGGAGATAACGGAGTAACACCCCAACTACCCTCGGCGACTCTTCAGATAGAATATCTAAAAGCCATGCAGGATGTATCTCAGAGATATTTGCAAATACATGGAGGCTCATATGGGCCTTGATGCGGTTCCTTATATCTTCCTTATCTAAAGTGCCTTCGACTGATTCTGTCTGCGCTATTTCGCCAATCTTTACCTCCTCGCTCTCAATAGCAAATTTTTTGAGCTCGGCTATATCAGCGCCAAACAGCCTCATCATATCCACCGCCGTTTTCAACCTTATGTCCCTTATTTCCCCCACCATGCCTCCATCCTACATTTACTGAATGTTCGTGTTCAGAACCGCCTTCAGAGATGATACACCCTGATCCGCTGTTTTTACCACCAGTTCAGTAAGTTGAGCAAAATGATATATATATGCCTGTACCGCAAGCAATTCCTGATTTGAAAATCTCTTACCGCTAAACAAGACCTCGTTTACAAGCTGTTCCATCTTCATCTGTCCATCATTTACCTGTGAAAGGAGAGAGACTACCTTTTCAACACCGCTTGTGCCATCAATCCCAACCTTTAATTTTGACTCATCTATTGGAATGCCTGCTGCAGAAATGGAGTCCACTCCTACATCGGGCAAACCAAGTTCATTCCTGCTAATGCCCAAGTCACGCGCAAATTCCTCTCCCGAATTCATCATATCAAACATCTCTTTAAAGGCTGTATTTTCGGTCTGTGGAACACTTGGCCCTTTTTGTTTGGAAACTTCAGATACTGCCTTTTCTATAACTGCTGCATCTAACTTCATGGATGCTACCATAATACCTCCGCTCACTCTCCTTCTTTTCCCCCTTCGCCGTTATCTTCGTCGTCCTTCTTTGTGGTGCCGGCAGATATGGCCTTTATCTTTTTGAGCAGCAACTCAAGTGCCCTAGCATGTAGACGAGATGCCCAAGATTTAGAAAGACCAAGCTTTTCGCCCGCCTCCTCCAAAGTCTTGTTCTGAAAGTAATACATCTTTATTAACTGCTTTTCCTTTTCCGGAAGCATATTGACAGCCGTGCGCATATACTCTCTTACCTGCATGAACTCCAAGGTGCGAGAGGCATCTACATTATCTTTATCCTCTATATCCATCTCCTCAGATGCATCGAGAGATATCACGTATATTGAGGCAAGCGAATTGACCGTATCCGCAAGTTGCTCCTCTACATCATCTGGAATATGATGTGTGGATTTATACTGTAGGTAATCGTTCGCTGCTTCTTCCATCTTGATCTTCGCATATACGGAACGTGGCAACCAACCAGACTTCCTAAGACCATCGTATATAGCGCCTTTTATCCTATAATAGGCAAATGTTTTGAAATCGACATCTTGTGATTCATCATACCGTTTTGCCGCCTCCAGTAGACCTATCCTTGCATTACACAGGATTTCCTCATAATCCACGGCAGACGATAATGCCTGTGACACCTTCCCTGCTATAGACGCCGCAAAAGGCATATACTGCTCAACAAGTTCGTTGCACCTTGAGTTCTCTTCAGGCTCTTTATGGGTGCTGACCACAATAGCGAGCCTCTTCTTATCTATCTTCTCCCGAAGTGCCGCCCGTCTTGTTGTCGCCTCTACCATCCTTGCGCCCTTTTTCTCTTTGAGCACCGACTTGGCCATCTAATATACCCCCTTCAAGAGGTTCGGATGGGGGATTTGCAGAAAGCATGCCAGAAGGGGTGGCTTGCACAAATGAAGGGTATCGGGTAAAACCTATTGAAATGACAAGACTTTATCTAGGTAACCTATCAAATCCTATATCGGGGACACATAAATATCTTACAAAGATGGGGTATATTTTCCCCACCTAACTGATCTCCAAGGGGCGTGGGGAAACGGTGAGAGAATAGAAAAGTTGCCTATTACTGGTGTGTTATAAAAATGACAGAGTGTTGTCAGAAAGTCGCTGGGAATTGCCTCTCTAAGACCACTGCGTCAAATATGGCAGAAAGCGGGCGGTAAGTTGTGGGCTCGACTTTATAGCCTCGGTCACAGCCTGCGCAACCTCTTCCAAAACGCGCGGCTTCCCTTTAAAGGCCGGATTATCACCCAATGTCCTGACAACAAAGCCATGCAGCCTCTTGGAGGCCTCTGGCGTCCAACATGGCGCGCCCGTAAAATATGAAGAGAGCTTGGGCACACTATTTCCTATTATCTCTGCCAAGGCCTTTGGATTGTCGCTGCTGGGTTCAACATGAACACCGGGGGTGGACGGATTGCGCTTCAAATCCCGATCATGCCCTACCTTTCCTATGTCACTACTTGGGCTTGGGGTCTGGCTGATGTTTCCATGGATCTTGTTTACTCCCATGATTCCTACCCTCCACTCCCCCTATTTCATCTTCTCTACCGACTCCATCATCATGTCGTTCCTGGCATATAATACATTCAGCACATCCTCTGCCGGGAATGCACCGCCGGTCAGGGTAAGTGCACCTCCGTCTTCCATCCCTGGGATGACGACCTGGGAGGCCTGCCTCAACATCTCATTCTTCATCTGCTTGTTATATGCAGCAGCCTGTATTCGATCCCCAATCGAGCCGAGTCCATACATCGTCAGTGCACCTATCATCGCGGGCGGAAATATAAAGGAAAATGGGGCGGCAATAGCGCCTAGCACCTTGCCTAGCCCGGATAGAAACCTCCCAAATCCCCCTGGCCTCTTTTGATGGACGGCAAAGGGCTCCTCACCCTGCACCATCCTCATCTCATATCTCACAAAATCTGGTCTGATCTGATTGAATGCCATACTCCTGATCTCCACCTATAGTATCGGTAGCTAGGAGGGCAGGAGTTGTGTCTCACCTTTTCTCTTCGCCGCCTGCCTCTAGGCGTGGTCTATCTTCACCCGACCCCCCTATTAACTGCCCTGAAGAACCGCTATAAAGCGCCTCTATTTCACGTCTCACTTTAGAAGTCCTTATAACATTTAATATCATAGCACCTGCCAAAAAAATGAGTATAAATACAAACACAGCCAAATATATCTTAAGCCTTGCCGATGACTCCTTGGAGACATTTATACCCATAACCTTTACCATCTCCCCCGATGCGCTGTTGGGGGTATTACTAGTGCTGACACCGGTACCAGTAGGGCCTAATCCTATAACACTCTTCTTTTGGAGGGGCGATGAGACATAGCTTATTACTACAGAGACATCGCGGGGGTTTAACTTCTCAACTGCATTTGCAACAAATTGCTGTATCTTTGACTCATTGATAACACTCTCCCCGGAGGGTGGAGGAACCACCTTGACCACAACAGAAGCGGTAGGTCTTTTTTCAGTATCCTTTGCAAACTCCTCTGGAGTGGGCATATTCACTACGACAGACACATCCGCCACCTCAGGTATACTCTTTAAGGCATTTACAATATCGCCCTTCACACCGCACAAAAACCTCGCCTTTTGCTCATCCGGCGTGGGTACTATCTGTTTCTCCTTATATATGCCGCAGAGGCCGGGCTCCTCTTTCCGCGGCAGGTTTTGTTCTAAGAGTATCCGCCTCGCCTCCTGAATATACTTTTTGTCAACCGCCACGCTCCACACAACCTCATTCTGAAGCTTCTCCGCCTTTTTTACCGCCTCAATTCCGGCATTGTAAAGGGCAACCACTATCTCATTAGCATCCTTCTCGGTGAGGTTGTGGTAGACCACCGTCTCGCCACAAGCAAATACAAACAGCAGTAACACAACTAAACACAACCTAACTACGTCTCTCCCTCCTAATCCTCTCCTCATATTCCATGACCTCCTTGTGGCCAGATAGCATATCTGGATCGAAGCCCTTTTCTATCGCATCCAAAAGGGCCCTTGCAAAACCACCCGCCGCCCCATCCTTGTCCGAAGAGGCTACTTCCTTTAACAGACTGACCGCCTCCTCCTTCTTTCTGGAGAAAAAGAGGGCTTCGCCCATGTATGCCTTTGCGTAGAAGCTCTCTGGATTTAGTTTCAGCGCGTCTTTATATATCTTAATTGCCTTATCGAACTTTCCTTGGCAAAACTCTACGGACCCAATTGCAACCAGCGGTATCTCGCTGTCAGGCGCCATTATTGAGACACCTTCAAAAACCTCCCGCGCCTCTTTATATCTCTGCATACCGAGGAGGATGTACCCAGCCTCCATCATTATCCCCAAATACTTCCTATCTATATCTATCATGCACCACCTCCATCACTCACCAAGCACTGATCTTTGGTACCATAATTTTTTAGCATTATAACCGATGAACAAAAAGTTGGCAATCAACAAATTGCCCGAGGAAAATGGGCGAATTGATCCGGAGAACAGAGTTCAATGAATGTGCACGAGGGGGCAAGGTCTCAAGGTATGTTATGCCCTCGCAGTAAACTTCTCTATCATAGACATTCTGGAGCGATGATCCGCGCTCAAGATGTTGGACTTGGTCGTCCAAGACTGCATATTTGACTGCATTAGCGCCTGTAGCTCGAGGAGTTTTAGGTTATTCTGATTCATCGTAGTCATTATCTCTCTGGTATACTGAGATGGATCTTCTACGCCAGTTGCACCAACGCCTGGAATACTAGAAGTCATACCACCATATGATGCTGTTGCATAGACCCCACCGGCCGAACCGTATCTTGGAGAACCCATTATCCCAGGATAAGTACTATAAGGGCTATATGCTGCCGCATTATAACCTCCAGACAGAACATCTATCCCAGAAAACGCGGCATTTAGAACCGCGCCTGCAAATTCACTCCCACCCGTCCACTGGCCCACCAACTCTGCAGCTGCAGGCCCCATATCAGATATGCCACCGAGTACATCAGAAAATGCCGCCTTGCCCCTCACGCCGGAGGATGTGGCGGCCTTAAGCCTTATCTCACCAGGATCTATAGATGCTAACTTCATATCACTGCCTCCTCATCCTTGCCTTACCTACCCAATCACATTATCGGATGATGGAAATATCCAAGTTGCTTACTGCCTCTTTTTCCCCTTAGAGGAGGCTTCTCCGACCATCTCCTGAATCTTATACTTTATCTCCAGGAGCTCTTTAAAGAGCGCCATTACATTTTCGATGGCGCGCGCCGCCTTCTTGGCATCCCTTCCCTTCTTAAGGCCCCTCTTTTTCCTCGCTATCTCTTCCAGTTCCTCATACGCCTTCCCGAAGGCCTCGTTTATCTCTGTAAAGTCTTCGGTGTCTATTAGGCGTTCTACGGCGGGATAACCGGCGCTTACAACCTTCTTTCCATCTCTCTCCACAACATCAAACATATGTTAAATATATCAGAGGAAAGGGGGATTATCAAGCAGCAAATGTTTAATAAAACAAAATGCCCGCCCCTTCTTCAGGTAGCGGGCATTTTAAACCTCACTTAAGCGGCTGCGCGCCTTATTGCCGGAACCCAACTATTAATACATATCATTCATACCAGGATGGGCAGGCGCCTGCTTTTTCTCTTCCGGTTTCTCTGCTACCAGCGCCTCCGTAGTAATCATGAGTCCTGCAATAGAAGCCGCATTTTGCAAAGCAGTCCTGGTCACCTTGGTGGGATCTATGATACCCCACTCAAACAGATCACCATATCTGTCATTTTGTGCATCATAGCCGTATGAGCCTTCATGTCTGTTCACTGTATCTACAACAACTGCGCCCTCGATGCCAGCATTGTCCGCGATCCGCTTCATAGGCTCCTCAAGCGCCCTTCTTACAATATCGATACCTACATCCTCATCCGGCGTGGCACCTTTAAACTTCTCGAGCACCTTCTTACACCTGAGTAAAGCAACACCCCCGCCAGGCACAATCCCTTCTTCAACAGCGGCCCTTGTGGCATGCAAGGCATCCTCTACGCGCGCCTTTTTCTCCTTCAACTCTGTCTCTGTAGCAGCACCCACATTTATCACAGCGACTCCGCCGACCAATTTTGCAAGGCGCTCTTGCAATTTCTCCCTATCATAATCAGAGGTGGTCTCTTCGATCTGCGCCTTGATCTGTTTTACGCGCCCTTGGATATCTGCCTCCTTGCCAGCACCACCTACGATGGTAGTGTTTTCCTTGTCGACTGTAATACGCTTTGCGCGGCCCAAATCCTCTAATGTCACACTCTCGAGCTTTATACCCAACTCCTCTGCTATCATCTTACCGCCGGTCAGGATAGCGATATCCTCAAGCATTGCCTTCCTCCTGTCGCCGAAGCCAGGGGCCTTTACCGCAACGGCCTGGAGGGTGCCTCTTAATTTATTCACGACCAGTGTTGCAAGGGCCTCTCCTTCAACATCCTCGGCGATGATGAGAAGGGGCTTTCCAGAGCGTGCCACCTGCTCCAAGAGTGGAAGGAGATCTTTCATGACGCTTATCTTCTTCTCGTGTATCAATATATACGGATCCTCAAGGACTGCTTCCATCCTCTCCGGATCAGTTACAAAGTATGGCGAGAGATAACCGCGATCAAACTGCATCCCCTCTACGATCTCAAGCGTCGTCTCCATCCCCTTTGCCTCTTCAACCGTAATGACACCCTCTTTTCCAACCTTATCCATCGCCTCGGCAATGATATTTCCTATCATCTCATCACCGTTGGCAGAAATTGTACCAACTTGGGCTATCTCCTTTTTGTCCTTGGTCGGCTTGGAGATTCTCTTTAACTCATCTACCACCTTTTCAACCGCCTTATCTATTCCGCGCTTAATAGCCATGGGATTGTGTCCCGCTGCCACCATCTTCATGCCCTCGCTGTATATGACCTGTGCAAGGACTGTGGCGGTTGTTGTACCATCTCCAGCCACATCTGATGTCTTCGATGCCACCTCCTTCACCATCTGTGCGCCCATATTCTGAAACTTGTTCTCCAACTCGATCTCCTTTGCAACCGTAACACCATCTTTTGTAATGGTGGGCGAACCAAATGATTTCTCTAAGACCACATTTCTCCCCTTTGGGCCTAACGTTACGCCCACAGCGCGTGCCAGGATGTTTACGCCGTTTAGTATCTCTCTGCGTGCCTCTTGATCGAATATCAATTGCTTTGCCATAAGATACCTCCTTATTTTAAAAAATTTATTCGACTATACCGAGGATGTCGTCCTCGCGGATAATCACATACTCTACACCTTCAAGCTTGATATCTGTCCCTGCATACTTGGAAAAGAGTATCCTGTCCCCCGTCTTGACGGCCAGCGGAAGGGTCTTACCATCATCGAGTAGCTTACCCGAACCTACGGCAATCACCTTTCCCTCCTGCGGCTTTTCCTTTGCCGTGTCTGGGATGATGATACCACCCTTTGTCTTTTCCTCCTCAGAGAGTCTCTGTACCAAGACCCTGTCACGTAGCGGCTTGAACCCTGCCATATCTACCTCCTTTCTCTTATTTTTTAATACATTAGCAATCTCACACTGAGAGTGCTAATCCATGGTTTGAGGGGGATATAATGTCTTAGGCGAGATTTGTCAAGGGGTATCTCACAAAAAATCTGCCTATAATACCCCATCAACCAACAAGGATAGATAATGTCTTATAAATTAGTTTTACCCTCTACCGAACCTCTTTAGTGTGCGGCCATCGTACAAGACAAGTTCACCCCTCTTTAGGTCTGCCAAACTGACCATCCCCCTTACAGCCCTCTTCTCCCTCTCAAGCTCGACGAGCCGTTCTAAGGTAAGAGGGCTACCACCACACAACAAGATATCTATCCTACCCTTGGAAAAGATGGGTGAGCTCACCACCCTATAAAGGCCCTTTTGCCTTCCTACCGCCCTGCGGGAGAGGATAAGATATGAAAACTTAATATAATCCTTTTTGTTTCCGATCAGCCTGTCTACCTCCTCTATAATCTCGGGTCTCTCCCACTCAAGGTACATGTGACACCAGTCTCTCTTATTCGCAACGAGCATCGGACATGAAGAGCCCCCAAGACACGGCGAAACAACATGTACCCCCTCAGCCACAACCAAATCCCTAAGTCTCATCAGCTCCCTCGTCGTCTTCTGAAGCGCAGGTTCTATTAAAATTATGGTTCCGTCGTCTTTTAACATCCCCATGAGTTGGAAGATGAGCGCCTTTCGCTCTTCTAATAGACCCATCTCGCTCAAGACATTCGATAAAATAATATGATCAAATGGTGGCTCAAACTTAAAGCGCCTAATAGACTTGGGATTTATTTCCATGCATACACTCTTAAATAACACTTTGCCTCGCGCATACATTGAAACAAGACGCATCCCATCTTCGAGTATGTGCCTATTCCTGTCGACTGCAACTATCTCTATGTCCCTGGATATATCTGATGCGGCAAGCGCAGTAGTAGCTGGGCCAGCACCAATATCTAATATCCTTGAACCCTCCTTGAGATGGCCGGCCTCCGATAGGCAAAACCGCAATTTGAGGTAGTTCGGAATCAGAAAATAGAGTATATAACCCGTCCTGTATTCCTTTAGATTGAAGTAGTCTTTGGGGAGTAAACTCCTGCCTATGGTAAATGCCTCAGAGAGGCGTCCTGCGCCACGCGCAAAGAAGGCTATATCCTTCTTGTTAAAACCGCCCTCCTTGCATCTCCTTATCTTCTCCGGCAGATAGCGGGCGGCAAGATACTCCGTTATCACCTTTACAAGACGAGGTGGGATAGTGTACACCATGCAAATTCTCTATTATAGGCGCATCAAGGGATTTACAAGGGATTTTTAGACCTCGGAATAGACATAACACACCTTTTTTATGACTGAGGAGGTCTGGGTATCATTGGAGGGGTCGCTAGGGAGTGGCGTTTGAGACAATCACAGCAAGCCTCGAACTGGAAGATGAGCACA
>Ga0123519_10004768_pt1 | contig 21783 bp, 15 predicted proteins | sample YelNatPaOPRAMG02_FD_87396 | JGI IMG/M metagenome (GOLD analysis project Ga0123519, IMG submission 87396) | Hot spring microbial communities from Yellowstone National Park - Yellowstone National Park OP-RAMG-02 (version 2) | ecosystem: Environmental > Aquatic > Thermal springs > Hot (42-90C) ...
AGAAGATGGGCATGCATTATTCAAAACACTACCAGCACGACTATCGCAGACCCAGGAATGCAGAAGATATTCTAAAAAAACTTAGGTAATCTGGACGTTGATCAGAAGATAAGAGGGTTTCTCATATCTGTTATCTTCCTCCAGGCGATGCTTCCATTTATAAAGGGAATTTGTATCCAATAAACTAAACATTCTCTCCACAAGGGACCTGTTGTACTTACTCCAATTTTTAACAGATGACCGATATCCTAATATTCCTTCCTTTAATTTATCATTGGTTTGGGGGTTGTTCATAAATCCCCAATCAACTCATAATATTTCAATGTCTGTTATACATCAGACATTATGCAACACACTTATTCGGAATATAAAATTCAAATACGACCTTATAATTATTCGTTATGGGCCTTAAGGTTTTAGTCACTGGATTTGAACCATTTTTAGAATTTAAAACTAATCCTACCCAGAAGATCGTAAACCTATTAGACAAACAAGAACATAATGGTATAAATTACGTAGGTAAAGTCCTATTGGTAGATTATTCCAAAATAGAAGATACTCTTAAAGGATATATAAATGAATCAAAGCCAGATCTAATAATAGGAACAGGGCTTGCAGCGGGGAGATCAAGAATATCAATAGAAAAGATTGCTATAAATTATAAATATTCGACGCAACCCGACAATGCTGGAAAGAAAGAAAGTGGAGAAAAAATAGATCCAAAAATTGCAGATGGCTTGTTTTCAATGTTTGATGTCGAAGGTCTTTATGAGAAACTAAATAGTCTTTTTATTCCTACAGAAATAAGTTTAACGGCTGGTGCATATCTTTGTAATTACGCAATGTTCATTATAATAAGAGAATCAATGAGAAGAGGGATAAGAGGAGGATTTATTCATTTTCCTGCTGACACTGAGCTAAGCTCCAAAATGCCAAATTTGTTTCTTCCAAGTATGACTATTGAAATGATGATAAGAGCAATAGAAATAATAGCCGAACATGAATCATTTAGATAGAGGGAAAAAATAATGTTTGATTACAGGCAGAGTGCAGAATTTCTGAAAAGGTGCCAGGTAAATGATGGTAGCGAGATAGAAGGGACCGTATGCCCTTGGGAACTAAACGCAGGACATTCTGCAAGAGAGGACCTCCACGATACCTTAGAGGCTATGTATATTTGGACTAGAAAAGAAAATAGAGAATACTGTAAAGAAAACATAGTCTTGGCTATTAAATATGCAAAAAGAAAATTTCAATGGTATAAAGAAGAAGACGAACCATTAAAATCATATGATTCAATTTATTATCTTCTGGCTCTCCATAATTATCTGAAATTTGAAGAAGATGCCGAATTAACCAATATTTACAGCTATGCCAAAGATTATTTAATCAGATACTTCAAAGCTAACCCAATCCATCACCTCAGAGAATATTCAAACCCCTACTGGAAGGCAAGTATTTTAGGACTTGTACTGAATGATGAGGAAGAAAACATCGAATTCTTAAGGAAATGGCTTGATAATGATAGAGTACTAATTAATCCTCTTTTGGAAAAATATCACGAAGGAAGAGGTTATCAATATCCACATGATTTCCTATCAGAGTTCGGAACTAAATTATTGTTGATGAACCTAATAATTCCTGAAAGAGTGGATGATAATCTTAACGAGGCAATTCCTGCTGGTTTTGTCCCAAGAACAATAGATGAAATGAGTTTTAATTCATCGATTCTTTATGGCTTGTGCACTATTAAAAAGTCGCTCAGTGAAAACTCATCATTAATATTAAATACTATTCAGAATATAGAAAGAGAAATAGAAGGAAGAATGGTGAAAGGAGGATTAAAGAGAGGGACTTACTTCCCATTAAATGAGAGCTGGCCTACGTTTTTCTACTATTTTGCGAGAATTTTTTGCGACAAACTACCTGTCTTTGACCAAACATGAATATCCCCAAATTCAATTAATGCAGGTCTTTAAGAGTATGCTCTATTTCATCCGGGTCACTTATTATTCGTAATATCTTATATTTGTAATAAGACCATTCTGCAAATCCCTCCTAATGAGGTTTTTATCTCTTTCTTTGGGATTTCCATATCCGCCTCCACCCGCAGTTTCAATCCGGAATATTTCCCCGACCGAAAGCTCAACAGTAGCCTTAGTTCCTATTCTTCTCCATTTTCCGTTTCTAAAAATAGAAACTTTTGTCGATTGGCCCGACTCCCCGCCAAAAAGACCCCATGGTTTGTGTTTCTCTCTGTCTGATAACACTGTAATGGTTACATTTCCTTCCAGTACTTTATATTCTCTAATCAAGCCACATCCTCCTCTAAATTTCCCTGCACCTCCACTGTTTGGCCTAAATTCGTATCTTGTAATAAGCAATGGAAGATTCCTTTCGATATCTTCTATAGGCGTATTCATGGTGTTTGTCATGTTTGAATGAACTCCATCTACTCCATCTTGTCCCATTCTGCCGCCAAGTCCCACACCGATTGTCTCGTAAAAAGCCCACGTGTGGTTCTTATACATCCCACCCATCATTATGTTGTTCATGGATCCTCCTGCGGCTGCAGGAATTTTACCCGGGACTGCCTTGCTCATCGCGAGAAAAATTAAATCTGCATTCCTTTGACTAGTTTCAACATTTCCCCCAGAAACAGGGGCTGGGAAAGTTGGATCTAAAACTGTTCCTTCTTTACAAAGTATCTTTATAGACCTAAAAGTTCCATGATTAACTGGAACATCTTCTCCAAAAATACTTCTGAGAACAAACTGTACACCAGAAATCGTGACCCCAAAAACGGCATTAAGAGGAGAAGGAACTTGTCTATCTGTTCCATCATAATTTACAAGAATCTCATCTTCCTTAATAGTTACAGCGACATGCATTCGAATATCATTTCCTTCAGGAGATTCCAAAAACTCATCTGCTTCAAACGTTCCTTTAATCATAGTTCTAATTTTAGACTTAGTAATTCTTTCTGCGTATTCAAAGGATTCATTTGTCGCGTTTAAAAACTCATTTTTTCCATACTTCTCTATTATTTCCTTAACTCTTCTTTCTCCAGTTAAATTTGCTGCAATTTGGGCTTTTAAGTCTCCCTTTCTCTCATATGGATTTCTAGAATTAATAGAAAATAAACTTTGTATGTCCCTATCTATATTACCATTTCTTACTAAGTATACTGGATCTATAATTAATCCCTCTTCGTATAGAGATTTAGCATCAGATGATATGCTCCCTGGAACCTTCCCTCCAATGTCAGAATGATGTGCTTTATTGGAAGCAAATGCTATTAAATCCCCATTAAAGAAAATGGGTCTGATAAGTGTGACATCATTAAGGTGAGTACCTGCTATATACGGGTTGTTCACAAGAATCATGGAGTTTTCTTCCATTGTAAGCGAGTTGTCTTCAAGGAATTTAATCGTATTTTTCATTCCCCAGGGTAGAGAACCCAAATGTACAGGAATGTGTTCTGCCTGGGCTAAAAGATCACCTTGCTCATCGAAAAGTGCTGCCGAATGATCCATCCTTTCCTTTATATTAGGTGAATATGCTGAATTTCTGAGTGCGATACCCATTTCTTCACTTGCATAAAAAAGAGAACTTCGAATAATTTGAGAAGTAAATTTGTTCACTTAATCCCTCCTCATTACAATATTTAGATATTTGTCCGTATTCCACGTCCATCCCCGGTTAACAACAATTGTAGAATCATACCCTTCAATAATTGCTGGTCCCTTTCCTTTAGAATCTCTGGCAATTGACTCTCTCTTTAGCACTGGAACTTCTGTGAACTCATTCCCTAAGTACACCCTTCTCCATTTAACATCAGGAGTTTTTATTTCTGATAACGCCTCTTTCATTACTATCTTAGGAACCGGGGCCTTGGCAACGACTTTTGCATTGACGATTTCAATAGGATCATTGGAATCATACCCATATATTTCATAATGCTTCTTTCTAAAAAGTTCATATGGATCGACTCCGTCTGAATATTGGACTGTTATCTCATATGATTGACCCACATAGTGAATATCAAGCATCTTTTCAGCATTTACATTAACGAAGCCTTCTTTCTTAAGCAAGCTAATTGTTTCATCCTCCAAAGTTGCTAATAACTCCTTCGCTTCCTCAAGTGTCTTTCCAACAACAGATTTCGATATGGATCTCACCACATCAACAGTTAGAAGACCAAAGGCAGAGAATAAACCTGGATTAGGTGGTACAATTATTGACTTTATCTCTAATTCATTGGCAAGATCACATGCGTGTAACGGTCCTGCACCCCCATATGCCATCATTAGAAAGTCCCTTGGATCTCTCCCTCTTTCTATGCTAACGATGGACAATGCCTTCCCCATCATATTATTTGCCACGCTTATTATACCATCGGCAGCAGAGTTAACATCTATTCCCATTCTTTCGGCAATATTTTGCTTGATAGCAATTTCAGATAGCTCCTTGAAAATTTTCATATTTCCTCCAAGTAGATATTCAGGATCAATTCTTCCCAATAAAATATTGGCATCTGTGATTGTCGGATTTTTTCCACCCCTGTTATAAGCTGCCGGACCTGGCTCAGCCCCTGCACTTAGGGGTCCAACTCGCAGTGATCCTCCCTCATCAATCCATGCTATGCTTCCGCCGCCTGCACTAACCTCAGCGAGATCAATAAATGGAAATCTAACGGCATAACCACTTCCTTTTATAGACCTACCACTGTGAGTTCTTCCTGCAGCTTCAAATTCTGAAGATATGTCAGGCTTTCCGTCTATTAAGATACCGGCTTTTGCCGTCGTTCCTCCCATATCAAAAGTAATCACCCTTTTCAAATTTAACATATTTGATATGAATGATGAGGCAATTACTCCTGCTGAGGGTCCCGACTCAATCACAGAAATAGGCATTTTAGAGGCATTTGTAATGGTGTTTAAACCACCATTAGAACCCATCATATAAAATGGTGACTTTATTCCGATTGAGATAAGGTCTCCTTCCAAATTCCGCAAGTATTTAGATATGAGAGGTGCAAGAACTGCATTTACTGTCGTGGTGCTTGTTCTTTCGTACTCTCTGAACTCTGGATCTACTTCGTGTGAAGTAAATATGTACTCTGTAACGTCCTTAAGATAGTCCTTCACTTTAAATTCTTGAGAATTATTTCTATATGAATTTATAAATGAAATTGCCACTGAATCAACCTTTTCCTTGTACAGCCGCGCCCTCAGTCTTTTCATTTCATCAAAATTTAATGGCTCTATCTCCTCGCCATCAGCAGAGATCCTTCCTGAGATAGCAAACCTTAATTTCCTCATTATAAGGGGAGGTGGTCTCTTATAATTTAGATCATATATTTCTGATCTCCTTTGCCTACCAATCTCGAGAACATCTCTAACTCCACGATTGGTTATCAATGCAGATTTTGCGAGCCCTACTTTTGTTAATAACGCATTTGTAGCTACTGTACTTGCGTGAGTAATAAGTGCGATATTTTCTGGCGCTATTCCTAATGATTTAAGAGCATCAATTACTGCCCTCTCAGGACTTAGCGGGGTGCTTGGTATTTTAAGGATTCTCACATTTTTTGATAAGGATTCATAGGCAATGACATCGGTAAAGGTGCCTCCAATGTCGATACCTATATAATAGGCCTCTTCCATAGTGTCTCCACAATTTGTTCACATTATTGAGGATTTCTGATAACTCCATATTTTACTAGACTTGGTAAGAATAAATTTTATTCATACAGTGGCCATGGAACAGCATGGCAAACCTTCTTGATGAAGCTCTCAAGGAAAGATACAAGGAAGAGAGCTCTGGTAGAATGCCCATTCTCAATCATAAAAAGAGTATTCCACTTCTCACATATTTTTGTCACATTATCCAGAAAGGTCAGAGTGAAATTCATGTTCTCCTGTTTATTTAGCTGAATTGACTCAAGAAGTGTACCACAACTAAAAAGTTTGGTAATATTCCCTCAAATCCAGCCAGATTTTAGAAATCCTCCACGCATTTAGGAAATCCTTAAGTATGAATTATATTTAAAGTTTTGAGGTTTTATGACACAACCAGAAAACCCACAGCAAGCTCCTTCAAAACCTAAGAGGAGTTCTGCGGCAAAATGGATAGCAATTGTGGTTGTAGTGATAATCATTATAGCAGGGGTCGTGGTTGTTGTGACGTACCATCCAACGACACCGACGAAGAAAACAGAAAAAGTTACTCTATCAGCCCCACTTGTTTATACAAGCACCAAAATAGCTACTACTAACGAGCCGATAAGTTTTACCATTACTAATGTCACCATAAGTCCAACAAATGTTACGTGGAATTTCGGAAATGGATACTACGGCTATGGATCTAGCGTAACTTACACATATGAGTATCCCGGAAATTACTTAGTAGAGGTTAATTATACTTATGGAGGTTCTTTCGCAACAAACATATTGTCACTTTACCCTATTACGGTTAGCAGAAATACGACCACAATTAACTCTACGTTTTCAGCACAACTGACGAATCCATTGATACTGTTTAACAAAACAACAAATCCAACAGCTCCGATATTTAATCAATCAGCAAGTATGGATTTAATAGCAGGATATCTTCAACCACCTACTGCTACTGGATGGTCTATATCTCAATTTACTTGGACCATAAACGGAAGTACTTTCAAGGGCCAATACCTAAATACAACAGCAAATGAAACAGGTCTTTATCCTATCATATTAAATGCAATAACGTCAAATGCTACCTCTTCTCACTCGAATGTTGTTGAAGAAAGTGTTTTTGTTCGTCAGACAAATCAAGCAGCAGGAATTCTTAAAGGAAAGGGAAATGTCATGAATCCAAACCTTATAACAAATGCAGAGGTTGTTCCTGGAGGTCCGTATTCACTTGATCCACAAATCGACTGGGAAACAGTAGGTATGGAGGTAATAAGAAACGTTTATCAGACTTTAGTTGCATACAACGGCACAAGTACTACATCATTCATTCCAGTTTTGGCAACCAATATCCCATCAGTGGCCAACGGAGAGATAAGTTCCAACTACCTAAACTGGACTTTCTATATAAGAAGCAATGCAACATTTGCTAATGGTCTACCTGTAACAGCATTTGATGTCTACTTTTCCATTGTCAGGGAACTTCTATTTACAACTGGAAGCCCTGGAACAGGTGGTTACACACTTGCACAAGCACTCCTTCCAGGATATGCAAGTGGAACCCCTGGCTTTAACAATTATTACAATATTACAAAAGCGGTAACATTCAGTAACAGCACCCAGAGTGTTACTTTCCATCTGTTTAAGCCAGTTCCTTATTTCTTGGACTTGCTTGCAGATACTCCTTCTTCGATAATGGAATATCAATGGGCTGTACAAAACGGAGCAGGATTGGTATTTACGCCATCGGGCTTCAATGCGTACATGAATGAAAGCAACGCACCTGATTATAACCTTTACTTACAATGGCATACGATGGGCTCCGGGCCATTTGAAGTTTCACAAGTACAGCAGGGAGAGAGTATAACTCTAATACCCAATCCTTACTATCATCCACCTGCGTATGGTTTTCCAAAATCTAATTACACGGTAGTAATAGATTACGTAAAGGAGGCTAGTACGGCAGTGCTAATGCTCGAGGATGGACAGGCTGATATTGTATCAGGCCTTCCAACAAGCTCAATTCCAAGCGTTCAGGGACTTGAATCAACAGGTGCTGCAAATATTTACACATTCTCGACGATGACAACTTACTTCTACCCATTCAATTTTGATATAAATGAAACCATGCTCCATAGCATCGGGGCATCATACGTGATACCGTCACATTACTTTGCGAATATTTACATCAGAAAGGCATTTGCTGACCTCTTTAACTACTCAGAATTTCTCAACGATATTGTTGGAAATGCAAAGTTTCATATGACACTGGGTACAGGCTATGTTGGTCTCCTGCCACCTGGAATGCTTGGGTATAAACCGGAAAATCAATGGGAAAATGTTCCAAGCTATAACATTACTCAAGCAAAGGAATATCTTGAAATGTCTGGAAATTTGAGTACAGTCGTTAATTTCCCAATGTTTGTTCAATCTGGCGATACCACCAACTATGCAGCTATGGCTATGTGGGCCCAAGTAATACATTCAGTTGATCCAAATATTACTGCAACGCCTGTATATATCACATTTTCACAGATGATTGCATATACTGCTGTTAATCAAAATCCAATGCCAATCTATGACCTTGGATGGGGAACATCTATTCCCGATCCAATTAACATGATACCTCCAATGTATGTTGCTGGGGGGTTCTATCCAAGTGGGGACGGTATAGAATCTGCTAGTAGCCTGGCAGCCATAGGATACCCCAATGAAGCTCAGAATTTCTCATTAATAGGTAACTTGTCAAATGAAGCTGCATCGAATCCCAATGTAACACAAAGAGCTCTTGAATACCAGCAAGCAAATCAGCTTGGCATTAATATGACCCTTTACTTGTACACATACATACCCAGCGGTATGTGGATATATCAATCGTGGCTTAAAGGAGTACAGTACGAAGAGAATCCGGTTGTCGGGGGAGAGGTAGATACACTTTACTGCTATCTAAGTAAATGATAATATAATATTTTATTTTTTTATTTAAATTCTTTATCTAACAATATACATTTTACTTCCCTATACTCATCCACTTTTATCATACGCGGCTTCCAAGGAATAAATAATTCGATATGAAAAACGTTTCCTCCTTCTCTGAATGTCTTGAAAAATTTTGAATTTCGTGATATTATATCTTTAACCTCTGAAATGATATTTCCATTTACAACGTGAATGTCAAACGAAGTTTCAGAAATTATCTCTGCAGATATTCCCCTTTCACCAGTCAAGTTATATAGTTCATTAGCAATGATTGTGATAAGCTCATCCGGCGTCCAACCACAATAAGGGGTTGCTACAGGACACCTATCATGAAATACGCAACCATTGGGTATTGTTATACCTGATCCTTGGGTTACTCTTTCGGCAGAAGGCTTCTTAAGCTCATAACCTGGCTCTGGTAATGGGATAGATGCCATAAGGAGCTGCGTATAAGGATGAAGAGGCTTTTCGAAAATGTCTGCAGTTTTTCCTTTCTCGAGTATATTTCCCAAGTACATCACAATTATGTTTTCTGAAATATATCTTGCTACCATCAAATTATGTGTTATAAATAGATATGTAAGCTTTGTTGAACGTTGTATACTTTTTATTAAATTTAAAATTTGGGCTTGCAATGAAACATCCAGAGAAGAGGTTGGTTCATCAAATATTATAAACTCGGGTTCATTTATAAGGGCTCTAGCAATCGAAACTCTTTGTCTTAGACCCCCACTTAATTGATCTGGAAAATACTCTAGGTATTCAGCCCTAAGACCCACTAACGGAAGAAGTTTTTCAATTCTTTTCATGACCTCGGTTTTTTTACCTATTTTGTGTCCTATAAAGGGTTCTGAAATTATATCTTTTATAAGTATCCTCGGATCTAACGCAGAGAATGGGTCTTGAAACACAATGCCTATTTTTCTCCACAAAGACTTCATTCCCTTCCTTTTCCCCTTCTTTGACGATATAGTAATTTTTTGATCATTGAAATTGTAGTTTATAGTTCCATCGGAAAGAGTAATAAGACCAATCAAAGCCATCGCAAGGGTAGATTTGCCAGACCCGCTTTCACCAACGACAGACCACGTATCTCCTTCCTTGATAACGAAGCTTATATCTTGGATTGCTCGTAAATAAGCCTTCTTCAATATTCCTCCGCCAGAGGCGATTTCATAATCAACCGAAATATCGTTTATTGAAATAAGTGTGCTAGCTTTCATTTTCTTTCACCTCATAAAGCCAACAGTTTACAGTTCTTCCCTTGATATTAAAAGTTGGGGGATCATTTCTACATCTTTCAGTAGCAAAACTGCACCTGTTGGCGAATGAACATCCATTTGGAGGATTTAATAGGTCAGGAACCTGGCCAGGTATTGAATAAAGATCAACTTGTTTATTAGATATACTAGGAGCACTTTGCAATAAACCTCTAGTGTATGGATGAAGTGGTTCTGAAAGAATATATTTAGTCGGCCCAATCTCTGAAATTTTCCCTGCATACATAACTAATATTCTATCAGCTATTGCGGCCATTACCCCAAGGTCATGTGTGATGAATATAATAGTTAGACCTAACTTCTGATTAAGTGTTTTTAAAAGATAGAGGATCTGATATTGAGTTATCACGTCTAGGGCGGTGGTCGGTTCATCTGCAATTAATATATCCGGTTTATTTGCAACTCCAAGTGCTATCATGACTCTCTGTTTCATTCCACCGCTAAGCTCGTGAGGATATGATTCCATAACTTTATCTGGATGAGGCATATCAACTAATTCCAATAGTTCAATTGAGTAAAGTTCAGCTTCCTGCAAAAGAATTCTATTAATTTTTCCTGTAAACCTATACTTTTTTGAGTTATTTGGTCTCCAGACTTTCTTTCTCAAGTTATTAAGTTGATTATTTAAGCTATCAATTATATGTTTATCAAGAGGCTCCAATGCGTGTAATGCTTTAACAATACGCGTTTTTTTCTCTGTTTCGCCTATACTAGAGTTTTCTATCATAAGAAGCTCTTGATGAAAACCGTCCGGTCCATACAGGTTTGTGATCTTCTCTGAAAAAGCTTGAATTCCTTTAAAATTGAGTAATTCAACAAGATCTTTTTTGTTCTTTTTAATATCATCCTTTTCCAGTATTCTCTTAATCAGCATCTTTCGATTGTTGTACATTATTGATTCAATCATCTGGGCTTTAACCTTATAGAGAGGATCGAGAGATGTTAATGGATCCTGAAATATCATTGAAATGTGACCCCTTATATTTTGTACATGATTACTTACTTTCCTTGAGGTACGTTTTTGAGAAAGCTTAACTTTTTTTCGTCTTATTATCCTATACTCTTTTTTATAAGTATCAGATATCCTTTCTCCATTTAATAAAATATCGCCTTCCGTTATACAACCTATTCCCGAAGGCAATAAGTCAACTAAAGTTAGAGCTGTTACACTTTTACCAGAGCCACTCTCTCCCACGATGCCTAGGACCTCTCCACGCTTAACATAAAAATTTATTCCTCTTATCGCCTTAATTTCTCCTCTTCTTGTAAAGAAGTGAACGTTAAGGTTTTTTACCTCTAGAATGATGTCCGCTTCTGATTCCTGAGTGACTAAATCATTTAAGTTTCTTCGAGTCATCATTTCAAATCACTTTTTAACTCCTATACTTTGGATTGAACGCATCTCTCAGACCGTCTCCAAATAAATTCATCCCAAGTGCAAACATCAATAGAAAAAGTCCTGGATAAAGAATTGTCCACGGAGCAGTAAGAGCAAATGGAAATCCATAACTTATCAATGATCCCAATTCAGGTAGGTATGGAGAGGTCGCAGCGAAACCTATAAAATAAAGGCCAGCGATAGCAAGAATCACATTAGCCATATCAACAGACATTTGAACAAGTACGGGCGTGATTGTATTAGGAACTATATGCTTGAATAGGGTCTTTATAGTGGAATTTCCAGAAAGCATAGAATATTTCACATATAGTTCGTTTTTTAGATAAAGGGTTTGGCCTCTTGTCAATCTTGCATAAATTGGCCACCAAACTATAATAAGAGCAATTATGATATCGTTTAGTGTTCTCCCAAGTATAAAACCGATGGCCATAGCCAAAACTAGAAAGGGCAAACTGAAGAAAATATCCGTTATTCTCATCATCACCTGATCGACACTTTTCCCCTTATATCCCGATACTACCCCTATCAGAGTTCCAATAATAGCTCCTGCTCCAACAATCGCAATTGCAGAAAATACATCTATTCTAATTGCTTTAAAAACCGCAGGGAATAAATTTATTCCGGGGTATGTTGTACCAAATGGATATTTAATAGATGGTGGTATCGGAAAAGGATTTGAGAAATTTGGAGGCATATATCCAGGATCACTTATTCCGATCAATCCGGGTGCAAATTGCATTATTAGCGCAGTTCCTATGTAAAATAACATTATTACAAATCCTGCTGCTGAAGTTGGGGTTCTAAATAGCAGCTTCAGGGTTAATTTAATACTGACCCATCTAGGTGATTGAAATTTTCTTGATCCTTTATTTATTTCTTCAATCATATGTCATCACTAATATTTTATCCTCGGATCCAGGAAAAGGTAAATTATATCGACAACTATATTCACTGTTACAAGAATTATACCAAAAACCAGGTTAGCGCCCATTATTCCTGCTAAATTATCCGCTATAAATGCTTGTACTATCCATCCACCAATGCCGGGGTAGCTGAACACATATTCTACCAACACAACGCCACTCAAGAAAGTAGCGAACATTATTCCGATAACTGTCACGACAGGTATCATTGCATTTTTTTGCGCATGATATTTGATAACATATTTCTCTGGAATCCCTTTTATTCTAACCGTTTTGATATATTCTTGCTGCATCGCGTCTATTGTTGATGACCTTGTCATTCTTATTACAACAGCAAGAGAAGTAAAAGCAACTGTTATAGCGGGGAGAATCAGATGTATAAAATTACTGGCCGCAACTTGAAAATCACCATGGATTATAGCATCTATAAATATGAAGTGTGTAGGATATGATATCCCATTTTGGTACCAGCTCAGTCCAATCATTAAGCTGTTAGAGACATTACCTGTCAATGGAAGTCTATTTAGAAAAGGTGAAACTAGATTACTCGCGAAAGCCTCTTGTAGTAATAAACCAACCCAGAAAGCGGGAAGTGCTACTCCCAGAAATGATACAATTCTTATTAAATTATCAACGGAGCCATCTCGTCTTACTGCCGATATAAGACCTAATCTTATACCTAAAACAATGATTATCAATACCGCCAGTACTGAAAGTTCAATAGTATTTGGAAGAAAATATTCAATCGCCGTTATCACTGGGCCACTGAATATTGGCGTTTTGGTATACCCCCATTGACCGTGTATCAATCCTGATATATAATAAAGATATTGAACATAAAGTGGCTGATTCAGATGGAATTCTGCCTCTAAATTTCTCTCTTGTATACTTATAGGAACCGGGCTTTGAGGATTCAAATACGTGCTTATAACCATGGATTCCCCACCTGCATGAGACAGGATAAAGGTAATGACAGTGAGACCAAAAAGAGTAATTATTGCGTAGATAATCCTTTTTGCAACAAGTTGATAGGTCCCTTTCATAAGGTTTTCAAGAAAATGAATTGATAAGCTTTATTTAAGGATTTTTAGGGAGTTTTGTTCCACTAAGCGATGATATCATTTACCTACCTCTTGGGTCTCTAATATTATTTGTATCAGTCATCATCGCCCCAATAGAATCGTCAAGATTGACTATGATTATCCTCATCTAGATGGGTGTACGTCTGTGAATTTTCACATACCACAAAGATCCGCTCACATTTCATGCTTTCTTACACCACAGTTGGTAATGTTCAATCTATATTGAAAATTAAAGATTCAACTTGAAGTTGACATTCTCAAATCTCAGAAAAACATATGTAGAGGTACATTATATAATTTTTAATGGTTTCAGAAAGCAGAGACCTTAAAAAGGGAATTGTAACTTTCTGGATGCTTGTTTTTCAATCCATATCTTTCACCGCTCCTGCCATAGCTGTAGGAGCAACAATGACAGGCGCTGCAGCATTTGCATTGGGAGCCCTACCACTTACTTATCTGCTTGCACTTTTTGCAGTACTAGCTGCTGGATTTGCGGTTTATGTATTTTCAAAGAAAGTAGCCTCTAGTGGAGGGTATTACAGATACATAGAGAGAGGATTTGGACCACGCACGGGGGGTTTCGGCGGTTGGGTGTATATGCTTTATACCGTAATTGGAGGGACACCGTTCATTTATTTTGAAACTTCATTGGTACTTGTGTATGGCCTTCAAATCCTTGGATATAACTTGCCTAGCTGGGCGTGGTATCCAATAGGAATAGTGGTTGCTGCTATAGCATTTATTTTTGCGTATTCCGGGATAAAAAACTCACTAATATACAGTATGTATACCGGAAGCATAGAAATGATAATCCTCATTGTGGTTGCGGTATTTATTCTTCTACACACACCACATCCAGTAAATCTAAATGTGTTTACTCCAAAGTACTCTCCTACTGGTTGGGAGGGAGTAGCACTTGGCCTAGTCTTTGCATTTACGTCCCTTTCTGGTTGGGGGTCTATGGCCTTCCTTGGAACAGAAGCAAAAAGTGCACACTTGAATATGAGGAAAGGAGTAATTGTAGTTGTTTTAATTCTAACCACTCTCTTCTTATTCATGAGCTATGTGATGACAGTGGGATGGGGAGTTCAGAACATGGGAACATACTTCACAAACTTCATCCCCGGTATGGTGCTGGCCTTAAGGGACGGTGGAATAATTCTGGCAGTAATCTTCTTCATTTTCATGGTAAATAGTGGAATGGTAGATACCCTCGCAATAATAAACGCAGGCGCAAGGGATATGTATACCATGGCCAAAGATGGATTACTGATAAAGAAGCTCTCCCTAACTCATCCTGTACATAAAAGTCCCCATATGGCATTAATACTTCAAACAATTGTGGGTCTTATTATATTCACTGTGACTGGATGGCTCTTTGGGCCATTGAATGGATTCTTGGTAACTGGACTATGGACGGGTGTTGGAACGTTGATAGATCATATCCTATTAAATACATCCCTTCCTCTTTATTTCAGGAAAGTTAAGAGTCTACGCTGGACATATGTGGTCGTTCCAGCCATCGCCTCGGCAATTTACCTCTTTGCCATTTATGGGTCATTTCTATCCATTAATATTTACATAATAATCGGGACTATAGTACTTGTGATCTGGCTTCTAGTCGGAGGTATAATATATTCGTTCAAGAAGGGCATAAGAATTGTACTCGAAGAAGGAGAAGAAATATGAGACCTGAATAAACCCTGTCATCTTAAAAACTCTGGAAAACCATCAGGGTCTAATATAGTGGAGAAACGCTCTAAGACGCAAAGATAGATAATTTTTTGATTATCCACTGGTATTAAAAAACCAACTTAATATATTGACCTCTTAACCTTCTTCCTTTGGTCTAAATCAGTTATAACTTCAAGCGGAAAGAAGCCAGTTACAATATAATTTGGTAAATCTACGATCTCACTGATTCCTAAATCCATACATACACTAGCCAACATGTATGCCTCAACTGGTTCCATGAAACTGGAAAATGCACTAATGAACCTCCTAGTAACTATTTTTGCTGCCTCCATCAAATCAGTAGAAATACCCGGTATTGCAAGGAACTCCACTTTCTTTATGACCCTCCCTTTGCCGAATAACAGGTATGGCTCACTAATTTTCTTTGATTTAAGAACCGAAACTCTTAACTTCACTTTAGTAGGTGCCTCTATCGCAGTACCACAGACTTCCCCATCTCCTTGTGCCAAGTGGGAATCCCCCAAAGAAAGCAACCCACCACTGACAGAAACGGGCAAAAATAATGTTGAACCAGCTTTATTTTGCTTTATGTCCATATTCCCCCCATTATTTCTAGGGGGGATTACTAACCACTTCCCTTTTTGATATGGAGCCGTGCCAATAGTTCCTATGAACGGATCATTCTGTACCTCAATGGCAATGTCGCCAAATTTAGCCTTAGATATACCTTTTTCAGATTTCCAGATTTTTAATGCAGGTCCGGATACATCTAGGGGGGAATTGCCACTGTCATCACGCAGCAGGCCGAATCCCGGTAATACAGCGGTCATTCCCCATCCTAAATCTTTGATATCCAATATCTCAACCTTAAGGGAATCACCTGGTTCTGCACCATTGACTAAAATAGGTCCAGTTACTGGGTTGTCCCTTGATGGGTCCAGTGAAACTAAGTCGAGACTATTTGATGAACCAGTAATCTGGCCGTCAAAACAATCCTTAGTTTCAACGTTTATTATTTCACCACTGTTCATCTCAATTGCTGGTTTGACAGAATTATCCCATCCGAAATGTATTTTAGATTTGCCTATACTAAGATGAGGCATCTAAAATTTATGCGGTAGCTTCATATTAAGTTATCGTTCAATATTGAGTTTTCGGAACAAAATGTGTTCAGATTAGAAAAACGGGCGTCTTAACTTGTTCTGCATCTAAAATATATGATAATATTAAACTAACTCCAGTCTCATTTCATTCGTTTCTCTGAATCCAAATTTTACGTAAAGAGGTTTGCCATCTTTTGAAGCGTGAAGAGTTATTCTGTCATAACCGTGTTTCTTGCTCCATTCTATTGCTTCATTTACTATCATCGAACCTACCCCTCTTCCTCTGTAATTCTTTTCAGTATACATTGATAGAAGGTATGGATAGTCTAGGTGAGAGCTAGTTGGTCTAGGCTGGTCTTCCTTTATCAGAATACACCCAGATCCTGCTATGCTGCCGTTAGAGTCCCTAACAATGAAGGACGTGAGCTCATTATTCAATATTTTTTTTCTGATCCAATCTCTAGTGATATTTTCAGTGGCTTCGACAGACTCTGTCTTCTCTGGATATATATCTTTCCACATCATTAGGCGATGCCTTGTAAGAAGGTCCAAGTCTTCTATTGAACCTTTCTGAACACTGAATTTCTCCATTTTTTATCTGTCCTCGTTGAAGACTATTTTCAAATGCCTAATAAATTTATTTTAGCTTCTGCCAAACTGGGTGATTGTCGTCAAATTTATTAGGTTCCTGGAGATATTTAGTTATGATTTTTAAAGGGAGAGTCTTTGATGGCTTGGAATTATTTGAATTTGCAGAAATTGAAATTGATGAAGTCTCTGGAAATATACAATATTTTGAAGAAACAAGAAAAACTAGCCCGAGACAAAGAGGGAAAATACCAAGGATTGCTGACGTTACGTTTCTACCTGGTCTTATAGACACACATATTCATTTTTTCGGTACCGAGAACCACTCGCTGATGGATTGGGTATTAACTTCGGACGTAATGCTGACTATAAAATCTGTGAAGGATGCTGAATCATTACTAAACAGTGGTTTTACAACGGTAAGGACGATGGGAGACAAGGTTTCTCTCGACATGAGCAAGGCAGAAAAGAATAACATGCTGTACGGGCCAAGAATAATTTCCTCTGGCTACTCTATATCAGAGACAGGTGGAAACGATGATCCAAAATTTCTCCCCGTGGAAAGGGCAAAGGAAGTATCGTATTCATACTACTGTGATGGCCCCTGGGAATGCAGAAAGGCGGTCAGGATGAATCTCAGAAATGGTGCTGAAGCAATTAAAGCCTATTCTTCCAGAAGCTTTGTGGGTGGTGGAAAAATAAAGGACGAGCTTACCACCGAAGAACTTTCTGCCGTGACCCAAGAAGCGCACCGGGCCCATATGAAGGCTGCCTCTCACGCCTATGGGGATTCCGCAATACAGAACTCTATTGAGTCGAAATTTGACAGTATTGAACACGGTCTGGGACTTACAGAGGATCTGGCAGAAAGAATGAAGAAAATGAATATTTTTTACGTGCCTACTCTTGCTGCCTACAAAAGGATGAGGAACGATGTCAATGAGTACAGGGACCAGATAATAAGAAAACACATAGAAAAGGAGGTTAAAATTGCATCGGACACTGGAGTTAAAATTGCAACAGGCACTGACTATGTAGGTACTCTTGATGAACCTCATGGACATAATTATATTGAAATAACCTATTTGTCAGAGGTTATAGGAAATAAGATGGCACTAAGGGCTGCCACTTCATCAGCTGCAGAGTGTCTTGGAATGGAAAATATTGGAAGAATAAAAAAGAATTTTTTGGCTAATATGATAGCAGTGAAGGGGAACCCGTTAAGGGACGTGAACGCACTAAAGCCTGAAAATATTTTACTGGTCGTAAAGGGCGGCAAGGTTATGAAGAATCTTCTCTGATTAAGAGAGTAATTATAATAACGGCGGATGTTTGAACAAAGAAGATTATTGACAATGAATCACGCATAGAAGGAGAAGTTCCATCCCGAACCTTAGACTGCATCCAGGCACATGAGTGAAGACGTCAAGAATGAATGAATATATAGTGGTTCTGCTGTGATGGCCCTTTAGATGCCAACGGTCTCTTCTCTCTGTTTCACTTCATCGGAGCAATACCTGTCATAAAGATTAGGAAGAATGCATCTCCTGACAGTTGCAGTGGAAGCTGGTATTGAAGGAGGACTGTCCGTGAATACGAATATAAAGGGTACAGGGAATGGACAGATGTAAACATCCATGGAATGAGGTGGCCCGGAACAGACGGCATATTCTCTGCCGTTAAGAGGAAGCTTGGGGGGAGCTGCACCATCAGATCTACTGTTGGATTGGAGGCGGAGGGTTACCAGATGTTCTGGGTTTTCTATTGCATCAATCAGGGGAAAAATGGTGATAGGCGAGATCGTTTAGGACCGGAAAAAGTGGGCCAAGAGTAATGGAAGGAATGAGAGGGCGTAAGATTTGCTCACCACATCAGTTAAGGAAGAAATCCTTAAGTATGATTTGTTTATATTTTTGTGAAATTTTATGACACAACAAATGGATCAGCAGCCACCTTCTAAGCACAAACAGGGCTCCTACTTAAAGTGGGTAGTGATTGCGGTTGTGGTCGTTGTGATAATAGCCGGGATCTTCGTCGGGGTCACTTACCACCCCTCTGTCAAGACAACGTCCGTTCCCCTATCTGTTGCACCCAGCGCAACCGTAATTTCGGCACAGGCAGGAGAGAACATAACATTCCTGCCTGGTCTCCCAACTAATGCAGTGTTTACAAAGGTTGTATGGAATTTTGGAAATGGACACACTGATACAGTAACCTCGGGAAGCGGTGAGGTGTCCTACGCTTATCCCAATCCGGGAAGCTATCTTGTGAGCGCAACGGCCTACAATTCAACTTCATCAGTATTTAGCAACTCTTCATTGCTCGCAATCTCTATAGGTGATCCTCTGAATTCCATCCCAGGGGCAATATACGGACCAGTGGAAGTTCTCGGTTCCTCTCAGAACGGTAACCAAACGATACCTGTCGATGGATGGGTCAACTTGACCTACATCGGCTCTGTTACCAGCCCGCCCATAACGGTCGGATCTGAAGTTCCAAGCGATCTATCGTATACAATCGATTCATTTACGTGGAACATTAGCAACGGGACTTCCATAAAAGATAACAATACCGGTCTACCTGAGACAGTCAACCTAACATTTTCCACAGCCGGTCTATACGCAGTTTCTCTCATTACTTCCTCATCTACATCCAACGGAGTCACTGCAACTGGCACCTATACGATAACCATCGCAGCCGGCAACTATCAAGTATCTAAAGCCGTACCAAAGGTATCAATTGATAAACAGATGGTAGTCAATGCGGAGGTAGAGCCCGGTGGATTTGACACGTTGGATCCTGCAATTGATTATGAAATCTACGGTTATGAAATATTGTACGAAATCTATCAGCCTCTCATATATTACGCAGGAGCGTCAACATCAACCTATAATCCAGTTATAGCTACCAATGTACCTTCTGTTTCAAACGGAGAAATAACTACTGCACCATTCATGGGTACTAACAACACAGCAGTAAGCTACACGTTCTACGTTAATACTTCCATCTCTTTCTCCAATGGTGAACATGTCACCCCATACGACGTATATGTGTCAGTCCTCAGAACGCTACTGTTTGCAAATGATCCCGCAGATCCAGGATGGCTCCTTGCACATGCACTGCTGCCAGGGTCAACAATTTATGGTCCATTCAACAACAGCTTCTTCTGGATTCATGAGGCCGTGACGTGGAACAATCAAACTAATTCAGTCACGTTCCATCTACTCCCTAATAAACCGACTTGGCTTCCAAATGTATCAGCGGAATATGCAGGCCAATCCTACGGAATTCTTAATCAGTCTTATCCAGTACAAAATTATGGAGGTTCAGTAAACTTCCTCCAATTACTTGCAGGCCCAGTATGTGGATATGTAATGAACTACAATTGGCTTCAGCAGATGAATGCACTTCCAGCAAACACGAGCGCTTCGTACAGCTATTACGCCAACCCGACGACAAGTCCAGGCTTTATAGCAAACTGGAACCAAAAGCTTCACTACAACGCCATGGGCACAGGGCCTTATGAAATATCCTTGATGGAGGCAGGAAGCGAGGTGATTCTAAAGGAGAACCCCTACTACAATGCCACACCTGGAATGCCTTCTAAGAGTAGTCTTATTCCTCAAATTATGGTAGAGTATCTCACAAACATTGGAACTGCCCAAGAGCAGATTGAGTCCGGATACGCACAATTCGCCACAAATGCATTCCCACCATCTTCGGCTTCGACTGCCATGAGCCTTGTTTCATCTGGCTTGCTGTCGTCTGCTGAAGTTGCAGAGGTTGCTGCACAAGGGCTAGGGTTCAATCTTAACTTAAACGTTACGGGTGCAAAAACTTTTGATTCTCAGACAAACATTCCGTCGCAATTCTTTGATAACCTAAACGTACGGATAGCATTCTCTTACGCGTTCAACTACTCATACCAGATAAACGTGGCTAACACAGAAGATGGGGTACACTACGCTTCACCTCTCGTGGGCATGTTACCTTCAGGAATGGAAAACTCACCAACAAATCTTACAAATCCTTATCCCTATAATTTGACGCTGGCCAGATATTACTGGAATCAAACTCCGTATGCAAAAAATGGGACCCCGATATACTTCCCAATATTCAACTTTGAGGGAACACCTAACTGGGACGAAATGATCACTGTATGGATAAATGCACTATCGACAATTTCAGGAGGACTCATACACGCAACTTTAGTTGATCTGCCAGGAAACGTGATGGTCGAATACTTCGCAGAACCTGTTGGTGATAATCCTATGGCGGTATTTGTTGCACCGTGGTTCGAAGATTATCCCGATCCCACAGATTTCGCAGGGGCTTACTATCAAGCCGGAGGTTTCTTCACTGAGCCTATATCTCTAGAGCTGAGCAGCGTTTTCAATCCAAATACCCAACCCCAACAATGGGCTAACATTACCAAAATGTGGAACATTCTTGATGAAGCGGCATCCGAGTCAAACTATACTGAAAGAACATTAATGTACTACATTGCCGACAAGATCGCTGTAGATCTTGCGCTTTACGTCGGAGAGTATCAACCAATAGATCCATTATTCTACAGTTCAAGCATAGTGAGCTCAACGCTAACCGACACATTTAACCCTAATGTGGGCGGATCGTTCATAGTCTATTACGCACTTCAATACAGCTAGATTTAATTTTCCATATTTTTATTTTATTTTTCTAAGTCATCCATTTTACCTGAAAACGATATTCATTATCTGCCTCTTGGGTCTCTGGTAAATCTGATTCATCGAATTATGATGTTGAAAGAAACAGTCTTAATTCCTGTTTCTGATATACCAGATGAATTCATATCCCAGAATACCTGCAGGGATTGCAAGAGTTCTTTCTGTCTCCCATCTAAGTGAATATCTTGATGATTGTTGAAGAATTTCTCCGGTAATTTGAATAATATTTCTTATATTTGAATGATCAAGAGAATCTTATTGATCAGAGCACCAGAATACCTCCTCTCTTGAAATGGACATTTCACAAAAGATAGGATACCCTATTAAAAAAGATTAAGTAGGGGGTCTTCCAT
>Ga0123519_10004770_pt1 | contig 21782 bp, 17 predicted proteins | sample YelNatPaOPRAMG02_FD_87396 | JGI IMG/M metagenome (GOLD analysis project Ga0123519, IMG submission 87396) | Hot spring microbial communities from Yellowstone National Park - Yellowstone National Park OP-RAMG-02 (version 2) | ecosystem: Environmental > Aquatic > Thermal springs > Hot (42-90C) ...
AGGTACTCTTGAAATGCTATAGTTGGATTGGTCGTCGTGTGATCCCTTTCTTGAATTGGTGTTAGAGACCTTCAAGAAACCACACGATGGCTTTTTTGTCAATTGCTTTTTACACCACATCTTGATACATTATCCAGATCATGCAAATAACCCGTGCCGCGGTAATTTATTTAATATTAATGGTCGACCTTGAAGAACAACGTGCAAGTGGAAAAGGTCCTCATGGAACTATCTCTGGTACACCCGTTGACGGAGTGTTACGGTGGATACCTAATAAGCCTTAGCAATATAGTTTGACGAACAAAACCCGAACTGCTAGGATGAAAGCATGGAGGATATTACACTCAAGAAAGCATTGGATGATTACCAAAGTGTCTACATGGCTTACCGGAACTTTGCCGAGAGAACCAGGGAAGAGTATCTGAACGATTTGGAGGACTTAATAGAATTCTTGGAGAAAAACGGGATAAATATGGTGGGGAAGTTAGGACTAGCTCAGATAGAGCGATACCTGGCTGAACTTGAAAGGCGAGGATTTGCAAGTGCCACCAGAAAAAGAAAAACCATAGCCATCCGCTCATTTTTAAAATTTCTTTATCAAGACCAGTACATCAGCTCTAATATAGCGAAGCACATAATTCCACCCTTCGTGGACAACAAGACACCCATGTACCTGTCTGAAGTGGAATATAGCCGGCTAAGAACCGCTTGTACAGGCAACAAAAGAGATGCAGCTATTGTTGAACTTTTCCTGCAAACAGGAATAAGGCTTTCTGAGCTTACGAATTTAAAGCTTGATGATATCGAGCTTCAGGATGAAGAAGGATCAGTTAGAATCAGAGGGAGTAGGAGAAAAGGAGAAAGAATACTTCCTCTAAATTCTAAAGCAAGCCAAGCGCTAAATGCTTATCTAGGCCAACGAAATAATACAGATAGTTCCTTTCTTTTTCTAAATCGGTTTGGAAAGCCTATTGGCGATAGGGGAGTACAAAAAATGCTCAGTAAGTATCTGGAAAAATCTGGGCTTGAAAGAGCTAACGTTCACACTCTCCGACATACATTTGGTGCCCATTATGCAGTTAATAGAGCTGGCGGTGAGACGCTTCAGAAAGTAATGGGATATAAAGACCGTAGAAGTACTTCCATGTATTTTTCCGCTGCTCAGGAGATAAGGAAAAAAGAGTTGGAAGAGAACGCCCTTTGAATTTCCCTTTGACATGTATAATACTTATGATTTTAAAACTACCCCCAAGTCGATAAGATAATAAGAGAAGCAAATGAAGTTAAACGAACTCATCCTAACCAAAACCGAATATTGGGTGGAAGAAGAAAAAAAGAAGTCGCAGTCAATAGTTGGTAACCTCGTCAGATATTTTGAAAACGGAAAACTTCGGGAACCGCAAATAGAATCGATAAAAGTATATCTCTGGCTCAAGTTCGTCGGTAACAACAATAAGCTTTCTTCAATTATCAAGCAAGGTTTGCTTTATGATGATGAACTGGCTAAAAGCTATGACAACTACTACACATTCGGAGAAGATTATGTAACTCAATATCTAAACCAATTCGCTCAAGATAATGGACTAAAAAAGCTATCCAAGAAACTAGTGGCCGACCCGCGAGGTACGCAGATTAAGTGGGACGGTATTTTAGAATCACTCCTTCATAATTACGAGTATCCCAACTATCTTTTTTCCCTTCCAATGGGCGCTGGCAAGACATTTCTCATGGCTTGCTTTATATATCTAGACCTGTATTTTTCGAAACTATTAGGAAATGACCCCCGTTTTGCGCGGAACTTCGTCATTTTTGCTCCACAAGCAACAAAGACTGCAATTTTACCCTCCTTACAGACTATTAAGAATTTCGATCCTGAGTGGGTATTACCAAAAACTGAGGCCGATAGAATCAAACAAATAATCCAAATTGAAATTCTAGACGCTCTATCTTCAAAACGAAAAGATAAACTTCAAGGCAATAACCCGAATCTGGAGAAGGTAAATAGAATAACGCAAAGCAAAGATTACGGCCTGGTGTTTATAACAAATGCCGAGAAAGTAGTTCTCGAAAGATATAGCGATGAAGACAAGCTCCTTATTGACCCAAACAGTATTTTGTATGATGAAAAGAAAGCTTCTGAAATCGTGAAGCTGAATGATTTAAGAGAAAAGCTATCACAAGTTCCTCGCCTCGGGGTAATCCTTGACGAGGTCCATCATACCTATGGTACTTCCGAAAACGGGGAAAAGAAGCTTAGGACTGCTGTAAATATTCTCAATCAACATGGAAATGTTGTGTCAGTAATTGGTATGTCGGGTACTCCTTATGTCAAAAATACTGTCAAAGTTGGCGATGATGAAATTAAGCTTAACCAAATCCAAGATATTGTGTATAACTACCCTCTAAATCAAGGAATAGGTAATTTCTTGAAAGTGCCTGATGTAAGAAAGAGGGAAGTCAGGGAAAGTATTTTTATCAAAGAGGCATTAACCGGATTTTTTAAAGACTTTGATATTGAATATCCGAATGGAACAAAAAGTAAAATAGCTTTTTATTGTCCGAGCATTGCAAAGTTAAATGATGAAATATTGCCTGTCGTCAAAGAGTGGTACCAGGAAAACCGTCCTGGAAAAGAGGAAGAAATCTTTAGGTTTTATAGAGTTCAAGGCAAATCGGATAAGAAATATAACCTGCCTAAGGACAGCGAAGCTATTTTTAATAATCTAGATAAGCCGTATTCCACTAAAAGGGTTGTCCTGCTTGTAGCAATAGGTACAGAGGGTTGGGACTGTAAAAGCTTGACTGGAATCGCATTGCCGCGAAAGGAAACGAGTAAGAATTTTGTACTTCAAACAACTTGCCGTTGTTTACGTGAGGTGGAGGATGCTCAAAAAGAAAAGGCTTTCATTTTCTTGGGTGACGGAAATTACGAAACACTGGATAACCAACTGAAGGAGAATTATCAACTTACTATATCTGATTTAAAAGATAAAGTAAGCGAGTCAATAAAGGTTCAAATCAGAAAACCGCATTTAGGCAACCTTCGATACAAACAGGTTTCAACAAAATATGAAGTCGTAAAAAGGGTAGAAAGCAATCCCAAAGAAGTGTTCAGAGGATTTGACATCCATAAACTCAAAAAACAGCATAAGTACGACATGTCGTTGACTAGAGCAAAGATAGGTGAGACCAGCCTAACGCATAAGGTGAAAGTTGAGCAGAAGGCAGAGGGAGAGCTTGATTATGAATTTAGCGACCTTATCTATGACTTAGCAAAGGCAACATACGGGAAATATTCCGAGGCTGAACTGCTTATGCAGTTTGAAGGTGAGCTGAAACAAATTTATGCCCAGATCGTGAAGGAAAAAGACTGGTTTATTGCAAACCCACATTTTGAAGTTGAGAATATTCCAAAACTTTTAGCTTCATCCCTCATGTCAGAAGTTGAATATAAGAGAGAAATAATAACAAGTGAAATGGATATTGAGCTTCTTGAGTGGAATATTCCTGAACCTCTTATGGGACTAACATCTACTAGCGGAACGTTATTTAAATTTATGCCGCATATCGATCCGAGAGATGTTCGAGTTTATGTTAAACACCCAGAAGATCTCGATGAAGAAAGAGAAAAAATAGATCCGAATGATATTAGTTTCAATTATATGCCGTACCGCATGGACTCGGATTTTGAGAGAGTTGCGCTCCAAGTAATGATGGCTTTAAATGAATTATCCGACCTTGAGGTTTATTTCAACGGATATAAAGATGGTCGTTTGCAAAGCTTCTGGGTCAAAACCCCGGACGGTATTTACACGCCTGATTTTCTGATTTTAAAAAGAAATGGGAAGAAAATATCAAAAGTCCTAATACTAGAGACCAAAGGAAAGACTTATTACGATGATGAGTTCAAGCGTAAAGAGAAATTTATGAGGGAGGTGTTTGTTAAATATAACCCCAACTTTAAATACGAGTGTTTTGTTGACGAAGGCAAGAACGACTTTGAGGAACATGTGGAGCGTCTGCAAGAGATGCTGAAAGGTCTATAATAAATCCTATGAAAAAACCAATTCTGTACAACCTGACACCTGCAAGGGGACAAGCCCTTCTAAACTTCCAAGGCCGGATCTTTCCAAACGCTCAAATGGAACTCTTTGAGACAGAACTCATAGAAGAAGTAAGACAAAACGGGAAACAGAAAAAGCCAGCCGAAGAAAAACAAAGTGAACTCAATAGTGATTTTAGAAACCTACTAATTCAAGGTGATTGCCTCTCGGCTTGTGCATATCTTAAGTCAAAAGATATTAAGGTTGATTTAGTATATATAGATCCGCCTTTTGCTAGTGGAGCAAATTACGCCAAAAAAATATTCTTGCGTACTGGTAAAAAAGAAGCCCTTGAAAACGAAAATATCTCTATAGGGGAGGAAGTAATGTATGGAGATATTTGGCAGAAAGAAGATTATCTTAACTGGTTATATGAAAGACTATTGGCAATCCGCGAAGTTATGAGCGAGAAAGCTTGTATCTATTCTCATTTCGATTGGCACATAGGACATTATGCCAAGGTTATGTTGGATGAAATTTTTGGTGAGAGTAATTTTATCAATGACATTGTGTGGCATTATCAAACAAGTTCAGGCGCTGTACAGAAAAAGTTTATTAAAAACCATGATTATATATTTTTTTACGCTAAGGATCGAGAAGAATACATATTTAATTTAGTAAAGCAACCTTGGCCAGAAAAAACACTAAAGAAATGGCAAAAAGATGAAAAAGGTCAAATTTACAGAGCACAACATGGTTTTAACAAGAGATACTACATCGATCCAGAGGGAAAGATAATTGATGATGTTTGGGAAATGACTTTAGCATCAAGGTCCCATGAGCGGGTTGACTATGTTACTCAGAAACCAGAGGAGTTACTTGAAAGAATTATTAAGGCATCTTCTGATGTAGGGATGATAGTTGCTGATTTCTTCTCCGGGAGTGGAACTACTTTGAAAGTAGCTTTTGACTTAGGACGAAAATTTATTGGTTGTGATATTGGAATAAATTCTATACAGACAACCAGAGATAGATTAGTCAAGATCGGGGTAGAGTTTGATATTTTGAAAGTTAAAGGCGGTATGAGATTGTTTAGAAATCCTGCTCAAACCACTGCTAAAATATTCGGTCTCATAGACGGATTTAAAACTAGAACAGAATTAGGATTAGGTGAGTTTTGGGATGGTGGCATTGTAGAAGGTAAAGGCGAGTTCATACCAGTAAAGTTTGTTCAAATACATGACAGACTTACCAAAGAGCTTCTGGACGTTTTACTTGAAGAAATTTATCAGTTACAAGATGTGGCTGGAGCCGTAAGTAAAGCTAAAATTATTTATGCTCATATTGACCCAGATATTGATCAGTCTTATGTTAATAAAGTGATTAAAGATGCAGGAAAAACTACTATCGAAGTTGAGCTCGTCGGTTTAGATGATCTTTTGGGAGAAAAAGCAGATAAGTTGTTCATGCCAGATAGTGCCGAAGTAGTAGTGAGCGAGACAGAAGGTGGTAGACGAGTCGAGATTAAAAGATTCTTCAGTCCGTATTTAAAAACAAAGATTGACGAATATAATTCTAGGAAAGTAAACAAAGGTCAAATGTCTTTGGATGAAGGAGCCGAAGAAGTCGCGAGACCCCAGAAAAAGATATCTATAAGTGATAATGGTCTGGAGCTTATTGAAGCCGTACAGTTTGATACTACCTTAAGGGAAGATGGTGTTTGGATCAGCAACCCAGATTTGGAAGATAAAGCGGGGGTAAAGGATAAAATCAAAGCCGTTTATAAGATTCCGGCTAAGAAATTCAAGATGAAGATACGCAATATCGCGGGTGATGAAATTATCATTGATAGCCGGGATATATAAATTCTAAACCTCTTTGATCAGGAAAAGAGTAATAGCAAATGCCATTACACGACAACTTTTAAATACTCATCTGCAATAAAGAGAGCAAATCTCTCTAGTTGGTTTCTATTAAATTCAATTTCTAGATCTGGTCTATTATTTCCACCACCATAGTAATTTCTGATAATAACACCAGAAAAGAATCCATTATTATTTACCGGCTCAATATTTTGGTGAGCCAAACCATTTCTGATTTTTTTAAGTAAAATTTTCAAGGTTTTTGGATAATATTCAATATTTCCATTTGTAATTCTATGGATAGGTTCAAACTGATTTATCTGAAGAAATGCGAGTTGTTCGATATCGGATATAAGTGTGTCCCAAAAAGGATCCTGTATATTATTTATTATTTCGTTTGGAAGAATTATCAGGCCTAAAGTACAGTTAATCGCGTTACTTAACTTATATTCTCCCTGATAATTTTGAAGTGTCTCCTTTGTTCTCTGAACAAATTCGAGTTCAAAATGGACAATTTCGACCATATCGCTGTCTCCTTTTCTATAAAGAATCTAAATGCGTTCATATGCTCGTCGAAGAACTGAAAACGAAATTTCCAAAGCTTTCTCAACATCTTCGACCATCACTCTTACCTCACGACCCTCCATTTCTCCCGATAACGCTCTATCAAGATACTTTCTGTCAACAATACCTAAATTATGCGTAATAGGATGTCTTTTTTCAAAAATACTTTTGAGTTCTACAATATCACTATCGCTAATACCTTCAAATAATTCCATGCCAAGTTGAGCACGAAACGTGTCTGCAGCGGTTTCGACATTTTGATATGAGTTTCTAACAACCTTGTTTAATATTCTTGTTATCTCAACTACTGAAACACCATTTTTTAAGAGATAGCGTTTTGTTATAACCTTTAAGACAGCTTCGAAAACCGAGACAACATCCTCCAAGGCATTTTCAATATCTCTGGCAGCGACTCGCGCTCCTAAATCCGATCTCCGAGAATCTACCGCCCCAAGTATTTTTCGTACAACAGCTAACTCCGCTTCAACGTGAACGAGAAAAATATCGGTTCCACAATCCGGACACCATGTAGCAAGGCCAAAAACGGCATGTTCAAGACCACACGATGGACAGATAATATCTCGCCGCAATTCTTCCTCTAAAGGGCGCGAAACTATATTAGGACGTGATGGAGTATATGACATTTCTATTGACATGAAACCCGACCCAAATTTCTTACGATTCGACGGCCCTAATCCTAAGGCATCTTGTATCATGTTATCGACGCCTTTAATTGTTTCGTTCTCAAGAATTTTGATGGCATAATCCTTCTGAGCTTGTGTAAAGAAACTTCCAGGTTCGTCCTCATGACGGCAATAAGGACAATATGCTATTACATGTCCCTCGGTTATTCCTGTGCCGGGTTTAACCTTGAAGTAACCAGGAGAACATGCGGGATCGGTACACTCACGACCTACCATACCATCTGAGTCTGGTGGAATTGTTATGTGAATCTCGTAATCATTAGGACCAATTCGGCGCGTACCCAATGGGCCACCTTCTTTGAATAGCGAGTCTGACATATTTTGAATCTCCACGTAATAAATTGAAAGCCCTCGGGTTTGATTAACACATTTTCAAAAACTTACATTATTTATTGGTAATCTATAAGAAATGGCAAAATACCATTTTTTGATAATCCTTTCGGTAAGTACAGGTAAACAGATTCTAATCCCTTTTTAGAATTGCGTTTTAAAAGAGTCTGAAAGTATGAAAATTAATATTGTCTGACAGAACTCCCACATTCTATAACCTTATAGAATAATCTGATTGGAATTAATTATAGGACGTAGCTAATTATGATTTAGCTTCACATGTTTTGTGTTTTATGCAATCCAAGAAACCTTTGAGGCTAGGATTTAGTCGCAAAAGGAAGGTTGTGCGACCACATTGACGTTTACAACGGTTATTATCCCCTTTTTGAAAACACCTATAACACAGGAGTAACTTTACTAATCATCAGGAAACTCTCTCGAAGATATCCGTTCAGCTTCCCGTTTGTATTCACTTGCTAAATCACGTAGTGAACTAGCCAGTCGATGGTATCCAGCGTTTTCCACTTGTTCGGCTTTCTCACGATAATCTACGGCCAGGTCTCTTTCTGGCTTCCCTGTGGGATCAATCCAATGTACACCGCGTGAGTTAAATAACTCAGTGTGAAATCCATCGCGCATATCTTTGGAATCTTTCTCATTGAGAAATGCTGCCACAGAATGATTAATCCATAACCCGTCTGGATCAGCCGGTACATAGATGAGTACATGACCCACCATCGTCATCGCTATCTCCAAATGGCCTGATTCGGAGCACTCTCTTTTTACAGTATCCAACCATGTCTTAAGAGCATCTCCATCAAATGACCCATTCTCAAGTAAACCAGGGGGTCTACGCCATTCACTGAGTAGACGATAAGCATTGGTAGCAATGGTTTTTCGTTTCTCGGATATCTCTTCTGTCAAACTCTTTTCCTTTTTAGATTTAAACACAATCCGGATAACTTCACAGAAAAATGAGGGATCTTCAGCTAGTCGCCGCCACAATAACTTTGGTGTTGCACCATGATGTCCATCTAAAAGCGGTAAATAAGCCCATTCAACTTGAAAAAGATCATCAGGATTCGTTTCGGGGTCATCCTGTACTGCCTTAATAATCTCTACGGAATCATAAATATCCATCGAATTCGGAATTTCGGATGATTTAACCGCTTCAAGCAATACCCGGATTGCTTGCTTGCTTTCTAAAGGTTTCTTTTCAAACAGGATTTTGTTTAAGCATTGAATAGCAGAATATAGCTTCCCATAACGAGCCAGTTGATCTATAGCAAACTCTAGTCCTGCATCAGCTTCATATGGATTCGCCGCGGTCTTGCTCCAATAGGGCTTTTGATCATTTCCCAACAGATCTTTCACACGTTCCCAAGTGTCTTTTTTAAATGGTAGGAAGGAAAGAAATTGTCCAGTTTGTGTGGGAGTCCAATCTGATGTCATTATACTGTCAACCCACTCCCAACCCCGACTGTGGAACCTCCCCCAAACAAATCCACCAACAAACTGTAAAAGTGGCTTAATCTCAGACTCAAGGAGCGATGGTAAAATTACTATATCAGCATCCAGTGCGGAGACATATCCAAATGCAATACCAACACGCCAGGGCGACTGAACATTCTTGGCAAAAGATAGAACTGCTTCTGTTCCTCCGCTGCTAGCAACTTCTTCAACTGCTGCTTGTCTGCGTTTCTCCAATTCTTCCATTTGCCTTTCGTAGTCCCCCTTCCCTTCAAAGAGATCAAAATCGCGCTCACTAAAAAGTCGTTGATGAAGAAAAAACGGCGAGTCCGGTGCCAACCGATCCGCGAGAGCAGCAACCTCATCAACCTGTCTAGGCTCCATTGCCCATTTTGCATCTGAAAACTTACGATGTTTTGATACTAAGTCAACGAGCCTGCTCCATATGGACATCTTTTCATCTACAGGTAGTGCCCTTACAGAATCGGAATTTAGGTATTCCATAAGTTGTTCAAAGACGGGATGAGGCAAGTTTTCCAAGTGCTCAATAAGTTCTTTGAGCTTTGAAACATCATTCTTTGCATGGTTGACTGCCAATTCAGCATAAATGGCTTCCTGCTCCCAATACTCGCGGTGGGTAACGCCTTCACGCCAGTCATCAGGAATTGTTGATCTCCAAGCAGGCTTTCGGGTCCCCGATGATGATGATTGCTGATGTGGAAGGAGACTTACAAGCAGTTTCCATCCTACGTCTGGAAACTCTGTCAACAATGTTTTTACAGCCGCTACTCTTTTGTTAGTTGGAGCGCATGTCTGAGGAAACCAAGGTAATAAAATCGATGTTAATGAATTTGCTGGCCGATTTGCCCATTGACCACCCGGGTCGTGCGTAGCGAGTTCCCCTAAACAAATTACAACGCGACTCAAGTAATCAGCGTCCCAGGCTAACGTTTCTAAAGACCAGAGCAGCCCAGTAATATAGTTGCTTCCGAATATCCCATTGCCTTCTTGAGCAAAAACCTCATCGAACGGACACGGATTCATTTGCAATGCTTTATCAATTGCGTCGAGAAATTCTCCAGGAGCGGCTTCTGCTAAAAGAGGAAGTACATCATTCAGACTCGCCCAATGAATTCCGTTAGCATCATTAAGGATTTCACGAATTGTCAGAATTGCTGTCACTTCAGCTTTACCAAGGGAGCAGGATGTGAACGCCTTAGGATGACTCCCAAGCAACGCAAGTGTTTCGGCCAACCCGTTTCTTAGTATGAGTGAATGTGACAGTACCTTACCATGAATACTAGCCAGAATTCGATCATTGGTTGGGAGTTCGAATTTGGGATCCTTCTCGCCCAGCACGGTTATTGCTACTGACTTGAGTTTATCCAAATGCTCGTCAAACACATTTTGCCCCAATGCATACCATCCCTCATACCGAGGAATAAATTTCCAGCTTCCATCGCGTTGGATAAGGGGAGTGGCTGGAGCTAGTGCAATTTCACGCATCCCCTTTATCCACTCCCCATATGCTTTTCCCGATAATTGCTCTACAGCGTTTCGATCAGCATCTGTCTTCTCGTTCCAGGAACCTAAAAGTAATGCAATAGCTAACTCAGCAGCATCAGATCTCTCAGCCCATGCAGGTAGCACTGAAAGATTTTGAATACATCGAAGCAAAGAACTAAGATTTCCGCCACTCTTTTGAGCCAATGCACGCGCTCGTTCTTCCTTGTATCCAGCTTTTTTTAGGGCTTCTTGGATTTGAAAACCAGAAGGCATTAACAACGGAACACTTGCCGGATCCGGGATACCACCGTGGGGGCCACTAAAGATAACTGAGTGGCTCGCTCGACGTGCTTTCTGTATCAATTTTGTTCCACTGTCTCCATTCAAGTCTAGCGAAGCATCAGCAATTAATATATGGTTTTTCCATTGGGAGTTATTACATATCGTATTCCAACCATCAATCCCTGAAACGATAAGGCATCGCCCAGCAGCATCAGCAAAATCTTCACTTCCGAGCGATGCCAAATACGCCGATATAAAATCTACTATTTGATCAAAGTAATGAGTGGTCAGTTTAAATTGAACAGTAATTCCGTCAAACACTTCCTTGAGCTTATTACCTGCTTCAGTTCGGTTTGCCAGGAAAAGCTCTGGTATCAGAGGAGGTGGTTCACCAATGGAACTCACCACATTCCAATGTTGTGTTGGTATCTCAATCTGCATCGATGGAATACCACTCGTCTTTTGGATGAGCCATAATTCTACAGCCAGGAAATGGTTAATCCAATCTATCAATATCGTCGCGTCAATAATACGAATATCCTTCCATTCCCCGCGCTTGCGACGATCATCAAGCCATGCTGCTTGCGCATCACCCTTCCACGAGTATTCCCAATCTCTTCGTCCAGAAAGTGGTGTTACGAAAACAAAGGTGGTATCTCTGCGTATATTTTCGGGTACCGTATCAGTGAGGCCCTTATAGTCCTCAGAGGCCTTATCATGGGCTTTTAAACCTGTACCGACCTCCCAATATGAGCGGCCTTCTGGGATAAAAGGCTCAAAGGATAGTTCAACATCTAGAACACCGTCAGGACCATGCTGGCCAATACTGTCAGGGAGCGGAAAACGTCGTTCTCGCGGCCTTGGACATGATGCCGCAACAAGACGCCAAATGAGTTCTACAATTATCCCCTGAGCATCTCGCGCATTACCTCGCACCCATTCGTCGAGCTGATTTTCTGTAATAAGCATGAACTCCCCTCCCAATCTAAGCCGATTCTAATTCATTTTGAAAATAACAACATTTATTTATCGGATTATATCCCTTTCTATTACATTCATTTTTGATGGTTGACAGTAATCAGGATTTTTGCTTAGATTAGAAATATAGTACCAAACTAGTACCCAATATGTCCAACAACGGAAACAAGAACGAGGCATTGATAAAATTCGTTGTTCCTGTGGACCTCAAAAGTGATCTCCAGAAACTAGCAAACGAGCGGAATATCTCCCTCTCTTCCCTACTTAGGCTTATAGCATCGGAGTATGTGAAGCGAAATAGATCAGAATGATAATATCAATCGCCAATCAAAAAGGGGGTGTGGCTAAAAGCACGACAGCCATCAATTTGGCTGCAGGCCTGGCGCTTGAAGGACTAAAAGTACTTCTTATAGATACAGATCCTCAAACAAACACCACTAGGGTTTTCATTCATCCGGATATTGAGATCGACTTAGACAAATCGCTCTATAACTCCATAATCAAGCTCTCTCCCCTATCCACAATTGTTCGAAAGACAATATTTCCTAATTTGGATATTGTTCCTTCCCATATTCGTCTATCCTCTGCCGACCTTGAGCTTGCTCAAGCTCTTGACAATAGATCAGAACGGCTAAAAAGGGCCATCGGAAACCTGAAAGATAAATACGACTACATCATTATTGACACTCCCCCATCCCTCGGGCTTCTAACCATCAATTCATTCACTGCCAGCGACAAGCTTCTTATTCCCGTTTCAACTGGATTTTTTGCGATGACCGGCCTGGTCCAGCTTCAGGAGACGGTCGAGATGGTCAAACAAAACCAGCTTAACCCTAACCTTGAGATCATGGGGGTTTTATGCACCTTTGTTGATATTACGAACGTTTCAAAGGATGTAAACACCAAGTTGCGGGAGCATTTTGGAGACTTGGTTTTTAACACGACAATCCCCAAAAACGTAAGCCTTGAGGAAGCACATTCCCGGCATACGCACATATTCGATTATGCTCCCAATTCTGCAGGCGCACGCGCCTATAAGGAGCTTGTAAAGGAGGTTCTCGCTCGATGAAAAAATCTGGATTAGGCGATAGTCCTTTATTCTTACCACCTAAAGATAAAAACGAGGTGGTCAATCCCCCATTGCCTATCCTTCCTGATGAGGTTCAAGGTGTGGAAAAAATAACAAAGACTGAGAAACAAAAACCAAAGCAACCAAGCAGTGGTGATACCACGACACCACGACACCGTGATACCACGATACCACGGTATCAAGATACCATCTTCGAACAGGTTCGGAAGGCGGTTAAAGAATTAGGAAAAGAGGCTGCCACCCATCGCTTTACTCAGGAGGAAAAAAGGGCGATAACCGATATCATTTACACATATAAAAACAACGGCATAAAAACCAGTGAGAATGAGGTGGCGCGAATTTCAGTCAATTTCATTATTGAGGATTACCGGGAAAACGGCGAGAATAGTATCCTCCATAAAGTCCTAAAAGCATTGAATGAGTGATACCACGGTATCATGACACCACGGTTGCATGGTATAAACCACGCCGTCATGGTTCAAATTAGTCCTTGACATCGGCCTTTTCGGCATTGTACCTTTTCCATACAAAGTACAAAGAGTATTTTGGAGTGTCATTATCGAATTAGCGAATTTTTAAAACTTATCGGTCTTGACATTCGGGTTTTGTTCGGTGTACTTTGTCTTTACAAGACAATACTTTGTCCAAGCCCTGACAGTTAGTAGGAGATGTCGTCTGAAAAATCCGCTTAAAGCGTGTGGCCATGTCGCCACTACGACCTAGGAGAAATCCGAACCGAAACGGCTACCAGGCCGAAGCCGCCGGAGAAAAAAGAACGGCAGGAAACCGAGGATCAAAAAAACGCCTCGGAAGTTCCAAGGCGTCGCGAAAATAGATATTGGTTATTAGATTCTTAAGTAATCCCTACCAAGTTTTTACTTAAGAATTATTAATTAACGAATTTGCGATAGCAAATTAAATATATATTTTGAAAAGGTATGATGTCAAGTTTTTAGGGTTAGTCGCACAACATCAATTAATAAATTTGACTCTTGATACTACAAGTCCTAAACTTCTAGGTTAATATGGTGGAAGAAGACAACACAGGAGCCAAAAACAACGAACCCAAAACAGCGGGAAAACTAGGTCAGGAGCTAATAGAGAACATACAAAATACAGAGTTTGGGTCCCCAGTGCGTTTGGCATGGATGGATTTTTTCGACAGGAACAAGCTCGTTGATGAATTATATGCAAACCGGAGGGATGTAAAAGAAGCTAGGGAGAATTCTAAAGATACACTAGATTTAATTGGTAAAGAAAGCGATCTGCGAATTGTAGAGATGAAAACGGCTCTACTTGAAAACGATATTAGGAGAAGAGAAGCTGAAGTTCCTGGCTATTCAGAAGTGTCGAGGAATTTCGACAATGTTTTAGGAGAGATAGCTTGGGCCGCTAGGGAAGAAGTCGAGGCTAAGTATCCAAATGATGATGAGTCTAAATGGGAAGAACGCACAGAGGATTTATATCAATCTATTATAGGAAAAGTTGAACAGGAAGCTCGTTCGAGAAAGGGCAAACAAGCTTAAACTTATTAGTCTCTCCATTTTACTGTCCAGATAGAGAAAAATTATCAATGAACGCCCCGTTGTTAATTGTAACGACAATAGGCCCACGTGTATCTGACTCTGAGCCATAAATTACCGGTTCGCTTGGTATTGAGTCGAGGAATAGGTTAAAGTGATTGCCCAAAATTTGTAATTTGACGTGACCTTCTTTTGAAACCGAATCAGTAATTAAGTCTTCCCATTGACTATTATCAAATGCACTTAACCTCGAAAAATCACCACCAATCGCGCCGCCCACCAGAGAAAGGTTTATTTTAGTACCGATGACCATCTCAACAAATATGCAGTTGGCACAGTTGCGTAGATTGTAATAATCAAACTCTAGCGTATAGTTTGATAATGCAGTATCCCCTAAAGAGAGTCTGAGCTCTCCCGATGTTCTACCAACTCTGCCATTAATAAACATAGGTTCACCTTTGACAACCTGCCATTCAGGGCGAAGGCCATTGTCAAAGTTATCCAAAAATGGCAGTGCAAGAGAGGGGGTTGGGGTCATGGTAGGCAAAGATGTTGGCGTCTCTGACGGAGTGGGGATTTCTGTTGGAGGTTGTGATGGAGAAGGGATATTTGTAGGGATTGTGGTCTTTGTTGTTGGAATAGGTGCAATAGCAGGTATATTTGTAATGGTTAAAGGAGGATTTGTCGGAACGTTGGTTGGCAAGGCAGCAAAGGCAACCTCTGTGGACGTAGGAAGGATAGCGTGCACGTTCCTATTCAAAAATGAGATTATGACCAAGCCAATGAGAATTACAAAAACCCCGCCGATCATCGCTGCAAGCCAATACGGAACTTCTATGGTGCGTGGTGGATGGGGATGTCGATAAACCTCTGGAGCGTTTCTCCCAACCTCTGAAACCTCTGATTTACCCTCTATATCTTTTATGGATGGATAGAGTTCTTGAAATGATAATTTGTATTGTTCCAATAATCCATTTAATCCGGCTAAATTTAATTCATGATAAATAGCCGTCATCTCATTTCTTACTGAACTTTCCCCAACAACAAGCTTTTCGGCGACCTGTATTATTGACATACCCTGAAAAATGTAATAAAGATACTTTTTTCTTTTCTGCCCCACTTTGGGATCGGCGAATAGTTTTCTGAGATTTTCCTTCTTTTCTTCAGAGGTGGGATGCAAATTTGGCATTTCCATAAGACCCCCAGAGGTTTGTCAATTAAAAGTTGGTAGGTTAATTCAGAGGTTTAGATATGGACTCCTAGAGATTCTGCGTGGCATAACATAAGCAAAAGGAGGCATCAAATGGAAACAAAAGACTTTCGATGGCAAGACCTGAAGGTGGCAGGCGATGAGGCCGATTTGGTTTTTAAAATCGCCCAAGAAAACAAGTGGGAAGGGATCGGCTTTTTTGGCCACGGCGAAATGATTGACAAGATAGTAGATGTTAGCGAATGGAGACTTTTTCCCGCCAATTTGTACCATAATACCATACCTCCCTGGGCGATGCAAAGGGTTTTTACCCTCATTCATTCAGGCGTCCATATCAAGGGCGTTGTTATCGCTGACGACCTGAAAAAGTACCAGGAAAAGCCCAAGAGACCCGAACCCGTAAAACTTCCCGATTTAACCAACTTGGCGAAATTCCTGATTGGTATGCTGGGGGTTTTGGTCCACGTGGCTCTCGTTGTAGGAGTTGTCCTAGTTGAACTCATCATCAGCGTAATCTCTTGGGATCCGTATGTAGTCGTGGTTTTGGAGGATGGGACATGGCTAAGCCTGGCGTTTTTCTTCGACTAATCAGGAATGCATTGCGTGCCGTTCTTCCTGCTGTTTTGCTTATCCTTTCATTCTCGGGGCTTCTGGTCACTGCTTCTTTTGAAAGCCTCTGGATTGGTGTGAAGCCAGCAGTAGAAAGGGTAAATAAGAAGTGGGCTAACAGGGCTTTAAAAGACGGTCTTACCGCGGATAGGGAAAGAAGCCTTAACCTCACAATAACCATAATAACGGCAATCACAATCGGCCTGGTTTGGATAATTCTTGCTTACAGCGTTGTCTGGTTCTTCCAACATTTGTTTAGGTGAAGAAGCGAAGGCGGCGTCCATGAACCTAATTGCGAGTTTTATTCGATTTTTGGCTCGATTGATACTCAGGCTATTTCTAGGTTTGCTGGGCGTTCTTCTCAGAGTGCTTTGGCCATTTTTCTTGGCGACGCTTCGGATATTGCACGCCCTAGTATCTAGGTCACTCATAGCAGCAGTAAATGGTTCAGGGATATACACTGAAATGCTAGCCTCTGAATGGACTCGACGTCTTATTGAATTGGGGGTATCCCGTGATCATCTCGATGAGCTCTATGGTCTTTGCCGGTTTCTTGCCGTATCCGAGATAGCAATTGGATGGATTATCGTGGCTCTCTTTGGCGTGCTCATTCTTCGGGTTGTGTTCGGGTTTTTCATTTGATAAGGTGGAGGTCAGGTGGGAGGGTTGGGTTTGTTGCTCCACTTGAAATAAGTATAGGAGGCTAGGGAAATGAGACGTCATTCTGTAATTACAGAGAGGAATGTTTTAGGTGCGGTAAAGATGTTTAGGTGGGTGACGCGGGAGTCGCTGGAATTGTATTTTGGAGGGGCCGCAAAAAGGATAAAGGGCCTTGAGGTAATCCTTCCAAAGCTTGAGCAGGCGGGGAAGCTTTCTGTCGAGTTGCTTAGAGGAGTGAAGGTTTATTCAAAGCCGAGAAAGAAAAAAGTTATTCCGGTTTCACTTGAACATGAGGCTGTCTGTTCAGAAATATTAATCCGCCTTTGGCGATGCAGGATGGAGGAAAGCGAGATTTTTCTTGAACGAGCCTTTCGAGGCTTTGGGATTGTTCCTGAAGGAGGCTTGCGATATTCGGAAGAGAGGAACTCTATGCTTATTTTCGAATACTGCACCGGGTCTAACTTCAACCATGGCGGTGTGATGAAAAGCAAAATTACCCGCTACCGGAAATATCTTCCCGATATTGAGGATAAAGTCAAGCGGAACGTCTCGGTCTTGTTCGTTATCGACATTGGACACAATCGGGTGAAGGAATTTGTTAGGCGTATGCAACCTTTATTGGATGAGCCGATTATTTCAGACCTCACCAGTGAACCGCGTTACCCATTTTTCTTCACCGATTACCAGACTTTTAAATCCGTGCCGGTAGGGAAGGCTTTGAGTGCAGAAATCTATTTTTGGCACGACGGGAAGGAATGGAGGTTAACAAACGATGCTCAGAGTCATTTGGGAACTTATCAAAAGCCTTTTATTCAAGGGCGATTGGAAACTCCCTGAGTTTATCATCGGACCAACCAGGCTGTTTTACGATAAAGGTTTGGTTATGTCCACGGCCTTTGTGGGAAGGCAGGGGGTGGGGAAGACTTTTGCCCTTGCAAACGAGCTTTTGGAGCAGATTAAGTATCACCCAGAGCAGCCATTTTTCATTTTTGACTGGTCGGTAGGGCTCATCAATACGCTCCTTATGTTGGTTCTCTCAGACGCAAAGCGTGAGGAAATTCAGCCAAGGCTAGTTTTTGACGCGATGGGCGGGAGAGTTATTGATGGGGAAGAATATGTTATGCCAATGCCTGAGTTTTCAGAAAAATACGATCCTGAAAAGCAGTGGCTTGAACGGGTTGAGGATCAAACAGACCGGGTTCAAAGAACCCTGGAAGCTCTAAATTCAAGTCTGATCGAGCGAAACCCGACCTTGGGAGGCCGTCCTATCAAAAGCCTCCTTCCGAATCTGCTTCTTCTTGCAAACGCTGTTGAAGACGAAAAAGGCAATAGCTGGCAAATAACCGAAGCGGTTAAGCTTCTCAATAAGGAAGTTCGAGACCTTGCTAGAAAGCAATTTGGAGGAAAGGTCGGAAAGGCAAACGAGTACTTCTCCCAGCACTTTACCGGTAAGGAAAAGATAGACAAAGACCTAGTTCACGCCTTGGAAGATATCCTGGACATCATTAAGTCACAACGTATCCGTGCCAGGGTTGGCTACCCAATGCCAGGATGGACACCTAATGAGGCTATCCACAAGGGGCTGGTAGTTCTCTGCGACGGTTCTGGTTTGAACAACAATCAAAAGCAAAAAGATTATGCCTTCTTGCAGCTTTTCAACCTTGTCCTAGATGAGATAAATAAACGGGTTCCATCAGCTCCTTACTATCACCCGATCAATTGGGTAATGGATGAGGTTTATACGTTTACAGAAACCCCGACTGTTGCTCGGATTTTGGCGCATTTGCCTTCTGAGTACCGCTCTCGCAAATTGCAGCTTTTTCTGGTTATTCAATCCTTCAAGCAGTTGGCAGGGGAAGAGAACGGGAGGAAGGGATTGGAAGATGTGTTTTTCTCCTTCGGTAACATGGCCGTATTTTCAATGCTCGATATAGATGACTGTTTTATGGGGGTCAAGAATTTTTTTCCATTTGACCCCCAGGCGGTCAAGGTGGAAGCACAACGCGAGGGGCAACAAGACATTATGGAAAACAGGAACGAGCAATTGGCGGTGAGGGCGTACCAGCTTCAGCATTTTGCACAGCGCGAGTGTTATGTAAGAAGGTTTGTAAACGAAGCGAAGATGGATCGCATCATCCATATTGGGAAAACTCGTGAAGTACGCTTATCGGCAACCCACCACGATGTTGAGGAATTGAAGAATGAATTGATGCTTCAGCGCGGTGTTTTACTGTCCAAGTCAGAGGAGGTTATCAACAAGAGAAGGATAACGGTTCAGAAAAAAGCTAGTCAACCGCAGTCTATCTAACCTTGGCTTGGCCACGATCGGGTGTAATTGATGAAAATGATGGTAGAAAGAAACGACGGAAAAGTACTGCATTTACCACCCTTTAGTACCTGCCAGCTTTGCAGGAACAGTATGAGCGAAGGGTGTGTAGAGGGGTGTGCCCCTGCAAAGGACTACCGCTTTTTTGAGCTAAAGAAAGGCGTAAATCTCCCTGAAATGCCCCGTTTTCCTTTGAAAGAATTTCAGGAGGAAATGTCGCCTAGAGTCAGACAGATTGTCGTAGCAATTTACGTTTCCAAAATAGTAGATGCCCTACAAGGAGTTCAAGATGAACGACCAAATTATGACTATTCCCGAAGTCGCAAAGTATCTCAAACTATCCAAATCAAAGGTTTATTACCTGGTTCAACACCGGCGAATTCCCCACATCCGGATAGGCAGGAACGTTCGGATACGGGAAACGGAGCTGGAGAAGTGGCTGAGAAGCATTACCGCTGAATCATACCAGGATACTCGATAACATGAATATAGCATGAGTGGCTAGAGGTGAACTAGGATTTGTTTGGTTCCGTTTCGTTTCTCCTCTTGATCCAACCTCCGTTTGATATAATATAGGATATGTCAAGTGAGATTAAGGCGGGAAAAGGATTAAATGCTTTGGTTGCAACATCCTTGTTTCTGACTGGATGTAGAGGTTTGGTAGGTAAACAAGAAAAAACCAACGTCTCTACAAAAACCCCAGTGGTTGAAGCATTTACACCTATTCCAAGACTATCTGAAACTCTAGTTTCTACCTCTAATAAAACAGAAAAATTGGTTATCTTACCCGATAAGCCGTATCCTTCAATAGACTCAAATTTAGAACCAAACCCTGTGTATCAGGAAAAGATAGTTAATAAACTAAAAGATGCAACTGAAGGAGATTACCAGTATTTAGAGAATTTGATTAAGGAAGAAGCGACAAGGCAGAAAGTAGAGATTGGGGAGGTAGCAGTCCTTAATGAAAATTATGCAAAAGATGAGTCCTCTTGGACAATAATGGTTAAAGATGAAGCAAACAAAAGACCGATGCTTTATAGACTGACAGAAGGGGATGAAAAGGGAGAAATAATCAGGTCCATGAACCCTCTTCAATACAGCAGTTTGGGAGAAAACGGTACAGACTATTTTGATATTGAAAGTACACCATATATTGAAAAATTGCTGGGACAGCCTGTTGAATATAAGCCTGTCTTGGACTCTTCCGGATGGAACACCTGGGGAGCGTATCTGGGGAATAAGTTGGTATATTGGTTTAATGCCGATAAGGGTGCTTGGGAACCGGCGCTAACCACTCTTATTAAATATAAAGCAGATAAATTTCAGGACAACGGTGATGATTTTGTGGCTGCTGATTATGACGGTAGCGTTAAATGGATATTCAATAAGGAGAAAGGTTATTGGGAAGAGAATAAGCCTATTGAATTTTCTTCACCGGAAGGTAGATGGGGAGGCTTGAATTTTAAGCTGGATTTGAGTTTTTACGGAAAAAATGTGACAGATGCGCTCAGGAATAATAAGAATATAAACCCCGGAGAATCATTAACCTCTCTATATCTCAGATACCTTGTAATTGCTCAAAGGAAAGCGAATGCCTTAAATGATGTTACCAAGGAGCAGATGCAGGAAGTACATGATACTATCTTGGATGGAACTTTTACAGTTGCGCTTCCACAACTGGATCCCAAACCTCCGGAAAGAATAACATACGGATTTCCTCTTCTTCTTCAGGATACCGGAAAGGATAATCAAGCTGAAAAGGTAAAAATATCACCTGATATGAGCATCTCTGTTGTTAAAGGAACCAGGGACCCTGCCTATTACGGAATGATGCCCTCTTATGGTATAAGTGAGATGAAAATCGGCAAGGCATATGATTATAGAGTAAAAGATGGAATGCTGGCAGAAGTGGTTATTTACGATACCAACTGGAGTTCGGTTAATTCCGCTAGAGAAAAATATATTGATGGTGTTGATTCGGTATTAATCTCGGATGCCCTAGATAGTGTTTTAGAGCCGGTGAAGCTGATTGCAACGGCAAGCAACAAGTCGATTAAAATAAGCAACGAATATGGCGCACTTTTTCCTGCCATCGGTAAACTTAGGGATGCGGGTGAGGAAGAATACTTGCTTTATTACCTTTTTCTCATTCAATCAGAAGGCGAAGATAAATGTAAAGATACATATCATCCAGAATATCCCGGCCAAGCGCTCAAAATGTTTGAAATATCATGCAAGTATATTCCCACACTTCTTCATCTTCCTTGATTTTCTCTCTTCCTCTTGATCGGTATTCATTAAGACACAAGATGAAAATGTTTGAAAAAGGAAACTGGGGCTAAAAAACATTTTGATATCAACAACCACAAGCATTAAATAAACCCTAGTTAAATTATTGCTATTAAAATACCAACCCCATATATGGTATATGGGGGTGGTATCAGTGAGTAAAAACCTGCATATTCTGCGCCCCCGCCGAGACTCGAACTCGGAACCTGCTGATTCGAAGTCGCACGTTCTAGAAATTGGCGTTATCAACTGTGTCATATGTTTCCAAGCAGCTAAATCAATCAAGGAATGTCGACTATTTTGTGCGAGGGCCAGTCCATTTGTTCCGTTCATTCC
>Ga0123519_10004771_pt1 | contig 21780 bp, 18 predicted proteins | sample YelNatPaOPRAMG02_FD_87396 | JGI IMG/M metagenome (GOLD analysis project Ga0123519, IMG submission 87396) | Hot spring microbial communities from Yellowstone National Park - Yellowstone National Park OP-RAMG-02 (version 2) | ecosystem: Environmental > Aquatic > Thermal springs > Hot (42-90C) ...
ATGGAGGGTTTATGATAAGTTATATTAAAGCAATATTAGAAAGGGACCCAGCAGCAAAGCCTATAGAGGTAATACTTTATCCGTGTCTTTATGCAATTTTTTTCCATAGAATTGCACATTTTCTGTGGAAAATTAAAATTCCATTTTTTCCAAGATTAATATCTCAGATTAGTAGATTTTTAACAGGGATAGAGATACATCCAGGTGCACAAATTGGTAAAGGTTTTTTTATTGACCATGGAGCAGGTGTAGTTATTGGTGAGACTACTGTAATTGGAGATAATGTGACATTATTTCAGGGAGTAACTTTAGGTGGAACTGGTAAAGAAAAGGGAAAGAGACATCCAACTTTAGGCAATAATATAGTGGTTGGTGCAGGTGCAAAGGTTTTAGGTAATATAACAATAGGTGATAATAGTTATATTGGAGCAAATTCAGTAGTTTTAAAAGATGTTCCAGCCAATTCTACTGTTGTTGGTGTTCCTGGTCAGGTTGTTAAAATAAAAGGAGAATATGTTCCACAGATAACATTTGACCATACTAATCTACCTAATCCATTAGCAGAGAGAATAAAGAGATTGCAAACAGAGTTGTCTATTTTAGAACGACATATTAAAGTTTGGAAAAAGAAACAAAGAAGTTTCTATAAGTAGAATAAGATAAAATAATGGAAGACTTTAAACCCAAAAAAAGGTTAGGCCAACACTTTTTAATAGATAGAAATATTGCAAATATTATTATATCTTCTGCTGATTTAAAAAAAGAGGATACAGTTTTAGAAATAGGTGCAGGAAGAGGAGAGTTGACTGAATATTTATGTAAAATCTGTAATGTTATAGCAGTTGAGATAGATAAAAATTTATATAATATTTTAAGAGAAAAATTTCAAACCTTTAATAATATAAGAATTATTCAAGATGATATTTTAAAAATTAAATTTGAAGAATTAAAAGTTAATAAAGTAAAGGTGATAGGCAATATTCCGTATTATATTACTACTCCTCTTATATTTAAACTTATTGAAAACAAGGAATACTTAGATATTTGTTTGCTTATGGTTCAAAAAGAAATAGCTAAGCGGATTGTATCTAAAAGTGGTAGTAAGGATTATGGTGTGCTTTCAATAATGACACAGTGTTATGTAGAACCAAAGATAATAAAAATAGTGTCTAAAAATTGTTTTTATCCAAAGCCAAAAGTTGATTCTGCGATTATTAAATTTAGTGTTATGGATAAACCAAGATACGATATTAAAGATGAAAATTTATTTATTAATTTAGTTAGAACTAGTTTTCAGCAAAGAAGGAAAATTTTTAAAAATGCTTTATTAAGATTGGGATATAAAGAAGAAATAATAAAAAAAGTATTTAATGATTTAAAATTAGACTTGAAAATTAGAGGAGAAGATTTAAGTATTGAGCAGTTTATAAAGTTTAGTAATCTTTTAAAAATTGAAACAGAATCAATTTAACCTAAATAATCAAAGTGTATTGTTTTTGAGAAAAATTTAGTAACAGTAGAGAAAAATATCTGATAGGAGGTTTTTATGAGTATTGATAATGAAAGAATTAAGGAAAAAACAGAACGAAAATTTAATAGAGTTCTAACAATAGTATTAATAGTATTTTTAGCATTTCCGCTTAGCTTTGGAGTAGGTAAGTATGATGTTTATGAGCAAACAATTAATTGGTCAAGTAAAGGGTATAGTAATCCGTGGGAAGCGGTAACTTTAAAAGCAGTATTCACATCACCAACCCAAAAAACATTTAATATAGATGGGTTTTACTATGATGTAGATACGTGGAAACTACGTTTTGCTCCAAATGAGGAAGGAACATGGACATGGGATGCCACGATATCGGATAGAACTAATACTAAGGTATTTTCTGGTAGTTTTATCGTGACAAATTCAGCCAATCATGGATTTGTAAGGCAAAATCCAAATAATGTTTATCGGTGGGTTTTTGATGATGGAACTCCATATTATCCTATAGGTTTTGGCGATTGCATTTCTGCTCCTGGTAAGCCTGATGATTTAAGTTTAAAATGGGGCATGGATTGTCAACATGGGATTGATACTGATACATTTCTTGGTACATACTCAGCAGCAGGATGTAATATTTTTCGTATTAGTGTAAATAATTGTGCACCAGATTTATGGAGTAAGATAGATCCTTCAGGAAATGTCTATCTTATACCAGAAGGGAAAATATATGATACATTAGTACAGAAGCTTAGGCAGTATAATTTCAGAATTTTTTTTGATATGATGGGATGGGCTAAAAAGAAGTCACTTTTTCTTAAAAATCCAACAACTCAACAACTTGATGCAATTAAGAGATATGTGAGATATATAGTAGCACGATATGGAGCATATGTGGATTTCTGGGAACTTATGAATGAGAGTCACGCAGATTCTGTTTGGTATGATACTATAGGAAGTTATTTACATCATATATGTCCGTATCATCATCCTATAAGTACCAGTTGGCAGAAGCCAAAAGAAAAGCAAATAGATATTGTTTCACCCCATTTCTATTATAAAGAAGCAGATGGTACATCTGATATTTATATTATTGGTCTTGCATGGTATAATTCAGTAGTTAAGGAGGGAGAAACAGGAGGACTTCTACATTATAAATCGTATGGAAAACCGGTAATAGTAGGAGAGATAGGGAATTCGGGATGCAACTGGGATCCAACGAGTGCAATAAGAATGCGAGTGCGTCTATGGACAGCTTTTTTTTGGGAAGGTACTTTAATATTTTGGAATACAAGTTCTTCCAAAAATTATCGTAATGAGTGTGCAAATTTATACATGGGACCAGAAGAGAGAGGTTATATAAAAGTTTTGCGAGATTTTACAAATGGAATTAGCACTCAAGTAACTATGGTTACAACAGCTTCTCTAAATTGGGATAAAGGTAATATTCCTAATTCCCAACCTGACAAAGTACGGGCATACGGATTAATATCACCCACAGAATATTATGCGTATGTTCATGCATATGCAACGAATTATTCGTCTCCTGTGGCTACGTCAGGTGTATATATAACAATAAGTCCACAGAGTGCAGGTGTAGCCACATGGTATAGTCCAGCAGATGGTTCTATTTTAGGTACGCAAGATGTTCTTGTAGGTACTCAGTCAATATTAGTTCCTGATTTTGTGATAGATGCAGCACTTAAGATAACTGCAAATAAAAGGTAATAAAAAGATGTTTAAGTGTTGAATAACTTGTGGCGATTAGTAGTATCTTTTAAAAAAGAGACAGAATTAATTTAGTTAAAAATTCTTTAAACCTTTTTGTAAAATTTTCGTCTAATAAATAGAAGGAAAATTTATGGTCAAATATATGAAGCATATTATATTGATATTTTTAATTATAAATGTTGTTTCAGCAGAAGACTGGTTAGTTGAAACTGTTGATAGTGAAGGTGATTTGGGTGATTTTACTCATATTTCTGTAGATATTTTAAATAATCCTCATATTACTTATCGTCAAGTTGGTGTTGATGTGAAATATGCTAAATGGCAAGGTGCGTGGCTTATTGAAACATTGCCTTTTGATGAGGCAGGAAGATGGACTATAGATATTTCTTTAGATGCTTTTGATATAATTCCGCATATTTCCTATTGGGTAAGTGCAAGTAATGAGTTAAGACATTATAAAAGGGTAAGTACTTCTGCATGGGAATATGATGTAATAGAAAATGGTATAACTGTTGATATGTCAAGAATTGTAGTAGATAAGAGTAATAACATCCATGTTATTTACAGTGATAGTTCTGGTAATCTTAAATATGCAAAAGGAGTAACAGTAGGAACATCTACTACTTGGTATAAAGAATCTGTTACTACAGGTGTTTCATCGAGAACTATAGATTTGAGTATTGATAGTTCTAAACAACCTCATATTGTTTTTAAAAACATAAATACAAATACACCTATGTATGGTTTTAAATCTGGTAGTACATGGCAGATTGGAGAAGTAAATACTGATACAGTGACTAGTCAAAGAGTAAGCATTGCTGTAGATAGAAATAATACTGTTCATATTTGCTATCAAAGTAATAATTCTTTAAGATATGTTAAAGGAACATATGGGAGTTTGAGTTCTGCAGAAAATATAGATAGTGGGGCAGGTAAATATATTTCTATTGCTATAGATAATAATAATATTACTCATATAGCATATTATGATGAAACTAATAAATCTTTAAAATATGCTAAGTATAAATCTGGTACATGGTTTACTCAAACAGTTGATGGTGGAAGTGCTGATGTTGGCAAGGACTGTGCTATTGCAGTTGGTAGTGATGGAATTCCTCAGATAAGTTATTATGATGCTACAAATAAAGATTTAAAATTTGCTAAGGTAAAAGCTCCTCCTCCACCTGATGATTCTATCTCGTTAAAATTAATAAATAATGTTTTTAATCCTAAAAAAGGCGAATATATGAATATCCAATACACATTATCTATTCCAACTAATATAGATTTAAAGATATTTAATGTTGTTGGAGATTTAGTAAGAGAAGTTACTTCTGGTTATCAACTAAATGGGAATTATGTTGAAAGATGGTACGGATATGATACTAAAGGGAATACTGTTCCTTCTGGAATGTATTTAGTAATTCTTAAATCTAATAAATATAAAATTGTTAAAAAGGCGGTTGTTGTAAAGTGAGTAGTTTATATAAAATATTTATATTTTTAGTATTAATAATTTCTAGTTTAAAAGCAGGTATTTCAGTTCCTACCTTAAAGTTAATGGCCAGTGTTAGAGGTGATGGGATGGGTGGTTCTTGTTCTGCTTTGTGTAACGAGATAGATGGTGTATATTACAATCCTGCTACAATAAAAGAACTTAAATATAATGAAATTTTTACTACTTATATAAACAAAGGGGAGGGGATATACTGTACATATTTAAGTTATGGATTACCACTTGATAAAAATAACTCTTTAGGTGTTAGTGTTGGAATGTTTGATGGTGGAAATATTGAAGTTAATTATTTTGATGGAAGTTCAGTGATTAAAAATGCTCAAAGAGAATATGCGATAGGGTTGTATTATGGAAGAGAGATTTTAAGAGATTTAAATGCAGGTGTTGGTTTAAAATTTTTATATTCAACACTTGCAGAGGATTACAGAGCATATATAGTTGCATTTGATTTTGGAATTAAATATTTTATGTTTGAAGATATTATAATAGCAATAAGTTTTATGAATGTTGGTCCTTCTGTAAAATATATAGATGAATTTGATACTTTACCAATGGGTTTTAATCTTGGAGTATCTTATCCTTTAAAATTTTCTAAAGAGGATGTTGTTAATTTAGCAACTAATTGTGAATTAAATCTAACAGATAATATTAAAATAAATACAGGTATTGAATATGTTTATAATAACTTTATAAGTGTAAGAGCAGGCTATAAGTTTAATCAATATGTTGGCAATATAACAACAGGGATTGGTGTAAGATATCAGATTGAGAATTTTGGAGCAGTAGGATTAGATTATGCCTATATTTATGGAAGTGGTTGGTTTGATACTCACAGAGTTTCACTTATTTTTAAATTTTAATCTATAAAAAATTCTTTGTATATGGCTTTATGGTGTAGTTAGTAAAAGTTCGAATAAATCAACATTATCGTGTTTATTACACACCTTAGTAGGTTCTGTTCCCTTGATAAAAACTTCTTCTATTACTTTTTTACATTTATTTCCTGCAAGGAGTCCTGTGTCAGGATCTATTTTTACAGTTACAATATTATCTGGTTTAGAGAAATTAGGTGGTTGTTTTTCTTTGTAAACTTCTAACATAAATTCTGCCCAGATTGGAACAGGGGTATTTGAACTTGTTATAAGATTTCCCAAAGATCTTCTATCATCAAAGCCCACCCATATTCCACATACTAAATCAGATGTGAAACCAATGAACCATACATCAGATTGATTATCTGTTGTTCCAGTTTTCCCTCCACAGTCGTATTTAAATCCTAATCTTCTTATACCTTGAGCAGTTCCTTCATTTATAACACTTTGTAGCATACTTGTCATTATGTAGGCAGTTTCTGGTTTTAATACTTCTTGAATATTTGGAGAGGTTTCTTCTATTATTTTTCCTGAACTATCTTTAATAGATACTATTGATATTGGTTCTATTTTAGTACCCATATTTGGGAATGTAGCAAATGCAGAGGTTAATTCCAGTAATGTTACTTCTGATGTTCCAAATGCTAAGGAAAGATTTCTTGATAATTTACTTTTAATTCCCATCTTATGAGCATAAGAATGAACAGCATTTACTCCTACTTTCGTTAATAGTTTTAATGTAACAACATTTCTTGAATTAGCAATTGCTTTTCTTAATGTTGTTGGTCCAAAGAATTTTTTTTCGTAGTTTTCAGGCTTCCAGATAGTTCCATCATTATCTGTTATGACTATAGGAGAGTCAAGTATAATATCAGCTGCTGTAAATCCATTATCAATTGCTGCAGTATATATGAAAGGTTTAAATGCAGAACCAGGTTGTCTTTTTGCTTGAGTAGCACGATTAAATTCACTTTCAGAGAAATCTCTTCCTCCTATCATTGCTCTTATATGTCCAGTTTTAGGGTCAATTGCTACAAGGGCAATTTGTAATGGTATATTTTTTTTAAATTCATTATCATAAATATTTTCAACAGGTATTCCTAATTCTTTTGCTATTTTTATTGCGGCATCTTCAAGTCCCTTTGCAGCAACTCTTTGTGCTATGTCTTGTAAGGATAAATCTAATGTAGTGTATACAGAAAGTCCACCTTTATATACAAGATTGCTTCCGTAAGTTTCCTCAAGTTGTTGTCTTATGTATTCTACAAAGTAAGGTGCATTTTTAGATTCAGTTTTATGGAGTTCTATAGGAGTTGCTTTTGCAATATTGCCTTGCTCTTCTGTTATATATTTCTTTTTAATTAGTCTATTTATTATTCTATCTCGTCTTTTTTTTGCCCTTTCTGGATTTTTATATGGCGAATATTCATTTGGAGCACGAGGTAATCCTGCAAGAAGGGCACATTCTGGTAGTGTAAGTTCTTCTACATGTTTACCAAAATAGGTTCTTGATGCTGCTTCAACTCCATAGGCACCTGAGCCAAAATAAACCTGGTTTAAATACATCTGTAAGATTTCATTCTTTGTGTATTTATATTCAATTTTTAGTGCAAGCATCGCTTCTTTTATTTTTCTAGATATAGTCCTTTCTTGGGTTAAAAATAAATTCCTTGCAAGTTGTTGGGTTATCGTACTTCCACCTTGTTCAATTTTCATATGAAGGAGATTAAATATAAATGCTCTTATAATTCCTCCGAAGTCTATTCCCCAATGTTTATAGAAATTTTCGTCTTCAGTTACAATAATTGCATCTTTTAGATATTTTGGAATTTTATATAAAGGAACCAATGTTCTTTGTTCTAAAAATAACTGAGCTATAAGGTTTTCATTTATATCATATATTTTTGAAGTAAGTGATGGTTTATATCCTTCTAATTCACTTAAAGGAGGGATTTCTTGATAATAAGTAATCATTAATCCTATAAACCATCCAATTAATATACATCCTAAAGTTATAATTCCATATTTAAACTTTTTACTACTTATTATTTTATTTCTAAATAAATTTTTAAGATTCATTATTAAATGTAGAAATTTCTTCTAATGATTTTCTAATTTTTTTTCGTATAGGTTGTGCAGGGTATCCTACTGGGATTACCACATCAATTTTTTTATTATTGGGTATATTTAAAACTTTTTTTGCTTGGTTCTCATTAAACCATCCAATCCAGCAGGTTCCAAGCCCTAATTCAGTTGCTTGTAATATAAAATGTTCAACAGCAATACCTATATCTATAAGATAATATCTTGTATCTCTAAGTAAACCGCCTACCTTTGCTAAAAAAGTACTTTTTTCTGAGATTACTACTACAATTACTGGTGCTTTTTTAGCAAAAATATTTGTTTTATATTGTCCTGAAAATATCTTATCACATAATTTATCTTTTAAATTAGGGTCGTCTACAACAATAAATTTCCATGGTTGAGAGTTACAAGCAGATGGAGCTAATCTTGCTGCTTCTAAACACAGTTTTATTTTTTCTCTTTCAACAGGTTTATTTAAAAAATCACGAACACTGTATCTTTTATTAACTAATTCTAAAAAACTCTGCATACAGTAATTATAGCACATTGATTTTATTCTTACAAATGCTTTTTTATACAAATGATTATTTAAACTATGGAAATTTTTCCTTATTTTTTTATTTACTTTTAAAATATTATATATTATAATTAAATTATGAGATGGTCAAGTTGTTTAATACCAACATTAAAAGAAATTCCTTCTGAAGCAGAAGTAATTAGCCATAAATTAATGTTAAAGGCTGGTTTAATTAGAAAAATTGCTTCTGGGATTTATACATTACTTCCTTTAGGATTTAAAGTAATGCTTAAAATTGTAAATATTGTAAGGGAAGAGATGAATAAGGCAGGGGCAGAAGAACTTCTTATGCCAATACTTGCTCCTTCTGAATTGTGGAAAGAAACAGGAAGATGGGGATTATATGGAAAAGAATTATTTAGAGTGAAGGATAGGCAGGATAGAGATTTTGCTTTAGGACCAACTCATGAAGAAGTTATAACTGATTTGGTTAGAAATGAAATTAGGTCATATAGAGATTTACCTAAAAATTTTTATCAAATTCAGGTTAAGTTTAGAGATGAACCTAGACCAAGATTTGGACTTTTAAGGGCAAGAGAGTTTATGATGAAAGATGCTTATAGTTTTGATGTTGATGAGAAAAATGCTGAGATTACATATAAAAAGATGTTTGATGCTTATTGTAATATATTTAGTCGATGTGGTTTAAATTTTAAAGCTGTTGAAGCAGAAACAGGTAACATAGGAGGTTCTTTTTCTCATGAATTTATGGTTTTAGCAAATAATGGAGAGGAACTTATTATTTATTGTGATAAATGTGGATATGCAGCAAATAAGGAAAGGGCAGAGGGAATTAGCAATTTTAAAGGAAATGAAAATGATGAATTGAAAAAATTAGAGAAGGTTTATACTCCAGGCAAGAGGACAATAAAAGAAGTTACTGAATTTTTAAAAAAAGAGCCGTTTGAATTAGTAAAGACATTAATATATGTGGCTGATGGAAAACCTATAGCAGTTTTAATTAAGGGTGATGATGAACTAAATGAGAATAAAATAAAAAGGAGTTTGAATATTACAGAAATTGCAATGGCAGATGAGAAGTTAGTTAGGGAGATTACTAATTCACCTGTTGGATTTGCAGGACCAGTTGGGTTGAAAAATATTCCTATTTTTGCTGATAATTCAATAAAGAAGCTTAAAAATTTTGTTGTTGGTGCAAATGAGGAAGATTATCATCTTATAAATGTTAATTTAGAGAGAGATTTTAAAGTAAAAGAGTTCTTTGATTTAAGATTTGTTAAAGAAGGTGATTTTTGTAATAAGTGCGGTAGTACTCTTTCAACTTTGAAAGGTATAGAAGTTGGGCATACATTTAAGTTAGGTACTAAATACAGTGAAGCAATGAATGCTAAGTTTTTAGATGAGAATGGGGTTAGAAAGACTATAATAATGGGTTGTTATGGAATAGGTATAACAAGAATTATAAGTGCTGCAATTGAACAATGGAATGATGAGGATGGTATTATATGGCCAATATCAATAGCACCTTATCATGTTATTATAACAGTTATAAATTATAAGGATGAAAAGATTAAAGAATTAGCAGATTCAATATATAATGTTTTAATGAAGAATAATATTGAAGTCTTGTTAGATGATAGGGATATAAGTGCAGGTGTGAAATTTAAAGATGCTGATTTAATAGGTATTCCAATAAGAATTACTATTGGACCAAAAGCAATAAAAGAGAACCTTTTAGATGTGAGGTTAAGAAAGACAAAGAAAGAGTTTAAATTAAAAAGAGAAGAAGTTTTAGAAAAAATTCAAAAGTTAATTAATGAGGGTTTAAAAATATGAAATGTTTAGTATTACTTTCTGGCGGATTAGATAGTTCTATAGCACTTAAACTAATGTTAGAACAGCAATTGGATGTTGAAGCAGTAAATTTCACTTCAGTTTTTTGTAGATGTAATGCAAAGAGCGGATGTAATTATGCAGATAATTTATGTAGGAAATTAAAGGTTCCACTTTATATTATTGATAAGGGAGAAGAATATTTAGAGATAATAAAGAATCCAAAATATGGATATGGTTCAAATATTAATCCATGTATAGACTGTAGAATATTTGCTTTTAAAAAAGCAAAGGAGTTGATGAAAGATATAAATGCAAGTTTTATTGTTACAGGTGAAGTTTTAAATCAAAGACCTATGTCTCAACATTTGAATACTATGATGTTAATAGATAAAGAAGCAGGACTAACTGGTTTAGTTTTAAGGCCTCTTAGTGCATTACATTTACCAGTTACTATTCCTGAGGAGAAAGGATGGGTAAATAGAAATAAATTATTAAATTTACAGGGAAGAAGTAGGAAGGAACAGATAAAATTAGCAGAAGAAAAGGGGATTACTGATTATTCTTGTCCATCAGGAGGTTGTTTACTTACTGATCCAAGTTTTACTGAGAGAATGAAGGATTTAATGCGTTATAAGCCAGATTTTACCATAAAAGATGTAAACCTTTTAAAATACGGGAGGCATTATAGATTAAGTAAAGATGTTAAATTGATAGTTGGAAGGAACAAACAAGAGAATGAGATGATTATTAATTTTAAAGAAAAAAATGATTTAATTATTGGATTAGAAGATTTTAAAGGTCCATTATCGTTACTTAAAGGAAATGATGTAGAAAGTTTTTTAAAAATAGCAGGAAGTATAACAGCAAGGTATGGCGATATATTGAATAAAGAAGAGTTTGTTAAGGTATGGTATAAAGATGGTAAAGATACAAAGCATTTATTTGAAGTTATACCTGCTAAAGAAGAAGAGTTGAATAGAATAAGAATATAAAAAAGTGAAAAAAGAAAAGAATTCTACTTTAAATATTTTGATTACTTCAGGACCAACAAAAGCATTTATTGATGAGATTAGGTATATATCTAATTACTCTACTGGAAGATTAGGAACATTAATCGCTGAAGAATTTTTGAAAAAAGGTCATAAGGTTACTTTTATTTATGGAAAAGATAGCATACATCCAAAAGGTAAGAATCTAAAATTAATAGAAATCCAAACTATTAATGATTTAATTAATGTTTTGAAAAAGGAGTTAAAGAAAAGGTATGATGTTATAATTCATTCTATGGCTGTGCTTGATTATGTTCCTTCAAAACAACTTGAAACAAAAGTAAAGTCTGATAAAAAATTTTGGAACTTAAAACTGGTTAGGACACCAAAGGTAATAAAATTGATAAAAAAGGTAAGTCCAGAATCAATATTAGTTGGATTTAAATTAGAGTATAATTTAAAAAAGAGTAAGATAATAAGAGAAGCAAAAAAACTAATTAAAGAAAGTAATGCAGATTATGTAGTGGCAAATGATTATAGAGATATTAAAAGAGGTAAACACATAGCAAGTATTTTAAGTAAAGGAGGTGTAGTTAAAAATAATATTATAGGAAAAGAAAATATTGCAAAAGAAGTTTTTCATTTAATAAAGGAGGGTGTATGAGTCTTAAAGTTGGTATAATTGGAACAGGGGGTATTGCAAGGGTACATATGAATGGTTGGAAGAAGATAAAAGATGCAGAAGTTGTATCTATATGTGATGTTGATATAGAAAGAGCAAAAAAATTTGGAGAAGAATTTGGAATAGATAATATATTTAGTGATTACAGAGAACTTTTAAATATGGATGAATTAGATGCTGTTGACATCTGCACACCAAATGTATCTCATTATCCCATAGTAATTGCGTCCCTAAAAAAGGGGAAGGATGTATTGTGTGAAAAGCCACTTGCAGTAACACCAGAAGAGGTTGTTGATATGATAAAAACTTCTAGAAGGTATAAAAGGAAATTAATGTGTGCTCAAAATCAACGTTTTAGTTCGGAAGGTAAATCTGCTAAGAGGTTTGTTGACTCAGGTGAATTAGGAGAAATTTATTATGCAAGAGCATGTGCATTAAGAAGGAGATGGCTTCCAGCGAGACCTTCTTTTATAAGAAAAGAGACAGCAGGTGGAGGACCTTGTTTAGATATAGGGGTTCATATTTTAGATTTAACACTTTGGATTATGGGAAATCCTAAACCTGTTTCAGTTTCTGGTATAAGTTTAATGAAACTAGCAAAAAGAAAAGATATTACGGGCTTATGGGGAGAGTGGGATAGAAAGGAAATAAATGTAGAAGATTTCGCGGCAGGATTTATAAAGTTTAAAAATGGAGCATCTGTTACCTTAGAATGTAGTTGGCTTGCTAATATGAGAGAATTAGAATTATTTAAGGCTACACTTTTTGGGACAAAAGGAGGATTAGAATATCCAAATTGTGAGTATTTTACAGAGAAGAATAAAATATTAATAGACGGAAAATTTGCTCATCTTCCTAAGTTATCTTCACATGAAGAAGAGATAAAAGCATTTTATGAGTATGTATGTGGTAAAATAGATTGTCCTGTACCGCCAGAGCAGTCTTTAGATGTAATAAGGATACTTAATGGAATATATCGTTCTTCTGAGGAAGGTAAAGAAATTAAATTATAGGAGAAATTTATGCTAAAGGGTAAAAATATTTTAATAGGAGTATGCGGTGGGATTGCAATTTATAAAATATGTGATTTGGTGAATAAATTAAAATATAAAGGTGCAAATGTTGAAGTAATAATGACTAACAATGCTACTAAGTTTGTAACACCTTTAACTTTTCAAACTTTATCAGGAAATCCTGTTTATGTAGATATGTTTGAATTAATTTCAAAAGATAAGTGGGAAATAAGTCATATCTCACTTGCAGAGAAATGTGATTTACTTGTTATTGCTCCAGCAACTGCAAATATTATAGGAAAAATTGCATCTGGAATTGCAGATGATTTATTAACTACAGTAGTTTTATCTACAAAATCTCCTATACTTATAGCGCCTGCAATGAATAATAATATGTGGTTAAATAAGATAGTAGTAGGTAATGTTCAGAAGTTAAAGTCGTTAGGTTTTAAATTTATAGGTCCTTCTTATGGTGAACTTGCTTGTGGTAAAAAAGGTATAGGGAGATTAGAAGATATTGATAAAATAATTAGAGAGATAGAAAAGGTTTTGAAAAATTAAAGGAGAAAAATAAAATATTAACTATGAGTAATATTTTAATAATAGATGATGAGCGTCTAACACGAGATATTGTTAAAGATTTACTAAACAAAGAAGGTTATAATACTTTTACAGCAAAAGATTATAAAGAAGCATTGGATATCCTAAAAAGAGAAAGTATTGACTTGGTATATTTAGATATAAAAATGCCTGAAGTAGATGGTTTAGAAGTTTTAAAAATGATAAAAGCTAAAAATGAACTTTTACCGGTTGTTATGCTTACTGCAGATACTAATATTGAAACAGCAGTAAATGCTATTAAGTTAGGGGCAGAAGATTATATTACTAAAAATTCTATAAATGATAGATTGCTTATAGTTACCAAAAACATTTTAAAGGTGCATCATTTAAGTAAAGAGGTAAGTAATCTAAAAGATTATTTAAAGGATAGCATATCAGGGGATGAGATTATATATAAAAGTAAGGTAATGCAGGATACTATAAATTTGGCTGAAAAAGCAGCAAGTTCAGATATTGCTGTTCTTATTAGTGGTGAGAGTGGAACAGGTAAAGAGTTGCTTGCAAGGTTTATTCATTTAAAAAGTAAAAGAGCAAACAAACCTTTAATTGCTATTGACTGTGCTATGTTACCTGAAAATTTAATAGAATCTGAACTCTTTGGCTACGAGAAAGGTGCTTTTACTGGAGCAACTGATAGAAAATTGGGAAGAATAGAATTAGCAAATGAAGGAACATTGTTTTTAGATGAGGTTGGGAATTTAAGTCCTGATGTTCAAAAGAAGTTACTTAGATTTTTAGAGGAGAGAACTATTGAACATATTGGAGGTAAAGAATCAATCAAGGTTAATGTTAGATTGATTGCAGCAAGTAATATAAATCTTGAAGAGGCAGTTAAAAATAAAATATTTAGAGAAGATTTATTTTATAGATTAAATGTTTTTACAATAAATCTTCCTCCATTAAGGGAGAGAGTAGATGATATTCCATTATTAGCAGATTATTTTGTAAAAAAATTTTCAAGACAGCATTATAAGATGAATATAAGAATTTCTAACGAGGTAATTGATATAATTAAAAATTACAACTGGCCAGGAAATGTTAGAGAGTTAAGGAATGTTATGGAAAGGGCAGTTCTTTTAGCAGAGAATGAAATTTTGCCAGAACATTTACCACATTCACTTATTTTAAAAACAAAAAAAGATAGTAGTGAAGAAGGATTAGGTTTATTAGAAGTAGGCAAAAGAGCAGCAGCAGAAGCAGAAAAAGAATATATACTAAGGGTTTTGAAAGAAACAAAAGGCAATAAAACTAAAGCAGCAAAGAAACTAAAAGTGGATTATAAAACATTATTTAACAAAATTAAAGAATATGGTATCTCCATATTTACGTTTTTGCTTACATTTTTAAGTTCTGTAAATAGTAATGATAAAGGATATTTTAATTTAGTAGAAGGATTTCCATTGGAAGTTGAAGGACAGTTTGTATATTCTTCTCCATTATTCTTTGATATTAATAAAGATGGAGAGGAAGAAATAATTTCAGCATCATCTAACAAATTATATGTTATAGATAAAAAAGGAAATAATCTTAAAGGATGGCCAGTTAGTTTTTATGGAAGATGTGAGAGTACACCTGTAGTTGGAGATATAGATAAAGATGGTTTATTTGAAATAGTCTTAATAACTGAAGCAGGTCCGGATGTATCAAATATTTATATATTTGATGATAAAGGGAATACTAAATTTAATACTCCTTGGAAGGTGAAAGGAATGACGGTTTTAGGAAGTTCTCCAGTTTTAGCTGATTTAGATGGAGATGGGTTTTTAGAAATTATTTTTTCAATTTCATCAATACCAGTTAATGGTTCAAATATCGGAATGGTTTATGTCTATAAAAAAGATGGAAGTATTTTAAATAGATGGCCTCAAATAGTTCTACCAGAAGGTAAAGTTTCTCAATGGCTTTCTACCCCTGTGGTTGTTGATATTAATAAAGATGGTATAATGGAGATTATTTGTGCTTCTATGAGTGGGAAGGTATATGTTTTTGAGCCAAATGGCTTTTTGCTTAAAGGATGGCCTAAAAGTGCGATAGAAGGGGATGTTTTTTATGTTCAACCAGTAGTAGAAGATATTAATAGAGATGGCAAATTAGAAATTATAATTGGGAGTTGTAATAATGCACAAGCAGGCAATCTTTATGTTTGGAAAGACGATGGTGAGAATTTAATGGGGTTCCCTATTAATTTAAAAAGTAATATTCAGTCAGTATGTGCAGTTGGAGATTTAAATAAAGATGGTAACCTTGAAATAGTTGTTGGAACAAATTTAGGTAACAAAGTTTGGGCATTAAAGAGTAATGGTGAAGTTTTTTCTTGCTGGCCTGTTGAAACAAAAGGTTGGATGTGTAATAATCCTACTTTAGCAGATATAGATGAAGATGGAAAATTAGAAGTTTTTATTGGATGTAGAGAGCCATTGTTATATGGTTTTTATTATGATGGAAAAATAATCCCAGGATTTCCATTAGAATTGTTAAAAGAACCCCCTACTATAGGAAAGAAAGTAGCAGTTACTATTGATAAGGAAAAAAACGCTTATATATGTTATAATTCTGATAGAAAGATATTTTTATGGAAAAGGGGTAAAAAGTGAATCATTTATTAGTATTTACAGCTGAAAAAGTTTTTGAAGATATTGAAAATGTTAAAGCAGAAGATTTACAGAGATTTTTAGTAGATAAGAATAATATATTATGGTTTGATATAGAATCTCCGTTAGAAAGTGAGATAGATATTCTAATAGATGTTTTTAATTTTCACTCTCTTTCTATAGAAGATGTAATATTCCCTCATAATTATCCAAAGATAGAAACATTTGAAGATTATTTATTTTTAATAATTCATAGTGTTACTTATAATGAAAAAGGGTATGATAGTATAACTTCACAAGAGATTAATATATATTTTGGAAAAAATTATATAGTTAGCATTCATGAAGAGCCAATAAAATATATTCATTCTGTAATTCAAAGGTGTAAATCAAATCCGACAATTATGTCAAGAGGTGCTGATTTTTTACTTCATTTAATACTTGATGGAATTACAGATAGTTTTTTCCCTATTTTAGATACTATTAATGATAAGCTTGATAAAGTGGAAGATAAAATACTAATTGGTAATCCCAATCAGACAGAGATTATGGCTGAGATGTTAAATTTAAAGAAAGATTTACTCAATCTAAGGAAGATAGTTGGACCACAGAGGAGTGTTTATAGTACTTTAACAAGAAGTGATTTATCATTTATAAAGACAAAAACAATAATTTATTTTAGAGATGTTTATGACCATATGTTAAGGGTATACGATTTAATAGAAGGGTATAGAGAATTGCTATCTACAACTATGGAAGCAGATTTTACAATTATATCAACAAGACTAAATGAGATAATGAAAGTATTAACTATAATTGCTACTTTTATGATGCCTTTAACATTGGTAACGAGTTATTATGGAATGAATGTGAAGTTATGGGAATTTGAATGGGGTAGATTTGGAGTGATATTTGTTTGGATTTTGTTAATAGTGCCTGTAGTAGTTATGTTTTTATATTTTAAGAAAAAGAAATGGTTTTAGATAAATGGTTAAGAAGATAAACTGTTGGGAGTACATAAATTGTAATTATAAGGAGTGCCCTGTATTTGGAAGAGTAGATTTATTTTGCTGGTTAGTTGATGGTAATAAAGTTTGTACAAAAGGTTTAAAGGGAATAAAGGCAGTAAAACATTGTTTAGAATGCGAAGTATTTAAAAATAATATTAATTTAGATGTAATTAATAACTTTAGAACTTTATTTAACCAACTTTATAAAGAATTGGAAAACACTGAATCAGAGTTATTTCTTTTTAGAAAGATAAGTAGTTTAATTCAAAGTACAATTGATTTGGATAAGATACTCCATATTATATTAACTTGTGTAACAGCAGGATATGGTTTAGGATTTAATAGAGCGTTACTTCTTATGATTGAAGAAAATGAAAAGAGGTTAAGAGGGAAAATGATGGTTGCTCCTTCTTCTAAAGAAGAGGCATATCAAATTTGGAGTAATTTGGCGAATTTAGATGTTACTTCTGATAATTTAACAGAAATTATAAATATCTACGAGAAGAAATTTAGTATAAAAAATTCAATTACAAAAGCTGTCAGTCAAACAAAAATTTCATTAGAAGAAGATAATGTATTTTCTTATTCTGTTAATAATAAAAAAGCGTTAATATGTGGGAGTAAATACAAAGAAAAAATTCCTCAAGATTTTTTGAAATTTTGGCAAACAGATTATTTTGCTATTTCTCCTCTTATTGCAAGAGATAAGGTAGTAGGAGTTATTGTTGCAGATAATTTTTTTAATAATAAACCTATCACAGATGAATATGTTGAGCTATTATCAAGCTTTGCATATCATGCAGGTTTAGCTATAGAGAATGCAAGATTACACAGTGTAATAGAAAAGAGAGCAAAAGAATTGGAAGAGGTAAATAGAAGGCTTAAAGAAGTTCAGGAGATATTAATGAGAACTGAAAAACTCTCTATTATGGGAGAAATGGCAGCTACAGTTGCTCATGAAATGCGTTCTCCTCTTATATCGATAGGTGGATTTGCAAGATTAGTAAAAGAAAATTTAAGTAAAGACGATGTAAACAATGAAAGATTGAATATAATAATTGAAGAAGTAAATAGATTGGAAAGAATAATAAAAGATGTATTAGATTTTGTAAAACCTTTTAAATTAACACTAAGTGAAGCGAATATTGAAGATGTAATAAAAGATGTTTTAAATTTCTTTAGAATGGGAATTAAAAGAGAAAATGTTATATTGACCACTGATTTTAATGGTAATTTACCGTTAATTAAAGTAGATGTGGAAAGATTAAAACAAGTTCTTATAAATATATTAGAGAATGCTTTTGATGCTATACCATCTGAAGGTAATATAAATGTAAAAACATATGTAACGGATAATTTTGTTAATATAGATATTTCTGATGATGGAATTGGCATTAAGGATGAATATATTAATGAAGTTACAAAACCTTTTTTTACGACAAAACCAGGTGGAATTGGACTTGGTTTGTCTATAGCAGAAAAAATAATAAAAGAACATAAAGGTAATCTACAGATTAGTAAGAACGAAAAACGAGGTGTAATTTTTAAAATAAGTTTACCACGTTAAAGAAGAATAGGAGTTTATTAAAATAAATCTTTTCGGTGGAGGTATTTTATGAAAACTATACTTATTATTGATGATGAAAAGAATATAAGAACTTTATATAAGGAGGTGTTTGAAAAAGAAGGCTATAAAGTTATGTTGGCATCAGGGGGTAAAGAAGGATTAGATGTATGTGAGAAGAATAAAATAGACCTTATTATTTTGGATATAAGACTTCCTGATTTGGATGGGATGGAAGTTTTAGGTAGACTTGCTAAGAAAAAAGATGCTCCACCAGTTATATTAAATAGTGCTTATGCTGGTTATGAAAAAAATGTCAATGCCTGGCTTGCTGAAGCGTATTTAATAAAATCAAGCGATTTGGGAGAATTGAAAGATAAGGTAAAGGAAATTTTAGAGAAGAGAGGGGGGTGTTAAAGAAAGTAAAAAATAAAAAATAAAAAAGAAAAAAGGAGGGGGAAATGAAAAATTTACTTTTAGTTGTTAGTATACTTTTAATTCCATCTTTGGTTTTTTCTGTAAAAGAAACGAAAGAAGTAGAGGAAGTAAAGAAAGTAGAAAAAGAGAAGAAAGGAACAGGAGTGAAGGAAGTGATAGTTGATAATTTTGAAGGAGAGAAATTAAATTGGAGAGGTATTGCTTTTATTTCTTCTAAAGAAGGAGGCCAAGAGGAATCAACAGAAGATGTGATAAAAATTGAACTTAATAAAAATGAAAAGTATGTTAAGAATGGTAAGCAAAGTTTAAAAGTAGAATATTCAGTAAAGAATCCATCAGACCTAAAATTTGCTCAAATTAGTATAACATCGGATAAACCATTAGGAGAAAACAATGCAATCTCTTTATGGATCTTTAAGGTAAAAGGTAAAATGTCACTTGAATTTGCTTTATTTGACAATGTTTCATGGAAAAAGAGATTATCCCAAGCAGTTCCATTAAACTTTGAAGGATGGAAATTAATTACATTATCTTTGAACGATTTTACAACTTCACCAAATTGGTCTAAGGACAATGCAAAGGTAATTCAAATTGCTATTAGAGGTGAGGGTATTTTTTATTTAGATGATTTAAAATTTATTAAAAAATGAAATGTTTAATAATTATTCCAACATATAATGAAAGGACAAATATAGAGCCTTTAATTAAAAGGATATTGGAAATAAGAGAAGATATTGATATTTTGGTGATAGACGATAATTCTCCAGATGGCACAGGTAAGATTGTTGAAGAAATTTCTAAGAGTAATTCAAGAGTAAAGTTATTTGAAAGAGAGTGTAAGAGAGGATTAGGTTCTGCCTATTTAATGGGTTTTAAATATGCTCTTCAATCTAACTATGATGCTGTCTTTGAGATGGATGCTGATTTTTCTCATGACCCAGCAATGATACCAGTTTTTATTGATAAAATGAATAAGGCTGATTTAGTTATTGGTTCAAGATATTTAAAAGGTATAAGTGTTGTTAACTGGCCATTAAGGAGATTAGCTTTGAGTTTATTCGCAAATTTTTACATTAGATTAATATTAAATCTTCCAATAAAAGACTGTACAAGTGGTTTTAAGTGTTTTAGAAAAGAAGTTTTAAAATCTATAAATTTAGATAAGATAAAATCCGATGGTTATTCATTTCAAATTGAGATGAACTATTATGCGTTTAAGAAAGGATTTAAGATAGAAGAGATTCCTATAATTTTTGTAGATAGACACAGTGGTTTTTCAAAAATGTCAAAAAAGATAATATTAGAAGCATTATTACTTCCTTGGAGATTAAGATTTTTAAGTTGGATGACTAAAATATGAAAAATTTACAAGAGGAATTACAAATAATAAAAAGAGGGGTTGTAGAAATTCTTACTGAAGATGAACTTATTAAAAAATTGAAAAGTTCTATAGAAAAAAAGAAACCATTAAAGATAAAATTAGGGATTGATCCTACTGCTGCAGATATTCATTTGGGATTTACTGTTCAATTGCGTAAATTAAAACAGTTTCAAGATTTAGGACATGAGGTTGTTATTATTATAGGAAGTTTTACAGCAATGGTAGGAGACCCTTCTGGTGTAAATACAACAAGGCCTCAACTTTCTTATGAAGAAGTAATGAGAAATGCAAAAAATTATGAGAAGCAGATATTTAAGATACTTGATAAATCAAAAACTCAAATTTTTTATAATGGTGATTGGTTTTCAAAATTTAAATTTACAGATATAATAAAGCTTACATCAAAAATAACTATTGCAAGTTTATTAGAACATGATTATTTTGCAAAAAGATTTGAAAGGAAAGTTCCAATTAGTTTACATGAATTTATATATCCTTTAATGCAAGGTTGGGATTCTGTTGAGGTTAAAGCAGATATTGAAATTGGAGGAACTGACCAGAAGTTTAATGTAATTGTTGGTAGAAATTTACAAAAAGATATTGGACAAGAACCACAGGTTGGATTATTTTTACCTATTTTAATTGGAATAGATGGAAAAAATAAAATGAGTAAGAGTTTAGGTAATTATATAGGAATCAATGAGCCTCCTAAAGATATGTATGGAAAGATAATGTCTATACCTGATAGTTTAATGTTAAGTTATTTTGAACTTTTAACAGATGTTCCTAATAGCGAGATTAATGAAATAAAAACAAATTTAGAGAAAGGTTTAGTTAATCCGAAGGATATTAAAAAAAGACTTGCAAGAGAAATAGTTAGTATGTATTATGACAAAAAAATAGCAGAAAAAGAAGAATTGGAATTTGAGAGAGTTTTTAGAAATAAAGAATTACCAGAAGAGATTCCAGAGATAGTAATAGATGAAAAAGAGTTAAAAGAAGGTAAAATATGGGTTGTAAAACTTCTTCAGATAACAAATTTAGTTAAAAGTAAGAGCGAAGCTATTCGATTAATATCACAAGGTGGAGTTTCTATAAATAATGAAAAAGTAAAGGATTCAAATATTGATATTCCTTTAAAGAGTGATAGTATAATTAAAGTAGGGAAAAGAAAGTTTGTTAAAATAAAAAAGAGGCAATATGAATAACAAATTAGTTTTTATAATAGTTTTGATATTTTTATTCATTACTTTTTCTAATGCAATAGGGATAGAATTAAAAGATCCTCCACCGGAAAGAAGTGAAAAAGGAGAAGTTATTGCAGAAGGAGTAGTTGTAGGAGAAGTTGTAGGAAAAATTTATAATGGGATAAAAGTCAAATCAATTAGTGGAAAGGTTGAGGAGTATATACCTCAATGGATAAGTGGAGG
>Ga0123519_10004778_pt1 | contig 21766 bp, 16 predicted proteins | sample YelNatPaOPRAMG02_FD_87396 | JGI IMG/M metagenome (GOLD analysis project Ga0123519, IMG submission 87396) | Hot spring microbial communities from Yellowstone National Park - Yellowstone National Park OP-RAMG-02 (version 2) | ecosystem: Environmental > Aquatic > Thermal springs > Hot (42-90C) ...
TCCTTGTCCAGAATAGGTTTGCTCTTGGGGGATATCTCGCCATATCCATGTTCCATTGCTCCACTAAGCCAGGTAAGTGGCGGTTCTCTTCAAACCCATTTGTAAATATGTGGTCCCGCTGTGACACCGGTTGGTATCTTTCCATCGCAGAACACGGCTATTCCTATCATCCCGGAATTCAAAAAAATGTATATTTTGCGCCGCTTTATACGTTGTTGATGGGTATATTTACGCCGTCTGTTTCGTGCCCACACCCACTCGGATATACTCGTAACTGGCATTATTCTCTCCAACATATCCCTTTTAGTAGCAATTGATATTCTGTATAAAATGGTACGGTTTAATTTCGATGAACGAATAGCATCTTCTACGGTATTGTTCCTGCTCGTTTTTCCTTCCACTCTTTTTCTATCCGTCGTCTATCCGGAATCACTTTTGCATCGCGCTCGCTTTGATGACTCGGCGCGGACGTTTGCAGGAATCGATCCTACCCATGTTCACATGCCTTTCGGGAATTTTCATGGTTCTTTTCGCTCTGTGGCGCTGGGTGCGTGATTATTACTTGAGGCGATTGCAAAATTCAGGAGATCAAGCTTCGATCGTCCGTCTCAATGCGATGAAATACCCACTATGCGATTTTTACAATTGCCGGATTTAAAATTTCTTGTACCATAAGCCCTAACCCGGAAATATCCTTTGATTTTTTCATTGGATTTGATATAATGTCCGTGCATTTTAATGTGTGTTTCTTTCATCTCCGGAAGGAGGCAATGCATGACCCGTTCCGATGCAGAATGCGAGAGATGCCTGACTCGCGCAATTCTATACTAGACTTGTCAGTTTCACATTTAACCGGAGGATGCCAAGGATTGCGCACAGGAGTTTCTCATCAAGTTTTTTTGCGTGAGCTCCGAGGTGCGCGAGAAGAGGGCGAACGGGACATGCAACGAAAGATATATCTTCAAATGCGCGAAAAACCATGGGATCGATTTTAAAGAAAAGCATTGGCGCCATGACGAAATCGAGGTTCATTTTACTCCGCAGGAATGGGAGGAGTTTCGGAATAAATCGGATATCCCCGATCCGGAGGAGGAGCTCATCCGCAAGGAATATTGTGAAATGATGGACGAATTGGCGGAGACACTCACCCCTCGCCAGCGCGACCTGTATCGGAGATATTTCAGAAACTGGGAATCGGCAACGGATATCGCGCACTCCTCGGGACAATCCGAGCAGTCCGTAAGGCAGAGCGTTTATCGCCTCAAAAATCGTTTACTCGAGTTAATACGCATAAAAGGATAAAAAGCAAATATGGACGTAATTCCAAACACAGGCAATGAGCTTTGGCGTCGGTAAAGTCTGCTCTCCGCAGATGAGTCGGAGACGAACCACTCGCAGCCGACGATAGCGTATTTCAAGCATGATATTTTAAATCTTAATTACCATTGGACTCAACCGGGCGAGGAATGAAGTTACAGGGCGTTCACTTTGGATCGTTTCAAATACTCTCAGCATACGTGACTGCACATCTTATCCTGAAAACGTATGGGTGCACCGGCAATCCTTATGGAGCAGGGAGCCTTTGGGGTGTCTCCTGGGTCAATCCGTAAACGATTTTCACGGGATGCGATGGAATATGCACGATGCCGGGCTTCAGCCCCTTGCGCGTGGCGATAACGGTGATATCGCCGGGGACGAGGGTGGAGCGAATGGCGACTCGGTTGATACCGCATTCCGTATTCAAATAGAGGTTGTTTGTGGAGTTGAGGATTCCGCTGTTGTATCCACCTCGCCAGACGCAGGGACCGCTTACCTGGAAATCCACTCTGGCATCATCGGTGGGACATCTGCGACCTTTGGAATCCACAGCCTCTACATCAATGAGCGCCACATCGGAGCCATCCGCCATCAACCCATTCGGTCCCGTGATTGGTGTAAGCCGAAGGGCTACCGGCTTACCGGCGGTTTGGGTTTCATATTGGCACACGGGGTGGTGATCATCGTAGCCGATCGCCTTGATCGTTCCGGACCGCCATCTTACGTTTTTGAATGGAAAGAGAAAACGATTAACAGGCGTGTCGCACTCGCCAATTCGAGTTCCGTTGAGGAATAACTCGACCGATTGGCAATTGCAAACGACGTAGACCGTTTTAACCGTTCCTTTGGGATACGTCCAGTGACCGATGATATGGATGGCGGGCTTTTTCGCCTGCATTACTTGGTACGTATAGTAAATCTCCTTTGGCAATCGAACCGCATCCACCTTCCCGCTGACCCGACATACTTCGCTGGAGTCCTGGCGTCCTTGGCTGTCGCTATCCGAAAAGATGATCGAGGCGTATCCCGACCATTTAGCGTGATTGGGGTCTTTGTTGGTGATGATTTGGGACAAGTAGTCCTCATAGCGTTGGATCGCCGCGATGCAAAACGTCTCCTGGTTCCAATGATAGGTGTCCAGAGGACCTGGCTTGAAACCGAAAAACGGAGGCGAATAATCGTCCCAGTACCGTCTTGCCGCTTCGTCTCGAAAATCCTCGCACTCTATTATGGGCGCCAAGTCTCTCCTCTGCGCACTGTAACTGCGGAAGGTATCGGTGTAGGATTTGAGGCGATCCGTACGCGGATCTGACGCCACCATAACCCCGAAATATTCCGCATAGGGAAAGGCGCCTGGGTCCGTTAGACTGCGGCATCCGATCGCGCGTCCGCCATGGGGATCCCATTTTCGTTTGAGATCGTACATCTGTTTCATCTGCGACGCAGTGATGCCGTTGTTGCCTGCCTCCCAGAAGAGAACGCTCGGATCATCCCGATACAGGATCATCGTATCGCGCATTACCTCAACGCGTTGCTCCCATTGTCTTCCCTGCACGTCCTTTTCTTTGTCTCCCGCCGGGCAGATTTCAATGATTCCGTATCGATCGCAAGCGGATACATCCGCCTGAGTGGGAGCTACATGCATCCAACGGATATAATTGGCGTTACTTTGGCGAATCAGTCGAGCCGTGTAATCGTGCATCCAGTCCGGATAAGCGTTTCCCAATCCCGCCCATTCATTGGTTGATCTTTGCGCATAGCCGGTGAGATAGACGAACTTGTCGTTCAGATACACGCCTCCGGTTCCGGCGCCTCCTCTAAAAGCGGTTTTTCGGAATCCGGTGACCGTTTTCACCACATCCTCTGTTTTGCCGTTGATGGTTAGGATGGTGTACACTTTGTAGAGATAGGGATTCACGTCGCTCCAAAAATGCACGCTTTGCATCTCGCCGTTCGCATGCAAATCCTTCATCTCCTCGGCGGCGATTGTAAGGGATTCTCCCCTGAACCTCGCAGCCAAGCGACCATCCTCCCTCGCGATGACCACGGAAAGCGTCACCCTTTGCGGTTTGGAGGAGTCATTGCACACTTGGGATTCCACGTGAATATCGGCGGTTTTCGAGTGAATATGCATATTTTCCGGATAGATGTAGACTCCCGTCGTCTTAAGTCCGTCGTAGACAGGCAACGTCTGATACGTTCTTCCCGTGACTACGAGATATGCATTTTGATTGATTCCGCCGAAATCCGGATTGAAATCCTTCGTGTTCCATTCAAAACGCACACCGGTGGACTTTTCGCGGTAATCCGTGCGATTATTCACGCGGACCGCCAACACATTATCATGATCGCCGAATAGGACATCCTTGGTAATATCCAAACCGTAAGGGGTCACTCCATTTTCATAAAGACCCACATGGCGCCCGTTAAGGTAAAAATCCGCCGCCTGACGTATCCCATTGAATACCAGGAATATCTTGCGAGGAGCATAATTCATGGGAAGGCGGAAATGTTTGCGGTACCAGACGATACCCATGTATTCCTTTTGCTGACCGCCGCGGCTAATGAGCATGTTGAAGGTGTCCACGTCGTTGAATGTGTGCGGGGTGCAGATTGTGGCCCAGTGAGAGTCATCAAAACGCATGTTTTGAGCGCCTGGAACATCCTTGCGGATAAATTTCCAGTCGGGGTTAAAATTATAAATCACGCGAAGCGATGCGGGCGGAGCGTAGGGGGGAGCCTCCGCCCTTGCGTAACTTGCCGCCCATGGAGCGAAGGCGAATGTCATAAATAAACAATTTACGATGAAACGCAAATTCATACCCCTCAATTTTGCATCCTCGGCAGGACGATGGCGTAATACGAACCCCCTTACCCGTCGCCCTCAAAGGAATATCCAAGAGTGGTGTTATTTTGTTGGGATGTCACCATTATTTTGACGATATCGTCCTCCCTTTGTTCTGTCGAGGGGGATGAATTTCAATCTCGCTCACTTGCATGGCGTTCGGAAGTGCGAGATTCGTCGAAGCGAGTGTGATGAAGCGAAACGTGTCGAGCGTTGTCGGTTTGATATTCAGTTTTCGCAGGCTTGTGTGGTGTAACGTGCACCCAATGGGGGTGCGGAGTGAGCAACGAGGAACGCAGCGGTGGGAATAAAGACGGTTCCCGGGGTTATGATCCCGTCTTTCGAATGGTCATAAGAGGATGCAATTCGTGTTTGACAACGGACGCTATCATGATCTATAATAAAAAACCATGCCGGAGTGGTGGAATGGCAGACACGGGTGACTCAAAATCACTTGCGGGCAACCGCGTGGGGGTTCGACTCCCTTCTCCGGCATTCAACGACTCCTCTAAATCCCCGTCTTGCTCCTTGAGGAAATCATCCCGCCCGCGAGAATGCATATGACACCCAAGCCGGCAAAGCAATACGCTGCAATGGGGGTGTAAAAGCGGAAAAGAAGCGCGGACGCAGCCCAGCAAAGACTGGAGACACCAAGGGCGATGCGAGCCGACCTGCGATTATCTGACTTCCTGATCGCCTTGCCGAAATGCAGCAGGCTAGTGAGCACGAACAACACCGCCATCCCGATCCAAAGAGCGGGTTCTGACATGCAAACCTCCTCCACTATTTTTTCATTTCCGCGGAACGGAGGTCATCCCATGCTTTTGGAGCCTCGCTCCCGCCAAATACGGAAATAGTTTATCCCTTTTTAAGCCGAATCGTGCGAATGGACCGAGGCGGAATATGGAAAGTCGCGACGAGTGTCTCCGGCAGAGGAAGATTTCTCTTGAGGAAATCCTCCTTGCGCAATCTCAAGGGGAAATCAACGGTGTTGGTCCGGGAGTCGTTGAGGATCAGGATGCGATCCTTGAAAAGGCTTAAATAGACATCCGGTATGTTACCGGGATTGAAATCCACGGTGTTTATCATCTCGGCGCCGCCGTAAAACGTTCGGTTGAACGAGAACTCCATCATACATTGCGCGAAACGCTCCATGTTGGAATCGTCCGCCTGTATCAGCAGCAATTTCCCGTTTCCGAGTGAATGGAGGGAATCTCGCCAAACCCGCTGAAAATCCTGAGAGCAGTCACCGGCGGAAATTCCGTGGAGCCATGCAACCTCTCTTCCCTCCAGATCATAGGTCTCTCCGTTCTTTCGGCGGATCAACACACCTCCTTCATGCACCCATTGGCGGATCATCTCCAGCGTTTTCGCTTCGGCGAAGGCTCCTTCCACCCACGCCAGCGTTTTGATCCTCATCGCCTGCAAGGCGCCGTCCTGTATCATTTGCTCGTCAATGAGTTCGTAATCCAGGCGATAGCGCAGATGTTCGCCAAGTTCATACGTCATTATGGGCCAATCCGTTGACGCCTGCAGCCAGAAGGAGGCGCTTGGAAAGAGGTATGCAAAATCGGTGATGGAGCGATCGCCGTTCAGTTGCTCTTTGTACTCCCTGAATTCCGGGATGGCGCCCTTGAGGTTGTCGGGATAGTCGAAATAGACTTGGCAGCCGTTTGTGGAATCCATCCAGATGCGTTTCGTCTCGTCCATGGGGTCGACCGTACCCGGCGGTTCCGTGTAATAGGGGGTTTTGTAGAAATAGCAGGCGCTGGAGACCCTGCGCGTAGCGAAATAACCGATCGCCCCGGGTGTCTGCGCACAGGCGTTGATCCTCTTCAGCATCTTCACATGCCGGCTAGTGTCGTTGCCGTAGCGGCACTGCTCGCTGCCGTAACCAAGGCTGCCCACCAGCCTTTTCCCTGGGAAGTGACGGCGAATAATATCGCATATGGCGCTGAAGCATATATCCACGTGATCCTGGTACCAGTTCACGAAATCCAACCATCGGCGTCGAGCCTGAACGTTCGCGGGATTACGACCCAGCGTCGCGGTGGCGTAATTCACCGCATCCGGCATGGCGATATCCCGCTTGTTGGCGAATTCCGTACCCCACGCCTTGTTTATCGCTTCAATGGAGCCGTAGCGTTCGAGAAAAACTCGCCTGAAATCGGCCTTCGCATGGGGGTCGGCGCACCAGAAGCCCGGTCCGGAATGCTCCTGCGGCACGAGCCAGGTGGTCATTCCGTTCGGATAACCCATCTCGCCGTACTCCGAGGGATATCCCACGCGCAGAAAGTCGATGCGCGAACCGAGAGAGCGACTCAATTCTGCGTAAAAACGATCGTATATCTCTTCAAATCGAGGGTCCCATGGCGATAATTGCCTCGTTGTCACCCCATCCTCCAAACGCGCATAAGGGGTGAAATCCTCGCCCTCCTTCGCCCATTTCGGGGGAAAGTGCACCCAGCAAAAGACGACGTATTTGAACCCCGCATTGTTCAGTCTTTTGGCGTTGTTCGCGTAATATGCAAAGTCCCATGTCCCTTTGTTTCTTTCCGCCAAACACCACGCAAGGTAGTCCACTACCGCGAAAACGCTGATTCTTCGTAGGGTGGAGAGGACTGTGGCATCCACCTCCTCCTTCGGCTGGGCGGATTCCTTCGCCGTGCCCCAGTAGATCATGAAGGGGGTTACGCTGAGATTGCCGGTGTAGAAGGGGATGAGGGTTGCCCCTATGGATTCGGGGGCTATCGCCGAGGAATCGAAGAATGCATGGGTGTCTGGAAGCCCTGCGAACAGTAATATTGTCGCAATTCCCATCTTTTGGAGGAACTCTCTTCGTGAGGAGAAGGATGTCCCCCTCGGAAAGTTCTTGTCTTCGGATGGTTCCTTACCCATTGCAACCCCCCTGTTTGATGTCGAAAAATCGCGAATGAATTATGGTTTTACGGCGGCTCTCTTGCGCAGAGGGTGATTCTTCCTCAGAAACCCTTTCCAACGATGAGTGCGCCAGGCGATCGCCTTCTCCGCAGTTGACCAGAGCCCCGCCCTTTTAATAGTCTCCTCGATTTCACTCCAGCCATCACAGGACATCTCGGCGAGCCAGTAGATCATTTCGTAATCAAGGACATAGTCGGGAACGGATTTGTTGGCGAGAACGCCATGCATGCGAACCACGCCCTCCTTGCCATATCGATAGGACAAACCGTTTCGATGCAAGGAACCGTATAGCCATTCAATTTGCGTGTCGTTTTCGGTCTGGTGAAACACCTGTTTCAGAAATGCCCATCGCGACCTTAATTCCTCCTCCGTGTGGAAGTCCGGAGTTTTTAAATATTCCTCCCAGAGCGCGATATCGCGGTTTTCCCGTTCGCTTTTCTTCTCCAGGATGTCTTTTGCATGGAGATCGTACAGACTTCGCCAATGCAATCTGCGCCATTCCGCTGCGTCGATTTCGTAATGATCGCATCCGCGTTTGCGCATCTCCTCGTCCACCACGCCTCCGCGATGCGGCTGAGCGTGCATTTTTCGCAGACCCGATCCGTATCCGTGCACATAATGCGCAAGCTCATGGACAAGTGTGGAATCCACGACGTATTCGGGGACTTCGGGATAGGCGAACAGTTTATTGATGAGAATGTGACACTCTTCATTGACAGAGTAGATGGATCCGAAACGGTATCGGGCGCGGGAGCCAAACCGTATGCGGATCGGATAGCCCCGAGTGACATCGGAATAATGAAGCTCGATCAATCTCTCCAATCGTTTTTTAAGCCAATCGTCCGTTCTCATGCCATCGCCATTCATAGGATACACTTTCCCTCCGCAAAAAATAACACATCAATCCTTGGAAACCAGTAATGGCGAAATTCGCCATCTCCGTGTCATTCCGAAAGTGAAACGTTCGGTGTTCGCCATTGTTTCCGAATGTAGCAATTACATCCGAATTCAAAAATACCTTTTGGCAGCTGAGAGTGAAAATCGCGTTTCGTTTTTTCGCTTATGGCGCGTAGAGTGCGCACAGCCTCGACACCCGATTTTTGCATTCCCCTTTTGTTCTGTGATCAGGGGTGCGTAAAAACCATCAGGAGGCGCGGAATGGACGGCTAAAGCCTGGCAAGGGGCGTTGCGTCATGACGGGGTGAATCCGTGTCGTCATAACTCATACCCTGTCTAATGGGGAATGGGAGATGACTAGTTTATGCATCCATTCGTTTGATTGTATCCAATCTTCTCAGGACTGTCAAGCAAACAAACAGTAAAACATGTTAGACATGTTACGGGAATCCCCCCCGGGAAATATTTTCAAAAAAAATCTCATGGCTCTTGACAAGCAACATATTGGGATGATATGATTATATTAATACAAGATATTGGTAGATTTGGGATGCGCATCGAACGGATATCTTAGGTTGAAAGGTTGACGAAAGCAATGCTATGTCCTTACTGTGGTTCGAAGGAAGATCGTGTGCTGGATTCAAGAGAGGCTGCAGACGGCAAGATCATACGACGCAGACGCGAGTGCAAGGAATGCAACCGTCGATTCACCACTTTTGAACAGATCGAGGAAACGCAGCTTTACGTTGTGAAGAGCAATTCAAGAAGGGAGCCATTTAGCAGGGATAAAGTATTGAAGGGTTTGCATTTGGCGTGCACCGGTCGTCCAGTCCAATCGAGCGATCTGGAGGAGATTGCGGATGATATCGAGCGAATGCTCTATAACCGTCTTGAGAAAGAGGTGCACTCCAGGGAGATCGGCGACCTTGTGATGGAGCGACTAAGGACGCTGGATCAGGTGGCATATGTTCGTTTCGCCTCGGTGTACAAACAGTTCGAAGACGCAACGGAGTTTCGGGATATCGTTAACATGCTCATGCGAAAATCCAAGAAGGAAACGGAGAAGTGAGGGATGTTATCCGCATATAAAAGAGTATTCCGAAAGGATTGCTCATTTCTCGCATGGTTGATAGAAAAAGAGGGGAGTGTGAATCTGTTTGAACGTCATATCGAAGGTGGTGAAAGAGCGGTGGAGTTCTCCCCCTTTACTTTCAACGATGTTCCGAAAATCCCGGATGCGGATTTGCCGCCCATTGTGTTAAAGCCTAAATCCAACGTGAAAAGCTAATCCACTCAGGTGATTGCAAAATTCGATTTGCAATGTTTCCTCAACGTGAAAGGAACACGAGGTATCGTCGTTTCCGAATTTTGCACTCGCCGACGTAGGTCTATTCTTATGGGATCGGTGCAGACTTTGATAAGGGACCGGTTCTTGCAATTTTGCCATTAACTTTTATGAACTAGGAAGGTTGAACGGGATGAATCAACAAGACAATAATGGAAGAAACGATACCGTAGTGCATGCGTTCAGCGACGGGGACACCAACGAAACCCCGAAAGGCGTTCGCATGGAGCGACGATATACCAAGCCTGGTCAGGATGTCTGGGCGACGGTGGAATGGGAGAAGCGTTCGGCGATCATTACCGGAGGCAAGGGGGAGGTGGTGTTCGAGCAACACGACATCGACGCCCCGAAATCCTGGTCGCAACAGGCGATCAAGGTGGTCGCCTCAAAATATTTTCGCGGTCACTTAAACGCGCCGGATCGTGAAAAGAGCGTCAGGCAGCTTATCCAAAGAGTCTCTTACACCATTGCGAACTGGGGTGAAAGGAATCGGTATTTCGCATCCGAAGAGGACACTCTCGCCTTTCGTGACGAGTTAACATATCTTCTGCTGCATCAGATGGCGGCGTTTAATTCGCCCGTTTGGTTCAATGTCGGGTTGGAGGATCAACCTCGGCCGCAATGCTCCGCGTGCTTTATCAACTCCGTCGAGGACACAATGGAGAGTATCCTCACCCTCGCAAAAACGGAGGGCATGCTCTTCAAGTTCGGCTCCGGCACCGGTACGAATCTTTCCTCGCTTCGCTCCTCCAAGGAGACCCTTCAAGGAGGGGGCACCGCTTCCGGTCCCGTCTCCTTCATGCGCGGTTTCGACGCATTTGCCGGCGTCATCAAGTCCGGTGGCAAGACTCGCCGTGCGGCGAAGATGGTCATTTTAAACGTGGACCATCCCGATATCCGTCAATTCATCACCTGCAAGGCGGAAGAGGAGAAAAAGGCATGGGCGTTGATAGACGCCGGATATGACGGCAACTTCAATGTGCCTGGCGGCGCTTACGATAGCGTGAGTTATCAGAACGCCAATCACTCCGTGCGCGTTACGGACGATTTCATGGAGGCCTATCTCGCGGGAAGAGAGTGGCACACCCGCAATGTGAAAGACGGAGCCATCGCGGAGACGTATAAGGCGAGAGAGGTGATGGAGTGGATTTCCGACAGCGCATGGATATGCGGAGATCCGGGAATGCAGTACGACACCACCATTAATCGATGGCATACTTGCAAGGCTAGCGGCCCGATTCGCGCCAGCAATCCCTGCAGCGAGTTTATGTTCCTGGACGATACAAGCTGTAATCTCGCCTCCTTGAACCTGATGCAATTCCGCAAGGAGGATCGTTCCTTTGATCTTGAAAGCTTCCTGCATGCGTGCCGCGTTCTGATCACCGCCCAGGAAATCATTGTGGACAACGCAAGCTATCCCACCGAGCGGATCGGCACGAACAGTCACGATTTCCGACCGCTTGGTTTGGGATACGCCAATCTCGGCGCCCTTCTGATGGCTAACGGATTGGCGTATGACAGTGACGCCGGACGCGCCCTCGCTGCGGTGATTACAGCGATCATGACGGGGGAGGCGTACCGTCAATCCGCAATCATAGCCCGGGATCACGGTTGGCCGTTTCCGCGATTTGCTGAGAACAGGGAATCCATGCTGGAAGTGATGCACATGCATCGGGCCGCCATAGAGCATATCGATGCAAAATATTCGCCCGCTCCTCTTCTGGACGCGGCGCGTAAGTGCTGGGATGAAGCGATTCAATTGGGGGAGATGTACGGGTATCGCAACTCCCAAACGACCGTGCTCGCCCCAACGGGAACCATCGGGTTTATGATGGATTGCGACACGACCGGCGTGGAGCCTGACATAGCCATTGTGAAATACAAGACTCTTGTGGGGGGCGGTTTGATGAAGTTGGTGAATAACACCGTTCCCGAGGCTTTGGAAAACCTGGGGTACTCGCCAAGAGAGATCAACGATATCCTGGAATATATCGATACGAATGACACCATCGAAGGTGCGCCGCATCTGCTTAACGAGCATCTCCCGGTTTTCGATTGCGCCTTCGTTCCTTCCAACGGGTCCCGCTCCATTCACTATATGGGGCATGTTAAAATGATGGCGGCGGTCCAACCCTTTATTAGCGGGGCTATTAGCAAAACCGTGAACCTGCCAAATGACGCATCCCGAGAGGATATCACCCACGTGTACGTGGAGGGATGGAAGCTTGGTCTGAAGGCGATCGCTGTTTATCGGGACGGCTCCAAACGCACTCAGCCTCTCAAAACCAAAAAGGCCGAGGGTGACAAGGACGCTGCGTTGGCTAAGGGTGAAACGCCCGGGTTCATGCCGGTTCGCCGGAAGTTACCGGATGAAAGGAAGGCGATTACGCACAAGTTCAGTATCGCTGGGCACGAGGGTTACATCACCGTGGGAATGTACGATGATGGCGCCCCTGGCGAAATATTCCTGACCATGAGCAAGGAGGGCTCCACGATCTCGGGGTTGATGGACACCATCGCCACGATGACCTCCCTCGCCCTGCAATACGGCGTGCCTTTGGAGACGTTGTGCAACAAATTCGCTCATATGCGATTCGAGCCTTCGGGGATGACGCCCAACCCTGAGATTCGTTTCGCCAAGTCCATACCGGATTACATCTTTCGATGGTTGGGCGTTAAATTCCTTCCCAGCGATTCCCAACCGCCCAAGGAGGAGAAATCGCTGAATGGAAACGGTTCCGTCACCCTGGAAACGCAGGATGCGAAGCTAACGTCCAGCGGGTTCAGCGCAAAGGAGGCGGAAATATTTCAGCTTCAATCCGACGCTCCCGCATGTTCGGAATGCGGGGCGCTCATGGTGCGTAACGGCGCCTGTTACAAGTGCTTGAACTGCGGCGCCGTGCTCGGTTGTTCGTAATATCACATCTTCGGAACGATCGCATTATCATTCATCACGAAAGGAGCGGGGCGATGTTGAAAATTGTGGAACTGCATCCGGGCGACACCCCGGGCAAGGAGTACGTCGTGTTGCAAAATCTCGGCATATCGACCGTATCTCTCAAAGGCTGGGCTTTAACAGGGGATGCATGGCTTTCGGGGAATGCCGGCAAGTCGGCTCAGGAGACTTATATCTTCACGGATGACGTGCCCATCAAGCCCTACACTCGGGTAGTGCTTTTTACGGGCGCCGGGGTGGACGGATGGACTCCCACCACGGATGGGAAACAGGCTCTTCTCATCTACTGGAACCGAGCGGAGGCGATTTGGTCCCGATGCTCTTATGTGCACCTTCTCCAGGTTGCAGCGTCCAGAAAAGTGGTTAAATTTGAGGAGACGGACTACAGTCGTCCGGAGGGGGAGAGAATACCCGATCATCCGGTGGCTTATTGAGGAGAGGAGATGTTGCGGGAAAGGAAGCTGGTATCCTCACTGTCATGCCGGAGGATATTCCGTAAACGATGAATGGTATTACTTTTTAAGAATAAATAAATATACCGAAGATGAAACTTATTAAAGAATTCGCTGCGTATCCTATATGTATTCGTTCACCTTATGACGGATGATAACACTTATGGAGGTTAACATGGTTAAAAAGGTTCTATCGTGGGTCGTGGCGGTTCTTTTGGTAGGTGGCGCGGCATATGGGGTGGCTCAAGCCAAAACGAAGGCGCATCCCAAATCCAAAGCGGTTCACAAACTTGTTCTGGTGCGTGTTTGCCCAATCACCGATCAATGGGTGAAGGGAAAAGGCGCAGGCAGCGAAGTGGTTGGCAAGTATAAAGTGCTTTTCTGCTGCAAAAGCTGTCCCCCAATGTTCAATAAGCTGTCGCTGAAGCAGAAGTATCAAAAGATTGCCGTGGCTCTGAAGAAACAGCATATGATGATGATGAAGATGAAGGGCATGAAAGGCATGAAGAATATGAAAAACATGTCTGGCATGAGCAAGGGATCCGGAGCGATGTGTCCGATGAAGAGCTAAGCCTTTTTTGGGTTTTGGAAAGTTAAAACATTCTTGTATTAAATCGAGTAAACGGCGCCTATAATATTTATGGGCGCCGTTTTATACGCTTTCCCGCCGGTGCTGTTCATTTTGAAAGAAGATGAGAGGGGGGAGTGGGCAAGCGCAGATCAGATGTTTCCCTATGCGGCGCCATGGCGGGAAGATTTTCGACAAGCTGCAATCCGCGTGATCTTCAATAATGCTTCAATTTGAGAGCGAGAGCGTTAAACATCCAAATGAGCGATGAAAAACCCCAGTTGAATCGTCTTGAGATTATGCGCGCCCTGAAATACTCCAACTGGGACGCGGTGTACGCCACTGCGTTCGCCATTCTTACAGGCGGCGCTTTTTTAACGGGTTTCGCGCTTTATCTCAAAGCGAACGATTTCTGGATGGGGATCATCTTCTCCGTCCCCATGCTGGCGGGACTGTTTCAGATTGTATCCTCCTATTTCGTGGAGTTGAGTGGCAATAGAAAGCGATTTTGCGGGACCTATTCGTTACTAGGTCGAATCCTATTTCTGCCCATCCTTTTAATCCCTTTCATCATCCCTCCTCATTTTAGGTTCCTTGTTTTCGCCCTGCTCTTTCTGCTATCCAATGTGCTTCTTAGCATCACGCAACCGGCTTGGTCCTCATGGATATCCGATCTGGTTCCACAGGATATGAGAGGCCGTTATTTTGGGAAACGGAACATGCTAGCCGGACTGACCACCCTGATCATCTCCATGCCAGCGGGTTGGTTTCTGGATCAAGCCACCAAATATCATCGTTTTCCGGAAAGCGTTGGGTTCGCCTCCCTTTTCGGGGTCGCGGTGATCTGCGCCCTGCTCAGTTTTGCCGCGTTGATGCATCAGGCGGAGCCTCCCATGGTTCGGAGCGATGTGAACCACACTGCTGGCTTGAAAGGGGCGCTCTCCTTCTATCGTATGCCATTTCTGGATCGTGAGTTTCGCGCATACGTATTGTTTGGCGGTTTGTTCGCTTTTTCCCAGTTCTTCGCCGCCCCTTTTTTTCTCGTGTATCAATTGGAAAAGCTAAAATTCAGTTACACCGTCATCCAGGTTTTCACGGTATACACGAGCCTCTTATCCATGATATCCTTGCCCTTGTGGGGTTACATCGGAGATAAGTTCGGGAACAAACCCATCATTGCTATCTCAACAGCCGGTGTGGCTCTGTTGCCTCTCCTTTGGGATTTCACCACGCGCAAACATCTCTTGATGGCGTACTTGATTGTCACGTTCATCAATACCGCCTCAGGAGTATTCTGGGCGGGGGTGGGATTGGGGCAGTTCAATCTTCTGATCGCCTCCACTCCCATGAAGAACAAGTCCGTGTATGTCGGTGCATGGTCCGCAGTGGTGGGATTGGCGGGAGGAATCGCTCCCATCCTAAGCGGAATCCTGATGACCGCCTTTAAGCCGGTGCACTTTGTCGTCCAGGATTTCCTCATTGGGAATTACCAAATCGTGTTTTTCATCAACACCATCCTCCGCTTTGTGGCGCTCGCCTCTTTAAAACCGGTGGTGGAGAGGGGCTCGGCAAGCGCCAAGGAGGTGCTTGCTCAGATAGGCAGCGCCCCGGTAGGCTCCTGGAAACAGATTAGACGCTTGCAAAAATCGACCAATGAAGAGGAAAAACTGGAAGCGGCGCAATCATTAAAAAGCAGTCGCACCACGTTGGCAGTGGAGGAACTCATTGCAGCCTTGGACGATCCCAGCCTCCACGTGCGTGAAGAGGCGGCGATTGCTTTGGGGGAGATCAGGGATCCTCGAGCGACGCCCGCCTTGCTGTCGAAACTGGCCGATCCGGCGTCAGGCATCGTGGAGGAGTGCGCGCTTGCGTTGGGGTCCATCGGGGACCCTCAAGCGGTGAAAGCCCTGGGCGAGGTTCTCGAAACGGGTGAGACCATCGATAGCCTCGCCGCAGCCAAAGCGATCGGCAAGATAAGATGCGTTGAGTCGCAGGAGTTGCTTCTTAAGGCTTTGAATTCCGAAACAACAAAAAACAAGCCTGGATTGGCGGAGGCCTGCATTCGAGCGTTGGGGAATTCCGGATCGGAACGGGTTGCGAGAGAGCTTGAAAGGTATTTGGAACATGGTAATGCCTCATTGCAACGTGCCGTGGTTCGAGCGTTGGGGGATATCGGCTCCAAAAGTTCCGCCTCCGCATTGATGAAACTCTTGGATGAGCAAAAGGATCCCGCTATAATCTCACGCATCGCCGTGTCGTTGGCGATGTGCGGCGCCTCGGAAGCCATCCCAAATCTGCTGGCGTCGCTGGAAGTCGTTTACTCCCCCGTGGCGCGAAAGCAGATCATTAACGCAATCGGGAACTTGGTCGGCGTGGAGGATCGGCTCTATCCGATTCTCGCAATGGAAAGTTACGATCGGGATCAAGCCGTATCGAGGATTTTTCAGGAGATGCTCAGGAAAGAACGAGCGGCAAGCAGGGAATCCTTCAGCGCCAAGAGAAGATACCGATCCCTCCAGTTGGCTGCCGAACACTATCAGGACGGGCGGTACGTGGAGGCGGCACAGATACTGATAAGATATGCGAGCGATCAAAAGGAATCGAAAAGCGCTCAGGCTATCATTGACTGGATGGAGAAAAGGACGCGCGAGGGTGTGTTGAATTCGGAGGAGTTCCTGTTGTTGCTTTTGGTGTTTAAGTAGGCTTTATCCTCGTCCGTCCTTCTCCGTAAAATTTACAAAAGATTAATCTTCCCTTAAACCCCTTTTAACCTTCCCCTCTTATAATAACCACGATAATGAAACTCGGAAACGCACTCCGCAAAGGCGCGGTGTCAAAGGCGACATGGCGGTTCTTGAGGCTTCCTATCACATCACACCCGACGGATTTGGAAAGGAGATGAAAGTGTTTACAAAAAGACAATATCGAAACGGTTTCACGCTGATAGAGTTGCTCGTTGTTATCGCGATTATAGCGATATTGGCGGCGATACTCTTCCCGGTTTTCGCACAGGCTCGATCCAAGGCGGAGCAGGCGGTTTGCCTGTCCAATATGAAGCAAATGGGATTAGCCACTATGATGTATCTTCAGGACTACGACGGCACATTTTACCCGCATCGCTGGAACTCCGGACCGGGATCCAATCCTATGATCCCAATCACCGGAGGAGCGAACAGCCCCATCAATGGTGCGGCGGCAGTGAAAACCTTTTGGATTAGCATCCTACAGCCCTATGTGAAGAGTTTAGACGTCTTTAAGTGTCCGGATAATCCAAACGCCTGGGTTGGCACGAACACCGATGGGGTTCAATGCGGCGGATCGGCAAACAACACGAACGTTGGATGCGGTGGCGTGGGATATGGCGGAGAGAACAGCTATGGCCACAACGATCTCTGGCTTAGCCCCGCCAATCGTTACGCCGACAACTCCAGCGCTGTCTCTGTGGTGAACGAAGCGGCGGTGCCCCGAACCATCGTGCTCATTTGCGATGCAACCTACTATGGCGCGGGACCGGATGTCGCCAACGTCACCGGACATCTTATCAACGAGGCGGCGAATGGTGCGGATCTCAACTATGCGAACTATCAGTCGCCGTTCTATCAGAATTACTGGAAGAACATCGGCAATTCGAAATGGAGTTGGAATGTGCAAAACGGACAGTGGGTGGATACTCCCTCCGCCCAGGCTCTCCAGGATGGTGCGTCAAGGCATATGGGTATGGTGAACTGCGTCTTTACGGACGGTCATGCCAAGGCCATCCCCTACGCACAATTGATAGATAATATCTGCTACTGGGCGACCGATCAAAATGCGCCCCACCCCAATTGCAACTAGGGGAGTTTTTTCACAATGGTTCGGCTCTTCAGACTTGAGAGAGATGCGCAATGCGAGCCTGAATGGTTGATAAATAAATAGCGTCCTTCCTGCGTCGGAGAGATTCCCGATGTGAATGATACGGTTCCTGAAGACATCCATAGGGTCGGGATAGCCCTAATAGCGGAGAGAATTCCCGCAATCAACGATGATTAATCCCACCCCCCATACGGAGGATGACCGGTTCGGCATCCTCCGTTTTTTTGAGTGACGGGGATAGGTGACAACTCATAAAGCAGCAAGAATCCAAAAATCCGCTGGGATATAAACGGTATCATTACGGAGCGATATCGAAGCCTGACAGAGGAGGACTGGCGTGGGATCGTTAACCCGATGATATCCGACGGAGAGAGCGGAGAGGTGTCCTTTTTCGGCGAAGAGGTTGGGGAAATATCTCCTTCTTTCCAATCCATATCCGAAGACGGGGAAAAAAATCAATACACGTAGGGTATCAGTCTCTTCACTCGGGACATGTAATCCGCATATGCGTCCGGGAAATGCGATAGCATAAGCGCCTCTTCCTGATTGAGTTTTACGAGCAAGCCGAACAGGATGAAGATCCAACCCAAAATTTCACCAAAACGTCCCTCAGCCATCGCCGTTCCCAGCATCATCATCAGCATACCGGTGTAAATAGGATGACGGACCCAGCGGTAAGGGCCCCACTCCACCAATGTATGGTTCTCCTTGATAACCACATCGCCGCTCCAGTTCCCGCCGATGGTGCGTCGGGCCCAAATGGCTCCCGCCAATCCCAACAAACATAAAAAATCAGCCGTAATCATAAGAGCGGCGTCATGCGGCATAATGCGCACGCCAAGAATACGAAGGTACGTTTTGGGAGTAGGCGCAAAGAGGAGAATTACTCCCAAAATCACCGGAAGTCTGTTTTTGATGAGTGTCGCAATGCCTGGGCGTTTCGCCGTTTTCTTCACTCCAATGGCGCTAACGCCCCAATACACGACAAACACGATCCAACAAACGGAGATGACGAAATCCATTCCAAATAAATCCTTGACACCATGGGTGATAGTAATACTCGATCAACTTGCTTACGAATACTCCGCCTTGATGGATGAAGCCATTGCGGTTTGCTTTCGAAAAATAAAAATCGGTTCGTCATGCGTTTCAAAAATAGATGCTATCCTAATAATAGCGATCACCTAATTGTCGAATCCCAACGAAAGAGCGTTGAAAGAGGATTGTGATAACGTTCTCATATCCTATACTGGAGGATACCTTCAAATGTCACGAAATCGGAAAATGAATAGCGGCGCACGTTTCCTGCCGGCTATCATCGTTCTTGCATGCCTCCTCATCGAAATCTCCGCACCGATTCACGCTCAAAATCTGGGAAACACGATGATGTGGCGTCTGCCAGATTGGGGAGGGCGACCGATGTTGAACGCCGTTCAGGGGGAGGGGTTTCGCTTGGCGCTGCCTGAGGGGCGCTCATGGGCGGCGGTAACTCGCATCGTTTCAGTGAATGTCGATGAAACGCCGTTCCTCGCGATCGATGTCATATCCCTTGGGAAGGGTGCGTCTTGGGCTTTGAAGATGGATAATCGCCCGTACGATCCTCAAAACCCCCATGATATCGAAGGCAATCCTCCCGGAGGCGATAAAACCGGATTGTATTTGGCGAACCTCAAAGAGATGGGCGGATGGAAAGGCAGGCAAAACATCGAACTGCGCCTGTTTGTGATTGGGCAACCAGGAGCCACGGTGACATTCGGTCACATTTTCCTTGCTTCGTCCGAGCATAACGGAGGGGTGGCAAAGATCAAGGAGAATGAGGTGTTAGGCATCGGCGATTGGCGTTGCGGATTCTCCGCTTCGACATCCCAATTCATTATAGCGAGCCCGCGAGCTGTTGGTGGAATATCGATTCCTATGCCATACCTGTCCTCGATGCAATCTTATTCTCTGAAAAAGGAAAGTAACGCCAATACGATCCTCGTGAACTCCTCCACGGATTGGGCGGATTTTCAAACGCGAATGACCGTGGCGTCGGGGCGAACGCCAATCCTCCACTGGACGGTGAGCGCCGACTGGAAACAACCTCACGTTTTGCCTTCGGAAGGCCCCGAATGCCATTACATGGCGGGTTCATCGGTCGGCGGTGAGGCAACCCCCCAAGCGTATCTTCTCTCCGCGCATCAGTTCGGTCAGGCGGGATATGAAACAGGCGAGGCTTTTCTTCCCGCCAACCCGTTTATAGGGGGGACTGCGCTGTATGTGGAGAACTATTCGGCGTTGGACCCCTATTTCGAAGCTGCGCATGTCTCCCCCGACGCGGCGGTGAAAGCGGAGATGAACGGTTTCGGATATCGGATTCCGGTGAATTCGCAAAAGATTTTTCCCGCAGGAACACACCTTTTGCTTGCGGATAGTTATCTGATCCTGCAACCCGGCGACAGCGTGCAGCCTCTTGAGTTATCGGAGAGTTACCTGAGGATGATGGCAACGATTTTCCATGCGCTTCCCCACCCCCCGACGGTTCAAACGGATTGGAATGAAGTGGCGCAAAAGACTTTGCATGATCTCACTCTCCCCTCATGTGTCGCCAATACGGAAAAAAGCTATTTTCGGAACTATGTGAACGAGCCTTGGGATTCCGGCGCTGAGGAATTAATGACACAGTTGGACCCCTTTGTCGCCACATTAATGTATGATCAAAACAAAGGGATACAAACGCCCTGGATGGGGCGGGTCGCCGATGGTTTGGGGGCTTTTTATCTCCCAACCCTCCACTGGCTTAGTGATTGGAACAAGAGTGACCAACCGACAAAGGCGGATAGCTGGTACCTGATATTCCCCTTAATACAACTCTCGCGTGCGGCGATGCTCGGAAACAGTCAGGCGAAGGATTTGGTTCGGGAATCCTTGCCGTATCTGATCACCTACGCCCATGTCTGCGACTATCAATTCCCGGTATTCTACAATCCTCAGACGATGGGTTCGCACGAATACTCCGAGCCGGATTGCACCGGGGCGTACGCTTATCTGATGCTGCAGTCGGAGGAACTATTCAAGGAGGGAAGTTACCTTAACGAGGCTAAGGCGGCCTTGATGCATATCGCCCCATACGGTTTAAACTATTCCTATGAGATGCATCTCACGGCGTTGTCCGCAGCGGCTTGCGCAAGGATGTGGAAGATAACCGGAGATGAATCCTACCTCAAACTGAGTCTCATACCGGTGGCGAATTTCATTCGTCATTGCTGGTTATGGGACGTGAGTTACGGATATCACAAAAAAGACAGCTACTTCTTCGCGGTGAGCTCCATGCCCGGCGCCTACGTCGCGGCGTTCGAGGAGTATCAGAGCATGCTGGCGCTGAAGGAATATGAACGAATCGCTTCCTCGCACATACCCGCCGACGCTCGAGAGATGGTTTCGGAGTTTTTAAGATACGCCCCAACGGTTTTGAGGTTCACCCTGCCTCCGTTCATGGCGAAGGGGTCCGTAACACCGATGAACGGTCGAAATCATCCGAACGACCTCTCTCTTTACATTCCGGTGGAGGATGTGAACGACGGTTGGACCCTTTCAGGAGGAGTGGGGCAGGAGATATACGGTTCCGGCTTTCCTATGGTTTTGGCAACTCAAAAATAGTTAAAAACCGAGGCGGTTGCAAAAATTGGAAGATGATGCCGTCTTCAATCATCTTCCCGTGTAACCAAGCCCCTGGAAAAACAAGGATATCGAAGAGAGATGAATAACGCATTTAATGCAGCCAATGTGGAGCGTTTCAGCGGTTACGCCGATCTGTACGATCGCTTTCGCCCTCAACCCCCCACGGATTTAACGAGGATTTTATTGCAATACCTAGGTTCGAGCGTCGCGGACAGGGTGGTGGATCTTGGCAGCGGAACGGGACTTTTCACAAGAGTATGGATCGGCAAAACGCGCGAGGTTATCGGGGTTGAGCCTAACCCCGACATGCGCGACGTCGCCCGGGCAGCCTCCCCATCCGAGGAAAAGGGGACCGTTATCCGCTATCTCGAAGGTCACTCCGCAGCCATCCCCCTTTTGGATGGCTCCGCGGATATCGTCGCCTGCTCCCAATCGTTTCATTGGATGGACCCTATCGCAACGCTTGCGGAGGTGAACAGGATATTGCGTCCGGGCGGGCTGTTCGCAACCGTGGATTGTGACTGGCCCCCGGTCATCACTCCCATGGCTGAGAAGATCTATCGGGAGACCAGCGCGAAAATTAAGGCCCTTGAAAGAGAGCTTGGAACATCCGAGCCTATCAAGCGTTGGAGCAAGGACAAGCATCTTGCTAATATCAAAGAATCCGGATACTTTCACTATGTAAGAGAGATATGCATGCATCAAATGGAAATGGGCGATGCGGAACGTTTGGTGGGTTTGTTGCTGAGCCAGGGAAGCGTGGAGACGCTTTTAAAAACCGGTTTGTCCGAGGAGAAATTGGGATTGGAGGATATGCGTATAAAATGCAGACGCATTCTGGGGGATTCGCCATCCCAATGGTATTTCAGCTACAGGGTTCGGATTGGGGTGAAGGGGTAGATGCAAAAAAACCTCGGGATGTTTGACATTTGCA
>Ga0123519_10004779_pt1 | contig 21766 bp, 18 predicted proteins | sample YelNatPaOPRAMG02_FD_87396 | JGI IMG/M metagenome (GOLD analysis project Ga0123519, IMG submission 87396) | Hot spring microbial communities from Yellowstone National Park - Yellowstone National Park OP-RAMG-02 (version 2) | ecosystem: Environmental > Aquatic > Thermal springs > Hot (42-90C) ...
GGAGGCGCGCGCGGCGGAAGGCGTTCCGGCCGCCTGGGGAGACTATGCCAAGCGGGCCATCAACTGGGAGGTGCTCACAAGCAGCACATTGATTCAGTCGGGAGCGGATATCGTTGTGCTGCGACATCCCGAATCGCTCCGAAGGGTGCGCGGCATGATCAACGCCCTGATGAGCTGAGTATATGACAGATAGTCCAATGACGGAGGTAATCCATTATGGCTCTCACCGGCCTGCAAATCTATAAGCTATTACCCGCCAGCAGTACCAAACCGGAAGTCAAAGCCCATGCCAACTGCAAGGAGTGCGGTTATCCCACCTGTCTGGCTTTTGCAATGAAATTGGCCGCCAAGCAGGCGGAGCTCTCATCGTGTCCCTATGTTGAAGAGGAGTCCAAGAGGCAGCTGGAAGAATCCGCTGCCCCGCCCATCCGTCTGATCACCGTCGCGGGCAGCGCCAAGAAGCTGGAAGTCGGCAACGAGCTGGTGCTCCATCGCCATGAGAAGACCTTTTACCATCCACCGGGGCTGTTCGTGCGCGTCAAGGACACCCAGCCCGATGCGGCACAGGTGGCCAAGGCGGTGGCCGATTACAGCGTAGACTATGTGGGGATGTCGCTGGGCCTGGACGGCATAGCTGTTGAAGCGGCCGGCGGTGACTTCGGCGCGACCGTGGCGGCGGTCAAGGCAACCTGCCCCCTCCCGCTCATCCTGATGGCTACCGACCCGGCCACTGCCGAAGCCGGTTTGAAAGCGGCTCAGGGCACGACGCCACTCCTGTGGGCTGCCACCGTGGAGAATTGGCAGGCCATGGCCAAGCTGGCAGCGCAGTACAAAGTGCCCTTGGTGGTGCTGGCGCCGAACGGCGACCTCAACGCCCTGGTCGGGCTCGCCGAGCAGGTGAAGAACGCCGGGGTGGAAGACCTCGTGCTGGATCCCGGCACGCGTGACCATGCCGGCAGCTTGGCGTCATTCACCCAACTGCGACGGCTGGCGCTCAGGAAGAACGAGCGCAAAGTGGGCTATCCACTGATCGCCTTTGCTGGCGACAACATCACCCTTGCCGCGCAACACATCGCCAAGTACGCGGGCTTCATCGTGCTCGACCAGTTTGATCCTGCGATGGCCTATCCGCTCATCGTGCTGCGCGCCAACATCTTCACCGACCCGCAGAAGCCCATCCAGGTGCTGCCCGGCGTCTACGAGATCAACAAGCCCGGCCCATCCGACCCGCTGATGATCACCACCAACTTCTCCATCACCTACTTCTCGGTGGCGAACGAGCTGGAGAGCAGCGGACTGCCCGGATGGCTCTTGGTGGCCGATGCGGAAGGGATGAGCGTGTTGACCGCCTGGGCAGCCGGGAAGTTCGACGCGGAGCGCATTGCCAAGACGGTGAAGGGCACCGGCATCGAGCAGAAGATCAATCACAAGCGCCTCGTCATCCCCGGCCATGTCGCGGTGTTGCTGGGTGAAATCGAGGAAGAGCTGCCCGGTTGGGAGATCAATGTGGGGCCGCGTGAGGCGGTGGACTTGCCCAACTACCTGAAGACGCGTTGGGGATAAACGCCTGAGGAGGTAAGAAGGCCATCGCAACCCACAGGGTACGTTTTGAGCCTTCCGGAAAAACGGTCGAGGTGCCCACCGGCACGCTGATCGTCGAGGCAGTGCGCCAGGCGGGGTTGGATCTGAACATCCCATGCGGTGGTCAGGGACGCTGCGGGCGGTGTGCCGTGATCGTGGACAATCGGCAAGCGGTGCGCAGCCGTTCGGAATTGCGCCTCAGCCAGGAGGATCGGGCAGCCGGCTATGTCCTGGCTTGCCAGACGGTGCTCGAAGGGGATGTCACGGTCACGATCCCGCCGCAAGAGCGCATCGAGCGCCGACTGGTCACGGATCGCACTGCCGCACGCGTCACGCTGCCATTCGTCTATGATCCCAAGCAACACCAGCCCATGCAGTTGATGCCGCTGACGCTCGATCCCCCTTCGGTGAACGATCAGACGGACGATTGGTCACGCCTGAAACGTGCTATGGCACTCCAATACGGCATCTCCGAGCTGACCATTGACCTACCGACGCTGCGCAAGCTGGGCACCACATTGCGTGAAGCGGATTGGTCGGTCACCGCCGTGGTGGAACTGGATACCTGGGATCGCCCCGGGGGCCCGCCGCGTCTGGTGGATGTAGTGCCCGGACACACTATGGGCCACCTGTGGGGCGCTGCGGTGGATGTGGGCACGACCACGGTCAGCCTGTACCTGGTTGACCTGCTCAGCGGCACGATCGCCGCCCAGGCGGCGGAATACAACGCCCAGATCAAGCGTGGCGAGGACGTCATCTCACGCATCATCTACGCGAGCCGCAATGGCAATCTCCAGGAGATGCAAGCGCTGGCGGTAGATACCATCAACCAGATTCTCGAGCGCGCGTGCGGGCGCGCCGGCATCCGACCCGGCGAGGTGTACAAGATGACCGTGGCGGGCAACAGCACGATGATCCACCTGCTCCTGGGGTTGCCGGCGAACTCCATCCGGCTTGAGCCGTTCATCACCACGATCAACCAACCACCCCCGGTGCAGGCGGCTCAACTGGGCATCGCGATCCATCCCCAGGCCCATGTGGATTGTCTGCCCGGCGTGGCCAGCTACGTGGGGGCGGATATCCCCGCCGGCATCCTGGGCTCGCAAATGTGCGAGAGCAAGACAGTGGCGCTCTTCCTGGACATTGGCACCAACGGCGAGATGGTGCTGGGCGACTGTGACTGGCTCATCAGCTGTGCCTGCTCGGCAGGCCCTGCCTTCGAAGGTGCCGGTGTGCGTGACGGCATGCGTGCGACGGTGGGTGCCATCGAAGAGGTCTGGATCAACGGCCAGACCTATGAGCCGACCTATCGCGTGATCCCCGACCCCAAGCTGGAGGCGCAGGGCAAGCCGACCCCACCCAGGGGTATCTGCGGCTCGGGGCTGATCTCCCTGCTCGCCGAGATGTTCATCACCGGCGTGATCGACAAGGCGGGCAATCTCAACTTTGACCTCGGCTCGCCGCGCATCCGCCGTGGGGAGCACGGGCCGGAGTACGTCGTGGCGTGGGGAAACGAGGCGGCACACGGGCGCGACATCGTCATCACCAAGGTGGACATCGACAACCTGATCCGCGCCAAGGCAGCCATCTACGCCGGATTCACTGTGATGGCCAGAAGCGTGGGCACCGATCTCTCCACGGTGGAACGGGTGCTCGTGGGTGGTTCGTTCGGTCAGTATATCAACGTGGAAAAGGCCATCCAGATCGGACTATTGCCCGATTTGCCGTGGGAAAAGTTCCACTTTCTGGGCAATACTGCCCTGAAAGGGGCATTCTTGGCATTGGTTAATCGAGAGTTCCGTCACCATTTGACCACCATCGCGCAGAAGATGACCTATCTGGAGCTCTCGGCGGATAACACGTTTTACGAAGCGTTCACGTCGGCGCTGTTCCTTCCACACACCGATCTGAGCCACTTCCCGTCCGTAGCGGAGGTGCTCGCCGCGCGCCGCAATCATCCATTACCACGTTCCATTCAAGGAGGAAATTCTGATGTACATCATAGGTGAGAACATTCATATTATCTCGCCACGGGTGAAAGAGGCCCTGGCGGAGAAGAACATCCGATTCTTCCAGGAGCTGGCACTCAAACAGGTGGAGGCCGGGGCACACTATCTTGATCTGAACATCGGCCCGCAGAAAAAGGCCGGCCATGAGATCATGCCGTGGCTGGTGAAAGGTATCCAGGAGGTAGTGGACGTGCCGGTGGTGCTGGATACCACCAACCTGGCAGCCATCGAGGAAGGGCTGAAGGTGGCCAGGCACCAGTGCATCATCAACTCCACCTCGGCGGAGGAGGAACGCCTCGCCACGGTGCCGCCGCTGGCAAAGAAGTACGACGCCAAGCTCATTGCCCTCACTATGGGCAAGTCGGGCATCCCGGTGAGCGCCGAGGAACGCGTCAACATCGCCCTGGAATATCTCATCCCGCGCGCCATCGAGCTGGACATCCCGATGGAAAACCTGTTGATTGACCCGCTGGTGCTGACCGTCAGCGGATGCCAGGAGTACTGCCCGGAGTGCATCGAGGCGGTCCGTCTGCTTAAGCTGGCCGGTGATCCACCGCCCATGACGAACGCCGGGCTCAGCAATGTGTCCAACGCAGTGCCGAACGAGATGCGCCCACTGATCAACCGCACCTATCTGGTGATGCTGATGGCCGCTGGCCTGGATTACGTGATTGCCAACCCGCTGGACACGGAGCAGAACGAGTTCATCCGCATCGTCACCCAACGCGATGAGAGCACCGCGTTGGGTCGCCTGGTGCTCACCCTGTATGACAAAACCGCTGCCGGGGAACGTCTGACCGCCGAAGATGTAGATATGAGCGATCCGGAGCAGGTCGCATTGTTCAAGACGACGCAGATCCTGTATAATCAGGTCATCTATACCGACTCATATTTGCGCGTCTAAGCGTGATACGCCCGACGCGAGGAGGCTGAGAGCGTGCATGTATGACCTGGTTGTGGTAGGCGGTGGGCTGGCCGGCATCACTGCGACCATCTATGCGGCACGACGACGATTGAAGGTACTGCTCGTCTCCAAAACGCTGGGGGGCAAGACCAACTATCGCATACAATTGCCGCCGGAAGAGCCTCCCATCGTCTTGGAGGGGCAGGAGATCATCGAAGGACTCAGAGCGCAGCTGGAACAGCTGGATTTCACGCACTATAAGGATTATGCCGTGCGGGTGAGCCGCCATCGCGATGGCTTTGCGGTGCACACGCAGGAAGAGGCGGTGCTGCTGGGCAAGGCAGTCATTATAGCGACCGGGGTGAAACATCAGCGCATGCATGTGCCCGGCGAGGACAAGTACCTGATGCGTGGCTTGAGCTACTCGGCCCTGCGCTATGCACCGCATATGAGCGACCGGGTGGTGGCGATCATTGGCGGCGGTCAGCTGGCTGTGCGTTCGGCAGCGGAAATCGCGCTGACGGCGCGCCAGGTTTATCTGGTCGGCGTAGAGCCGCGCGAGCTGGAGAGCCCCTTGGGGACGAAGCTGAAGAAGGCACAGAACGTCATCATCCTGGAGAACTATCAGGTGTTGGAGATGCAGGGCGATGAGTACGCGCGCCGTGTCGTGGTCAGCGCGCCGGATGGATCTCAAACGCAAATTGCGGCGGGGGTATTCTTCGTCGAGATCGCCGTGATCCCCAACTCGCAGCCGGTGGTGGGCCTGGTAGATGTGGACCCGAGCGGGCACATCCGCATTGACGAGCGCGGGCGCACCAACGTGCCGGGCATCTGCGCCGCCGGTGATGTCACCAACACGTATATGGAGCAGATTCTGGTGGCAGCAGGGGGTGGCGTCAAGGCAGCGCTGAGCGCATATGCTTATTTATTGCCCGGACTGTAATTGGACTATAATGATAATCATAACAGGTTCTTTGGAGTAGTGAAGTAGGAGTGGGATAAGATGCCTCTATTCTCGCCACGGCGTTACCAAGCACCGTTTATGCCGGTTCAACGCGATTCATTGCCGGTTCGGGTGTTCACCGCCTTCGAGCAGGCCATCAAGGGCACCCTGTTCGGCTGCCGTATGTGCGGCAACTGCATCCTGCAAGAGACCGCCTTCGTCTGCCCGATGACCTGCCCCAAGGGCCTGCGCAACGGCCTGTGCGGCGGCGCGACGCCCGATCATTGTGAGGTGGATCCTACCCGTCCGTGTACCTGGTATGTCATCTACCACCGCGCCGAGCGCATGGGGCGACTCGACAAATTGCTCGAGATCAACGCACCGGTGGACGGCAATCGGGCCGGCCATGAGACGTGGCTCGATATGATCAAGTTCTGGTTCAAGCGCAAAGCCGGGCCGTATCCGTGGGACTTCGTGCTCAACCGCGCCAAGTTCAGCCGCGAGTGGGATGCGTTCTTCTATGCGCTGCGTCAGCCCGACTGGTGGCAGGGGGACTCGCAGTACCATCCACCCGCCTATAGCGAGCCGATCTCCCTCTTGGAGGCGAACCTGCGCAGCGGTGTCTTCACCGTCACCGCGGAGATTGCGCCGCCGTTGGATGCCTCACCGGAAGGGCTCATCAAGAAGGTGAACATGCTGAAACCCTATGTCACGGCCGCCAACTTCACCGATAACGCCTCGGCCACCTGCCGCATGAACAGCCTGGCTTCGTCCAAGCTGTGCCTGGATGCCGGCCTGGAACCGGTGATGCAACTGCAGGCACGCGACCGCACTCGTGTGGTGATCCAGTCGGACGCGGTGGGTGCTTCCGGCCTGGGCATCCGTAACATCCTCTGCCTCACTGGCGATCATCATCGCTTCGGGCCGGCGCCGATGTCCATGCCGGATCAGTTCGACATGGACGGCGTGCAAATCCTCTGGATGCTGCGCCGCATGCGCGACGAGGGCAAGTACATTGACGGACGTGAGATGAAGGCGCGCCCCAAGTTCTTCTTAGGCGCGGCTGCCTCGCCCTTTGGCGCTCCGCCCAAATACGAGGCCATCCGTGCCGAAAAGAAGATCAACGCCGGTGCTCAGTTCATCCAGACCCAACCCATCTTCGACTACGGCCGTTTCACCGAGTGGCTGGAGGCGCTGGACAAGCGCAATCTGCTGGGCAAGGTGCACATCCTGGCCGGCATCGTCCCCCTGCGCAGCGCCAAGGCAGCCCACTACATGACAGAAGTGCCCGGTGTGGTGTTGACCGAGTCCGACCTGAAGCGCATGGACGCAGCAGGGGACAAGGAAGCGCAGGCCGAGATGGGAGTGACAATTGCGCTGGAGATGATCGAGCGGCTGAAGAACACCCCCGGCATCCACGGCCTGCACATCATGGCTGTGCACTGGGAGTCCATCGTGCCACGTCTGATCGAGGAGGCGGGTTTGCCGCGTCCGGTGGTGCGCGAGCTGCCGCGGCCGGAGGTGGTGCGCGAGAAACAAGAAGCGGTGCCGGCGTCCTAATGTGCGCCATGCCCCTGCGGTGAGGAGAGCGTACGATGCCCAAATTGGCGGTGACCGGCAAGGGCGGCGTGGGTAAGACTACGCTGGCAGCGCTGCTGGCGCATATCTACGCCCAAGCAGGCCATGCCGTGATTGCGATCGACGCCGACCCGGCAGCCAGCCTGGGGTATGCGTTGGGCGTGCCGGAAGAGCTGCTGGCACAACTGCACCCGATCGCCGAAATGGAAGACCTGATCTATGAGCGCACCGGTGCCAGGCCAGGCGAGACGGGAGGGTTCTTCACCCTCAACCCGCGCGTGGACGACATTCCGGATCGCTTCAGCGTGACCTATAAGGGGATTCGCCTGCTGCAGCTGGGCACCATCTCAAAAGGAGGCAGCGGGTGCATCTGTCCGGAAAGCGCACTGCTGAAGGCGTTGGTCACCTACGTCATCCTCTACCGCAATGAGGTGATGATCCTGGATATGGATGCCGGGATCGAGAACCTCGGCCGGGCAACGGCGAGCGCGGTGGATGCCTTCATCATCGTGGTGGAACCGGGACGACGCAGTCTGAGCACGGCGCAAACGATCCATCGCCTGGCAGCCGACATCGGGGTGACGCGCTGCTTTGTGGTGGGCAACAAAGTGCGCGATGAGACCGACCGCGCCTTCATCTACGGCAGCTTGCCCGGCCTGCCGGTCATCGGCTTCCTGTCCTTCAACCCCAAGGCGGTGGAGGCGGATCAGCGCGGCCGTGCCATCTACGAAGCGGTGCCCGAGATGGTCACCGAAGCGCGCCAGATCGCCGCCACATTCGATCAGGCGATGGCGACTTAGCCCGGTTTGACCTTACGACCATGTGCTCGAGAGCGCAGAGAACGCGACCATCACGCTCTTCTGCGCTCTCACGATCTTTCAGGAGGTTGAGTCTCCCGTGCAACATCCCCTCTATGTAGCATTCGTCTGGCATATGCACCAGCCCTATTACAAGGATACCACCACTGGCGAGTACATCCTGCCCTGGACACGCCTGCACGGGGCAAAGGAGTACGGCCATATGGCCGAGCTGCTCGGCCAGTATCCATCCGTCAAGGCGACCTTCAACTTTGTGCCGTGCCTGGTGGAGCAACTTCAGGAGTATGCGCGCGGAGACGCGGTGGATCACGCGCTGGCACTGAGCCGACAAGACCACTGGGATGACGAGGAGAAGGCATATCTGCTCTCTTTCTTCTTCAGCGCCAATTGGGAGCGCCTCATTCGACCGCATCGGCGCTATCAGCAGCTGCTCGAGCTGCGCCACCAGGCGCGCGGAGGGCATTATCTGTTCAGCGATGCCTATTACTATGACCTGGTGGCATGGTTCAACCTGGTGTGGATCGACCCTACGGTAGTGCGCGAGGATGCCGCGCTGCATGCCTTGGTAGAGAAGGGTGAGAATTTCACGCGCGCCGACATCGACCTGATCCTGGAGAAGCAGCGCGAGCGGGTGGCACGCGTCCTGCCACTGTATGCCGAGCTGCAAGCGCGCGGGCAGATCGAGCTCACCACCTCACCCTACTACCACCCCATCCTGCCACTGTTGATTGACCTGGAGACGGCACGACGTGCCAGCCCTGGTCTGCCGTTGCCAAACTGTACCTTCCGCCACGTCGAAGATGCCCTGGAACAGCTGCGGCTGGCGGTCGAAGCGCACCAGACAGCTTTCGGCCAGCCCCCGCGCGGCCTGTGGCCTCCAGAAGGCGCGGTGTGCCCAGAGCTGCTCCCCTTGCTGCAACGCTATGGCATCCACTGGTTCGCCACCGACGAGGCGATCCTGGCACGTTCGCTGAACACCTCGATCGAGCGCGATGCCTACGGCCATGTCACCCGTCCCCACTTCCTGTATCAGCCGTATGGCATCGATGGGCTAACGGTTATCTTCCGCGATCATGTCCTCTCGGATCGCATCGGGTTCGTCTATCAGGGCATGCCGGGCAAGGATGCGGCGGAGGATTTGATCGGGCGCCTGCGCACCATCCGCGCGCGCTTGAACGACGCGGAACATCCCTATCTGGTGGCGATCATCCTGGATGGGGAGAATTGCTGGGAAAGCTACCCGGAGCAGGGCGATCCCTTCCTGCACCACCTGTACCAGGCGTTGAGCGACGCGGAGGACCTGCGCACGGTGACCATCTCCGAATATCTGGAGGCGTTCGCGCCGCGGGAAACGCTCCCGCAGCTGGCTACCGGCTCGTGGATTCGCGGCAATCTGGAGACCTGGATCGGCGAGGCGGATCAGAACCGCGCCTGGGAGGTGCTGGCGCAGGTGCGGGATGATCTGGTGGCGTGGCAGAATGCTGTCCCCGGTGCTGGTCTGGATGTCCTCGAGGCTGCCTGGCGCCAAATCTACATCGCCGAAGGCAGCGATTGGTTCTGGTGGTACTACAGCCATAACGTGAGCACTGAGGAGCCCCTGTTCGATCGGGCGTTCCGCGAGCACTTGGCGGGCGTCTATCGCATTATCGGACTGCCGGTGCCGGTGTGGTTGCTCCAGCCGATCCGCTCCACAGCTGAGCCGCGCGACTATCGCGCCATCAGCGCGTACATTGCACCCCACCTGGAGGCCGGTGCGGAGGCGAGCTTGGAATGGTCAGGCGCCGGGTTCCTGGATGCGATGCCCTCGACAGGCACCATGCAGCGCGGCGAGCGGGGTTTGTTGCGCCGGTTGTACTTCGGCTATAATCCCACTTTTGTGTACTTCAGGCTGGAAGCTTGGGTTGCCTTGGGGCTCTATGAGGTGAGCTTGTTCTTACACCCCGAAACGCCCTCGGGTGCAGAAGGGGCTTTTGCGCTGCCCGCTGAGGGGGCGCCTCTGCAGACGCCTTTCGGTGCGAGCTGGCGTGTAGATCTGCAGCACGGCTTCGGAGCGGTGCTGAAAACGGCCAGCCCGCGCGGCAGCTGGCTGGAAGTGGATGCGGCGATCGAGAGTGCCGTGGCGGAACGCATCTGGGAGGTGCGGGTGCCCTGCAGTGCATTGGGTGTCTCGCTGGGTCATCGCATCGGCGTGGCCGCAGCGTTGTTACAAGAGGGTCAGATTCTGGAGGCATTGCCCGCGCAATCCCTGCATTACTTCGCCTTGGACGAGCGGAGCTAGATGCACCCTTTGCACATCCTGGCTAAAGCGGTGTCGATCGGTGCCTATCGCGTGCGCCACTATGGTTGGCGCACCACCTGGACGTGGCTGTGGACGCGCCTGTTTATGTGGACGATGGGGCGCGAGGTGGAGCGCTATTGCCACATCACATCCCACCTATGGGTGGGTGGACAGATGCGCACCCGCGGCTGGCGTTGGCTGGCAAGGCGCGGCGTCACCGCCGATGTCAACCTGCGCGCTGAGCACGATGATCGCGTGCATGGGGTGCCCGCGGACGTCTACCTGTGGCTGCCCACGCAGGACGATCGCGCACCAGCACCAGAGCACTTCCGTGCCGGGGTGCAATTCATCCGCCGTGTCATCGCACAGGGCGGCGCGGTCTATGTCCATTGCGCGAGCGGTGTGGGCCGGGCACCCACGCTGGCGGCAGCCTATCTGGTCAGTACCGGCATGAGCTTGGAACAGGCGATTGAGACGATTCGGCGTGTGCGCCCGTTCATCAAGCTCACACCGGATCAGCTGAGCGCACTGCGCCGTTTCGCCGAAAACCACTATGGGCATCCCATGGATGAGGTGTAGACGCGCATCGGGGCGGGTCTTTTGTGGGGATGTCCCTCACCCCTACGCTGCAGGCGAGGCGCAAGTGTCAAACCGAGCCGCGCGTGAGCAAGCGGCGAAATGTACACTGCAGAGCACGCCAAGGGCATTTTAACCTCCCGCAGGTTTGGAACCTGCGAAAGGTTTCGACGCAAAGGTAGAGGATGGATGAATGGTGCACATCAGGCAACACGCGCGCGTTTACTGGGCGCTGCTAATCTCGGGCGTCTGGCTCGCGCTGGTGGGTCCAATCGGAGGGAGGCTCGCCCGCTCCAATGATGCCACGCCCGCTGCTCAGACATTATCTAGCGAAATCACCGCAATCATGACAACGGTGCCGGTGTGGATCTCCACATCCTTGCCGCCCGAGGCGCTGAAGACTCCGACGGCCCTGTGGCGGTCCTCGTTTACGCCTTCTCCCGCGCCGGGCACATCCACGCCGACATCCACCCCAACCCGAAAACCCACGCCCACGCCGACTTTTACGGCGACGCCCACCGCCACTCCCACACCCACGCCGCGGCTTGCCACGATTGACTACTTCACGGCCGATCGGTGGGCGCTCTATCCGGGTGACCGGGTGACGCTGCGCTGGGATTTACACGATGCGCGCGAGGCATATCTGCTCTATGAAGGAAAGCAGGAAGGCGTCGTCGCACCGGGCAGCGCGGTCTTCACCCTGACCGTGACCACCGCGTTCACCCTGTCCGCGCGCACCGAGGATGGCGAGGTGACCGCCCATGCGACCATCCGGGTGCTGCCCGTGCCGACGCCGGATGGAGTGTCGCGCTCGGTGGATGTTCCCATCCTGATGTACCATTACATCTCGGCGCCGCCGCGCGATGCCGACCGCTACCGGCGTGATCTATCGGTGACGCCCGAGGAATTTGAGGCGCATCTTGCCTGGTTACGCAGCCAGGGCTACCAGAGCATCACGTTGCACGCGCTGGTCTTTCACCTGATGGCAGGATGGCCGCTGCCCGAAAAGCCTATCGTGCTCACCTTCGACGACGGGTATCGCGACCATTACACGAATGCCTTTCCTCTGCTGCAGAAATACGGCTACGTGGGGACATTCTTCCTGGTCACCCGCCCCATCGACGATGGCGATCCCAACTATCTGACGTGGGAGATGGTGGCCGAGATGCACCGTGCGGGGATGTCCATGCAGCCGCACGGCTATCGCCACCTCGACCTGAAGGGCAAGCCAACCGATTTTCTGGTGTACGAGATCATGAGCGCCAAGGAAGCCATCGAAGCGCGCACGGGTGAAATCACGCGCTTCTTCTGCTATCCGTCCGGCAGCTATGACCGCCAAACCATCCGCGTGCTGAAGTCGGCCGGCTTCTGGGCAGCAGTAACGACATTGCCGGGGCAACATCAGACCACGGAGACGCTCTTCGAGTTGGAGCGCCTGCGCGTGCGCAACACGACCGATGTGGACAGCCTGGCGCTTTTGCTCCACCATTGAGCGCGCCGTAGGGTGAACCCTCACCCCCAACCCGGCAGGGACACAGCAGACGTGTCTCACTGCGGAGGGCACAGGAGCATTTCAACCTCCCGCAGGTTTGGAACCTGCGGGAGGGTTCAGCCACGGTCGCGGCTCGGATACACGGTCGTGGTGCCCCTTTTGGTGCGGATGTCGCCCCGGAAGGGGGCAGCCACTCACTTCTTGGCGGCGGGTTCGGGGGTCTCTTCCAGTTCGCGGATGGCGCTGTCCAGTAAGCTGCGCACTGCCAGGAGCATCTCCTTACGCGCGGCGCGGGTGTGCGTCTTGAACTCTTCCGGCAGCAGCGTGGGCGGCCGGCACTTCAGCGAGCTCCGCAATCCCTGAATCCCTTCCCGCAGCCATTGTTCCAGATCGAACTCTTTCTCTTCCGTTTGTGTCGCTTTGGCACTCATCGTTTCACCTCCTCAAGGCTATCCCAACCAGACCGAATCGTTCATGCCCATTCCCTTCCATGATGCGCCCTTTTGCGCGCGATGGCAATAATGCTCGTTCCGATGGGCAGATTGATGCGGCGCAGCAGCTGTGCCTCGAGCCAACCTACGGCGGTCAGCAGGACGTTCACCACCGGCGGCGCCGGTTCCATCTCGACCTGATACGCCTCGGCGCTCAGGTGGTGGGAGCGCAATTGGGGTGCCCGACCGCCAGCGCGCCGGACAAGGATCAAAGCGGCGGCCATAGGGAAGACGAGGAAATTGTTGTAGCTGATGCGCCAGATCTCAAAGCCGACCTGTTGCAGCTTGGCGCGCAGCCCGGGGACGTCATACCGGCGCACATGGGCGTTGAGGACGTCGTTGTAGCTCCACAACCACATGAAGGCGGGCGTGGTGACAACGAGGTAGCCGCCCGGCTTGAGCACGCGATGCGCCTCGCGCAGGACGCTCAGATCGTCCCGGTTGTGCTCGATCACATCGAGCGCGGTGACGATGTCGAAGGTAGCGTCCGGATACGCCAGGCCGCGGCCAGCGTCGCCCACATCCACAGTATAGCCGCGCCGCCGTGCCACGGTGGCCGGACGCGCGTCGATCTCGACGCCGCGCACCTGCCCGTAGCGGCTCAGGTGGTGGATCATGTTGCCGGCGCCACAGCCGATGTCCAGCAGACGCAAGTCCCCGTTGCCGAGCGGCAGGGCATCCATCAGATGGAACAGCGCGCGGGTGCGGCTGGCAAACCACCAATGGCGATCCTCTTCCAGCTGCGTGGGTTGGCGTGTGTCGCCTATGGGCTGTCGGTCCATGCTTCCCATCCGCAAAGTAGTGAACTCCTCGCACGATCGCGATGATTCGATGCAAAGTGTACACTATGTCTTGGCACATGGGAAGCTGAGCAGTGGAATTGGCCCTCCCTCACCGCCCCGTCTCCGTTGACATCTCCCCCCAGATGGACTATATTCTGTAGCGTGCATATATCCTCTTGCACCAAACAAGGGGGTATTCGCGAACTTTTCCATATGACACATTGGAGAGGAGATGCCCGCTCCATGAACGTTGCGGATATCTTTGATGAGATGGTACGAGAGTTCCCTGCGGAGAAAGCAGCCGGTCTGCGTGCACGTTTCCAATTCCGCCTGAGCGGAGAGGAGGGGGGAGATTGGAGCGTTACCATTGCCGATCAAAAGTGCAGCGCCACACCCGGGCGCATCGAGGAGCCAGATGTCACAATCTCAATGGAAGCGGCCGACTTCATCAAGATGGTGCGCGGGGAGCTGCAGCCGATCGTGGCGTTTATGCAGGGGAAGCTCAAGCTGCAGGGCGATATGAACAAGGCCATGCAGCTTCAGGAGCTGTTCGCCAGCATCGGCACCGATCGCTGAAACACGCTCTGCAAAAAGCATTTTGTGTTGCCTTAATATTGTGATGATGGATGGGCACACTCCCCGAAGGTGGGGCGTCATCCCCCGAGAGGGCCCATACGATGCGCTACCTGGTGCTTTCGGACGTACACGCCAACCTGTTTGCCTTGCAGGCGGTATTGGAGCATGCCCAGGGGCGTTACGATCAGGTTTGGTATCTGGGTGACGTTGTGGGGTATGGCCCTCATCCCAACGAGTGCATCGAGTTGCTGGCCGGTCTGCCCTGCCTGGGGGTCGCAGGCAATCACGACTGGGCCGTGTTGGGCAAGCTGGAACTGGACTATTTCAACCCCACTGCCGCGCACGTGCTGGAGTGGACGCGCAGCGTTTTGACCCCTTCCCATATGCGCTTCCTTGAGTCGCTCGGCGAGAGGATCGTCCCAGCAGAACATTTCACGTTGGTGCACGGCAGCCCACGACATCCCATCTGGGAATATGTGTTGACCAGGGTGGATGCCACCTTCGCCTTGAGAGATCTCACGACGCGTTATGGCTTTCTCGGGCACACGCATATACCGGTGATATTCCAATCCGTTCCCAGGCATGGGGCTCTCTGTCGCGAGATACCCCTATACGCCGATGCGAGCACGCGCGCGCTGACGGAAGAGTCGCTGCTTATCAATCCGGGCAGCGTGGGGCAACCGCGCGATGGCGACCCTCGCGCCAGTTATATGATCCTCGACTGGGAGGAACGCACGCTTGAGCATTTTCGCGTGGAGTACCCTGTCGAGCGCACGCAGAAGGCCATGTTCGAGCACAACCTTCCGGTGCCGCTCATCTATCGGCTGAGTCTGGGGCGTTAAAGGACAAGACAGGAGAAAGGGCAGGAGTTACAAGAGACTACGGAACTTTTCCCCAGTTAACCCCATATCCTCGATGACGGCGGCCAGCGTCTTGGGTTTGATGTTCTTGCCAGCATGGACAGGCATCACAATCCTGGCTCCATCGCGCCCCCGGTAATACACCGAAGCGAGAAATCCGATATCCCCGTGAAAACACAAAAGTCCTTATGGCGCCGGCGTGCCGCCCGGCAGCGGGGTGGGCAGCGGTGCCGATGTGGGCGCACCCGACAGCAAGCTGATCTGGACTTCAATGGTTTCGGGCAGGATACTCTCCACTTGCAGCGACTCGGGCACCACAATGGTGGGCTTGACCTGATGGGTTCCCACCCCAAGGCCGTACAGATTGGCGATCACCTGCACGTCCTGAAGCGTGAGCGATTGCAAGCGGGGCAGTGGGCCGGACAGGATGACATCCACCTGGGCAGGTCGAGCGACCGCCGTCAGGTTCTCCGCCAATCCCTGGAACTGCACGGCGCGCTGGACGGTCTGTCCACCTTCCACGGCGGAAATCTGAATGGTCACCTGTACGCCCCCGATGGTCTGACCCTCACCCGATTCGGGTTGCACGACCGAGACCCCTTGGGGCAGGTCGAGCGCCACACGTTCCGTGATGTTGGCCGTGGCGTTCGTGACATCCACCGGCAGCGTCTCAACATATCCAGGCAGCTCCTTCAGCACAGAGGGGTTGCCCACCACCGTCACAGTGGAAGGGGATACTGCGATATTGCTGATCCAATAGCCTGATGCCACCTCACCCTTGATGCGCACGCGCACAGAGACATCTTGATACCCGAAACGTTGCTCCACCGGCACCGTCACGGTGATTTTGTCAGGGTTCAAGGTGACGCGCGTCACAGGATCACCGTTGGCATTGCGAGCCGAAAGATCCACGGTGCGGTGTACGGTTTCCTTGGCGCCACGCAAGTACACCTCGCCGGCGGCGTAGCTCACCTGGTTTACCTGAGGGGCAGCGCCGCTGATTGTCGTGGTGGTCGGCGTGAAGATTGGAGCGCGCGCAATATAGCCGACCGGCGCGCTGTCGATCACCTCGACGCGAATGGGCACCTCAGCGACCAGGAGCTTCTCAAGACGCACACTGATCTTGGCAGGGCGCTTTTCCAGTATGGAGATTGCCGCGTCGGACACCTGCACCTGAACGGATACCTCGTGCAAACCGGGCCCAAGATCGGAGAGATCGATCCAAGCGCGAAACTTGCCAGGGGAGATGCTATCCCAGCTCGTCTGGGGCGCCAGCAACCGCAGCTGGACACGATCCGGAACATCGCCGAAGAGCACCATATCCGGTGAGAGATTTTCGATCTCGATCGGGATGGTGGGTATATAATCCGCTTCTACCGGCGGATTCTGTTCGCGCACAGCGACAAACCAGACCATCAAGCTCAATATGACCGAGAGGACGAAGGTGCTCAGCGTTTGAGGCAGCTTCCTCATCATGCACGCTCCTTAAGGCCCAAACGACCCCGCAGCCACGCCAACCAGCGTGGCCAGGCTTCCTCGATCTGAGGGCGATATACGGCGGTCAACACCTTTGCCAGGCGGCTCTCATCCAGGCGGCGGACCAATCGACCTCCGTAGGCGATGGAGATGATACCCGTCTCTTCGGAGACCACCACAGCGATGGCATCGCTGATTTCGGAGATGCCCAACGCGGCACGGTGACGGGTGCCCAGATCCAGATCGGTCACTGCCGAGGTGCTGATCGGCAAAACGGCACTCGCCGCCACAACGCGATCCCCGCGGATGATCACCGCTCCGTCGTGCAATGGGGTGCGCGGAAAGAAGAGAGTGAGCAACAGCTCCTGGGAAACTTCCCCATTGATGGGCACCCCGGTCTCGATGATGTCCTGCAGGCCGACCTCGCGTTCCAGCACGATCAAGGCGCCATAGCGAGAACGCGACAGCTGGATGCACGCCTGGGTGACGATCTCAATCGTGTCGCGCAGCTTGCTCGCGCGGGTGCGCAAGCTCAAGATTCCACCGGTCGTGCTCCCTAGTCGCTCCAGGAGACGGCGCAGCTCCGGCTGAAACACCACCGGCACGGCCACGAGCAATGCCGGAAGGGCGTTCCGGATCAGCCAGCTGACCGCGGTCAGCTGCACCAGGTTCGAGACCACGACCGTGACCACCACGAGGATCACCACCCCGCGCAATAGCGGCACCGCGCGGGTGCCCTGGATCAGGGTGAACAGCCAGAAGAAGATCAAGGACACCAGCAGGATGTCGAGGATGCTCAACCAGTTGAGCTGCGAGAGAATGAACAGGAAGTCGTTCAAGCGCCTTACTCCCTGAGATCAACCCTTTTCCGAAACAACGGATACACGCCTACATCTGAGGCCCATTTGAGTCACCGGATCCAAAGTTGTGCTGCAACCGCCTGTTTTGTCCACCTGCCCATCTGGGCGATGCGTTACGCGTCAATGAGGTGATGTCACCCCATCGCCCTGTAAGCGGCTGAGCAGGCGGCGGTAAGCTTCCGGTTGTTCTGGTCCCAACTTAAGGATGGTTTCAAGGGTCTCACGCGCGCTGTCCCGCAAACCTGCCTGGAGTTGCAGGCGGCTTAGCGCGGTGTACTCCACGATTGCCTGTCGGGTGAGCCCTTGGGCGGCGTAAACCTCTGCGGCGCGGGCGCGCAATCCCATCTCATCGGGATAGGTGCGCACCAAATCGCGCAGGATGCCGGGGATCGCGTTCACTTTGCCTTGCTTGTAATACAACCGGCACAGCCGATCCAACGATTGCAATGCCGCGCTGCTCCGCCCCTGTTTGAAGTACAAGTTCACCAAACGCAAATATGCCGATTCATCGTGGGGCGCCAGGGCGACGATGGATTCATAGGCCCAGGCAGCGCGCTCCCATTCCATGCGCTGAGCCAATATATCTCCCATACGCTGCAGGATTTGCACTTCCCATTTTGCGCGCTCCGGCGAGCGGGTTACGATGCGCAACGCCTCTTCATACTGCTCCAGAGCGCGATCCACCTCGGCCAGCTGATAGTATGAATCGGCCAGGATAAGGTACTGTTCCAAGGCCTCTTCGATGACGTCACAGTCTACCAACAAGGTAATAAGTTTGGCACGCGCGTGGACATCCATAGGCCATCGCTCGAGCACGCTTCGGCAAATCTGCAACGCGCGCTGCCGTTCTCCGCGCACCCTGAGGGTCTCCACCACGCCCATATACAATGCGCTCGCCTGTTCGTAATGTCCTTGCGCTGCTTGAATCTCGGCCAACCGCAGATACAAGGGCAGATGCTGCGGTGCGCGGCTGATGGCATACAGGCATTGCTCTGCTGCCGTTGCCAGCATCTGGCGCCCTTCCAACTCAGCCACCAATGCCATCGTGTCCACAATGACCCCGGTTTCAGGAGACCGCAGGTACTCGGCCAACGTCCGAGGAGACTCTTCCGTCATGAGCTTATCCATATTGTGACGTGCCTGTTGCGCCAAGAGTTCCCACCCGGGCCGTGCGAAAAAGCATGTCAGGGTTTTGACAAAGGTTTCAGCTTCTCCGGCATTCGGGTGTGCCAGGTACCTGTCGGTCAGCTGCTGATACGCTGCATTCACCTGCTCGAGTTGCTCTGGAGCCACTATGGTCAGATCGACCGTGCGGGCCACTTCCAGGAAATGCTCCAGCGCTCGATCGGCCATGCCGGCAGCCCAATAGGTAAGGCCAAACGCGTAGTGCGCGCCCAGGGCGAACATGTCATCGCGCATCGAGCGGCGGAACGCTTCGATGGCATTTTGATACTGTCGCTGTTCGTAATACAAAGCGCCCAGGTTGAAGAACACCGCAGTATGGTTGTATCCGGCGTCAAGCACCTTTTGGAAGATCTCGACCGCTTCGTGCAACTGTCCGCACGTCTGCCGGTCAATGCCTTGAGTGATGAGGTGGAGCAGGTTCGGATCGGGGGCGCTTTTGTCCTCCGTCGCGAATGCGGTGTCTGCCAACTGCTGGAGTGCCATACGGCGCGTACGCTCAAAGGGGTCGTCCTTCTCGGTTGTGTCCTGGTCTTCCTCGTCATAGAGGTCAAGCAGTTCTGCGGTGTCATGGGTTGTTCTCTCTGCCATACCGGGTGATACGGCTTCCCCAAGCGAGGGGGTTGCGAGATCAAGCGCCTGGAGACGTGCGCGCGCCGTGCTATTGTTGGCATCCAGCCGGAGTGTCTCCTGATAGCAGGCTCGCGCCTCCTCCCATTCCTTTCGACGCTCATAGATGGAGCCGAGTGACACGTATTCCGCCGCTGCCTGGCGAGGGCGTCCCAGGCGTTCCAGCGTGCGTGCCAGCTGACGGTATGCGTCTGTCCGTTCCGGCGCGAGGCGCGTGGCGCGCATCCAAGCATCCGCCGCCGCCTGCCAATTTCCTTCCTGCGAAGCGATCTCGGCCATCTTACCATAGGTCATGGCAGCCTCGGAGAGCAAACCCAGCCGCTCCTGTACATCGGCCAAGCTTTCGAGTGCCAATTGGTCATGGGGTGCCAGTTGCACAGCGCGCTCAAATGCCTTGAAGGCGAGTGGCAACTGCCCCATCTCCACCCATGACTTGCCCAGCCCGATGGTGGCGGCCAGGTCGGTCGGAAATTCAATCAGCGCGCGCCGATACGCTTCCGCGGCAGCAGCCCAGTCACTGCGTTGACTATGCTGGATTGCCTGGCGCATCCATTGCACATATGCTTCGCGGTTTCTGGCCATATGCAAGCGCTCCACCTCGCCCCTGTCGTGTGGCCGAGGACGGACTAAACCGCTTGATCCACCATCAGAAACGCCAAAATCCCCTTCTGAGCGTGTAAACGGTTCTCCGCCTGATCGAACAGCGCTGACTGTGGACCATCCGCTACCTCATCGGTGATCTCCTGACCTCGATGTGCCGGAAGGCAATGCATCACGATGGCATCCGGGTGCGCGTGCGCAAGCAGAGCGGTGTTGACCTGGTACGGCGGGAAAACCGCTTCGCGCTGCGCTTTCTCCGCTTCCTGGCCCATGCTCGTCCAGACATCGGTATAGACCACCTGAGCGCCGCGCACCGCGGCCACAGGGTCGTGGGTGACGGTGATGCGGCTGCCCGACCGGCGCGCGAACTCCTCGGCGCGTGCCAACACCTCAGGCGGCAATCCGTAGCTGGGGGGATGGCCGATGGTGAAATCCATCCCCAGCTTGGTGGCGGCAAAGAGCAACGAGACAGCCACGTTGTTGGCATCTCCTATGTAGGTGAGTTTGATGCCTTTGAGATGACCCAACTTCTCCCAGATGGTGAACACATCGGCAATGCCCTGACATGGGTGGCTGTAGTCGCTGAGGCCGTTGATCACGGGCACCCGCGAACAGGTGGCGAGCTCCACAATGTGCCGATGAGCGAAAACGCGCGCCATAATCACATCCACGTAGCGCGAGAGCACCCGCGCCACATCGGGCACGCTCTCCCGTTCGCCCAGGCGGATTTCGTCGGGCGAGATGTAGAGTGCCTGGCCGCCGAGCTGAAGCATAGCAACATCGAATGAGATGCGGGTGCGCAAGGAAGGCTTCTGGAAGATCATCCCCATAACCTTGCCTTTGAGGATTGGCCTGTTGCCGCCAGAGCGCCATTCATCCTTCAGCTGGCGTGCCCGGTTCAAGATGTGCCAGAGTTCTTCGGTCGAGAGGTCGGCAATGCTGATGAGGTGCTTCATGATCAATCTCCAAGGTATGTTTTCGACCCAGGGGCATTTGTCTCCCTGTGGATGACGCGTTGAATTTCAACCGACGCAATGCGGTACACATATAGTATACTACAAGTTGGCCTGAGGCGAAAGGTTATGCCAAGCCATCGCCACGATCCGAGCGGCGAGCGTGTGGGAGCGGAAATCCCCTCACCGCTTGCCGGCGCGTGCGGCCCGGTTGGATGCTATCGCTCCTGCCGGTGCGGAGGATGCGGGAAACAGTCCGCGCATCCCACTATTGACAATAAAATGCGCTTGCCTTATAATGAAGGTGATCAGGTACCCCTGTCATTTAGTCATGTGCGTTTGTTTATAGACAAGGGAGTGACGATGAGGAATGGAGACCTGCAACCGTGGGAGATCCCCCCGGACGAAGGCTATTGGCGTGCTCTACTAGCCGATGTTGACCGCTTATCCGCTTATGAACCGTTCCCCTACGACCCTTGTGCAACACCGGAAGAGGCGCTTCGACCATCGTGCAACATTCCCGGCGTAGCGGAGGGCGTCGAAGAGCCCAAGCGGTCTGGCCAGCGTCCTGCAGCGGCTGTGACCCTGCACACACCCCCGGCAGAAGCGTTCGCAGCCGAATGGGAACGTGCTGAGCATCTGCTCCAGAGCAAGGAGCGGGTGGACTTACGTGTGACAGGCTACAATCGGGGTGGTTTGCTGGTGCGCTTTGGGTTGCTGCAAGGGTTCGTGCCCATCTCGCAGTTGATCGAGCTGCCCGATGAATCGGATGACGACATCCGTCAGGCGCAGCTGGCGCGCCGCGTTGGCGAGGTGCTCTGCCTGCGCGTGATCGAAATAGACCGCACGCGCAACCGCCTCATCTTCTCCGAGCGCGCTGCGGTCAACGAGCACGAAGGCCTCGCACTGCTCAGCAGCTTGGCGCCTGGTCAAGTGTGTACCGGCCACGTTAACGCCCTGTGTGGCTTCGGCGCTTTCGTCGATCTGGGAGGCGTCGAGGGCTTCGTTCACATCTCGGAGTTCTCCTGGAGCCGCGTCAACCACCCTGCCGACATGCTGCGTGTGGGCGACGAAATCCAGGTGTATGTGCTGGACGTGCAGCCGGCACAACAGCGGGTGGCGCTCAGCCTGAAGCGGCTCAAACCCGATCCATGGAGCCTGGTGGATCAGCGCTACC
>Ga0123519_10004786_pt1 | contig 21749 bp, 15 predicted proteins | sample YelNatPaOPRAMG02_FD_87396 | JGI IMG/M metagenome (GOLD analysis project Ga0123519, IMG submission 87396) | Hot spring microbial communities from Yellowstone National Park - Yellowstone National Park OP-RAMG-02 (version 2) | ecosystem: Environmental > Aquatic > Thermal springs > Hot (42-90C) ...
CAAAGAAAAAACTTCACTCCGGAGGGATCGTTGGGCACCTTTGGCCTCCTTCGGCCGACTAACCAGGACCGAATCCCCTATGCCTTCAGGGCCCGGGCGAGGGCTTGGCTCAACTCGGCGGTACGAAAAGGTTTGGTGATGTAATCCCGAACCGCTCTTCGGATGGCTTCGTCGATCTCGGGAGCGGCCGACTCTGCATAACCAAAGGCGATGATGAACCGCGTCTGGGGATCGACTTCGAGAAGCCTCCGGGCACACGAGATCCCATCCATCTTCGGCATGTTTCGGTCGATGATGATGACGTCGGGGCGCCAGGCCTTGAACCTTTCGATCGCCTCCTCCCCGTCAGAAGCTCCTTCCACCTCGTAGCCCAGATTCCTCACCACTTCGACCAAAGTTTCGAGGAGGTCTGGTTCGTCGTCGACGATCAGTATCCGTTCGCCTTTCCCTCGAATGATCTCTTCCCCGGGCCCGAATGTCGGCGAACCTGCCCCTTGGGCGAGGGGAAGAAAGATCGTGAAGGTCGTCCCTCTTCCCGGCTCCGAATCGACCCGGATTTCCCCGCCGCAACCCTCTACGATTCCGTAGGCTGTGGAAAGCCCCAGGCCCGTTCCTTTTCCTGGGGGTTTGGTGGTGAAGAAAGGATCGAAGATCCTCTCCAAGACCTCTCTGCTCATTCCATGACCGGTATCCGAAATGACCACCTTGGCCCTTTCCCCCTCTTGGCTCGCCTCGATCCGAAGACGCCCTCCCTCGGGCATGGCGTCTCGGGCGTTGGTGCAAATATTCATGAAAACCTGGACTAAACCCGTAGGATCCCCTCTCACCTGCAGGGAAGACGGCAAATCCGTTTCAATCTCGATTTTTCTGTCGAAGGATCGGCTGATAAGATGATAGACCTCTGTGATCGAATCGACCAAGTTCACAACGGTCGGCTCGGCCTGTTGGGCTCGCGAAAACCGCATGAGATGATTGACCAGGGTGGAACCCCGCAGGACCTGTCGATCGATCATTTTGGCATAGCCTTGGATGGCGGGATCGGAGCTATGGACCTGGATGAGCTGACTATTACCCAGGATCGCAGCCATGACGTTGTTGAAGTTATGAGCAACGCCGCTCGTGATCGTTCCGATCGACTCGAGCTTCTGGGCCTGACGGAGCTGGGCTTGAAGCCTCTCTTTTTCCTCCTCCATTTCCTTTCGCTCTGTGATGTCCGTGGCGACGCAGATCGTGCCTGAAACCCGTCCCGCTCGATCCCGGATCACAGAATGGCTCAGGTGAACGAAAAGGGGGCTTCCATCCTTCCTCGTGGTCTCAACCTCCCCTTCCCAGTGGGCCGATTGTCTCAAGGTCATTACCGAGCGAGGGGCCATCACCTCGACCAGATCCCTTCCCTTCACCTCCTCGGCCTTCCATTGATAAAGCTCTTCGGCAAAGCGATTCCAAAAGAGGATGCGGCCCTGCCGGTCGGCCGCCACCAACGCACTTCGCGCTTGGTTCAGGAGATTCGTTTGGAAGGCCAAAAGCTCCTCCATCCTTCTCCGTTCAGTGACGTCCTTGACGATTCCGAAAAGGATCTTCTTGGAAGTTTGAGGGGAAAGAGGGAAATGGATAACCTCCACTTGAAGGGGAGAGTCATTGGGGGAGCGAAGGGTGACTTGGATTGGAAAGATCTCCCCCCTCCAAACCCGGGTCAAATGGTCAGAGACCTTTTCAAGATCCTCGACCACTACCAAGCTGGAAAGGGCCTGACCGAGTAGCTCTGCTCCGGGGCGACCGAGTATTCTTTCCCAGGCGGGATTGACCCGAAGGAAGTGACCTTGCCCATCGAGGAGATGGACCGGATCGGGATAGTTTTGAAAAAGGATCGCTTCGAGGGTCCCAGATTCTTCCAGTTTCCATTTCATGCTACGCAGGTCTTAACTGAAAACGGGCCCTTGTTCAACCCGTTCAACAAGAATCGGCAGTAGGGGAACGAATTCATTCCCTTCACATCTCAATGCCCGACACGACGGGGGGCGTTTTTGGGGGGCTCGTCTCGGCAGCCGTCGAAGCGTTCTTTTCAGCCGCCTTTCTCATCTCTGCAACCAGGTTTAGAATCCTGCCAAAATCAAAGGGCTTTGAGATGACCCGGTCGACACCGCTTTCTATGATTTGCCGAGGGTCCAACTCCAGTCCCCATCCCGTGATCATCCCGACCTGTGTATGAGGGGATGTCTCTTTGATCCTTCTACACACCTCCCACCCCGAAAGGGTTGGCATCGCCAGATCGGTCAAGACGATATCAAAAGGCCTTTCGGAGAAGAGGCGAAGCCCCTCCTCGCCGCTACTGGCCAGGGTCACCTCATAGTTGGCCCGAGAGAGGGTCTGAAGGAGCACATCTCTTACGAGCTCTTCGTCGTCGATGACAAGAATTTTTGTCCCTTTTCCCTCTTCGATGGAGACACAGGACGTCTTTTCTTTTTCGATGCCGGATCTGACAGGGAGAGAGATGGTAAAGATCGTCCCTCTCCCGAGCTCACTCTCCACCGCGATGTTCCCTCCAAATCTCTGGATGATGCCATAGGACATGCTCAGGCCAAGCCCCGAGTTGGTGAAAGGCTTCGTTGTGAAAAAGGGTTCAAAAACCCTTTGGCGGACTTCTTCTGTCATGCCGATCCCGTTGTCTTTGATCTGGATGAAGACTTTTCCCTCTTTCTCGAAGGTCCCGAGCTCGATTCGCCCCCCTTGAGGCATCGCTTCGATGGCGTTGAAAATCATGTTGGTGATCACCTCGAGAAGTTCCGAGACGTTGCCGGCGGAACACGGAACCTCTCTCAGGTTGGCTACCACCTCGAAGGAAATCCCTCTCGCCAGGGCATCGTCCTTCCACTTGGGCTTTGTGATCTCGATCGCATCCTTCACGATGGCATTGATATCGAGCCTGTAAAGTTGGTGTTGGGCTTTGTTGCGGGCGAACTCCTGAAGGCGTTTCACCGTCCTGGCGCTATCCTTCGCCACCTTCTCGATGGTCCGAAGCGTCTCCCTCTCCTCCTCGCTTTTGGCGCTGAAGAGGAGCAACTGAATGTTTCCCAGAATGATGGTCAAGGCGTTGTTGAAATCGTGAGCCACCCCGCTCGCCATTTCACCTAAAGCCCGAAGTTTTTCAGCCTGGAGCAGTTGTTCCTCCATCTTTTTCTTTTCCGTCACATCCTTCACAAAGGCGATACGGTTCCCCTCGCCGGCCAAATCGTCGAGCTGGGTGGAACGGATTTCGAGGACCCGAATCTTGCCATCCTTGCGGCGCACCCTCACCTCCTCAGGAAAGGATGAATCCCCTGTCCCGTCCCCTCCGGAAGAGGCACTCTGAGGCTTCGCCAGGTCTATCTCCTTCTCAACCAATCTGTCAAACTTGATCCCGATCAGCTCATCCTTCGAAAAGCCCAAGATCTCTGATAGCTTCTCGTTACAGTAGGTCAAGCAGCGATCCCCATTGATCACCATGACACCCTCGAGAACGCCCTCCACCAAAGCCCGGTACCGTTCCTCTGAGCTCACTTTTTCGATCAGCTTCGCCAGATGGTCCGAGGTTCGTTTTAGAAGATCAAGTTCACCGGCTGAAAAAGGATTCGACCTTTCTCTTCGGACATCAAGAAGGCCAAAAAGCCTTGAGCCGGCTCTCAAAGGGACACACATCTCCGAAAACGCTCCGTCGGAGTCCCCTCCTTCGAGTTCCCGAAGATCGTTCACCCGGATCGCCTCTCCTCTTCGGGCTACCTCCCTTGGAAGAGCATCTTCCAAGAAATCTTCAAACCCCTTTTTCTCGCCTTCCCGGTCAAAGGAGTGGAACGAAAACTTCTTTCCCTTCTCGTCCACGAGGGCCAAATAAAGCGCATCGGACTGAAAGAGATTTCTCAAGCTCCCAACGGTTTCGGAAAGCAACTGGTCAACCCCCAAGGACGAAGTGGCTATCTTCGTCATCTCATAGAGGATCGTCACCTCATCGAGCTTTCTTTTGGTCTCCTCGTAAAGGTCCGAAATGGGTAGATCGGGTCGGTGGTTTGCCATAAGAGCCTTTCTGATTACCTTATTGAGTTGCCGACGGGAAAAGGGGCATGCATTCCTTGTGCCAGGATAAAAAGCCTCCGAAACTTCTTGAAACCTTTTCGTTTTTCCTTGAAACTTCTCCTGCAAAAAGTGCGAAACAACTGTCCCACCCAGCGACATATGTCAAAAGTTTGACCACCGCCCGAGCGCATCCGCCTTCGAGACCGTCGGGACTTTCCCCACGCCATGAAAAATGTTATAAAACGAGGGCTATCGTCCTTGAAGGCAACCCGTCAGGGAAGCAAAGGGATGCCGGTTAGCATACCATGAAAGAAATATAACGCCACCGACACAGGATGAAGAGACGATGTTAGAAGGAGACGAGAATAAAAGCTTTGCGGAACTCTTTGAGGCCCATTCGGAGATGGTCCGAAGGGATTTTGTTCCCGGAGAGACCGTATCGGGCATCGTGGTCAAGGTTACCAAAGACACCGTTTTTGTCGATCTGGGTGGGAAAAGCGAAGGCGTTGTTGAGATCGAGGAGTTTCTCGACAAAGAGGGGAATCTCACCGTAAAGGAGGGAGACCACCTCGACCTTCGGATCGCTTCTCTGGAAGACGGTATCCATTTGACCAAAGGGGTCAAGGTCCAAGGAGCAGAGGCTGTCGACCTTCTCCGCGAGGCACAACAAAATCGCCTCCCTGTGGAAGGAAGGGTTGCGGGTGTGAATAAGGGTGGTTTTGACATTGACCTCTCGGGAATCCGAGCCTTCTGCCCCATCAGCCAGATCGATCTTCGGTTCTGTCAGAACCCACAGGAACATGTGGGACAGCGCTACTCCTTTCGGATCATGGAGATCAAGGATCGAGGGCGAAACGTCGTCGTTTCCAGGCGCGTTCTTCTCGAAGAAGAACGGGAGAAACAATCTCGAGAAACATTGGCCAACCTCAGGGTGGGGATGGAGGTCGAGGGAAGGATCACCAAACTGACCGATTTTGGAGCCTTTGTCGACTTGGGCGGAGTCGAAGGGATGATCCATGTCTCCGAGATCTCCCATGCCAGGATTGGCCGTCCTTCAGAGCTACTCCAGACAGGTCAGACAATCAAGACGAAAGTCCTCAAGGTCGAATCGGACAAAGAAGGGCGACCCAGGATCGCCCTTTCGATGAAAGCTCTCGAACCCGATGCATGGGAAAAGGGTCTCGAATTTAGAGAGGGCGAGATCATCCGGGGGAAGGTGTCGAGGGTGGCTGAATATGGGGCTTTCGTGGAGGTGGCACCGGGGGTCGACGGCCTTCTCCATGTCTCGGAGATGAGCTACGAGCGGGTAACCGACCCCAAGACGATCGTCAAGGAGGGCGACGTGGTCGACGTCTACGTCCTCGGTATAGACCATCAAAGCCGTAGGATCTCCCTCTCGCTTCGGGAGGCTGCGGCCAAGAAATGGATGGCGGAACAGCCGGGAGGCGAGAGGCCTCGGCTTGAGGTGGGCCAGGTGCTCACAGGGATCGTTGACAACGCCAAATCGTACGGCGTCTTTGTCAGGCTTCCCCAACTGGGAACAGGCGTACGCGGCCTTCTTCCGTCGGAAGAGGTCCGGGACTCGGAAAAAGGAGATCTGAAGAAGAAGTTCCCTCCAGGAAGAGAGCTCCAGGTGGAAATCGTTGCCGTCGACGAACAAGGTCGCATCCGACTTTCCCAGAAAACGATCAAAGAGAGAGAAGACCGCGAAGATTACGAAAGATTTCTTCAAACCCAGGACCAAGGCGAAAAGCTCGGCACCCTGGGAGACCTTCTGAAGAACGTGAAATTTCCTCCCAAATAGTCCCCCCATCGGGCGCTCCGGAGAGCGCCAAACTCCCAGACGGAATCCTGAAACCGCTTTAAATCGTGGTGTGAGCCTTGAGGGCTTCCTTTGCCCGCACGCTGCAATATGAATCTTCTCAAAATAGAAAGGACAGACATCTCCCTCTCCCGCCTTGGCGGGAGAGGGCTGGGGTGAGGGTGTTTCCTTGGAATTGCCCCCTCACCTCGATCCTCTCCCCAACGGGAGAGGAAGGTTCTTTTTCCCTTTGTTTGTCCAGACGAATATGAGCATACTAATTGATGCTGCTCAACGAGCCCGGTGAGGGCGCCAGAGAGGGCTTGTTGCGGGACCTTAAGGAGGTTACGTACCAAGTTCCGTTACCTCTGCTGGACTTCAGCCTTGGTGGCGTCTGCGATAGCCGCTCACGTGTCTACAAAACCCGCTTAAAAAGGCCTCCAGGGCGTCCTCTCCGTTGCTCTGTTAGGGAACGGGTTTACCATCGGATGGGAGAAATCTTTCCAAGAAAATCGATTGGAGGCCCTACATGCCATGCCTACGTCGAGCGTGTGAAGCGAAGGCCTTGGCTCGGAAGAGATCCGGGTGAATACCGCCCTTGACAGGGTTCGCGAGATGTTCTATAGTGATCTCATATGATGAAACATTGTTGCAGTATGTGAGACAAGAGCATGTCCGCCCTTTCATCCATCAAGAAAGCTCTCACGGTTCTACAGAGCTTCTCCCAGGAAACCCCCGAGCTTGGCGTCACCGAAATCAGCCGCCTCCTGGGAGTCCACAAGAGTTCCATTTCGAGAATCGTGACGACCCTGGCCTCGGAAGGATTCCTGGAAAAAAACGAGGCAACGGGAAAATATCGACTGGGGCTTAAGCTTGCCGAGCTTGGGAACCGTGTCCTTCGTCGTTACGATCTGCGTGATCGAGCAGCTCCCTTCTTAGACGAGTTGGCGCAAAAAACCGGGGAGATCATCCACCTCTCCGTTCTTGACAAGAATGAGATCGTCTATCTCGACAAGAGAGGAGAAGGACAGGCCCTTACGATCGGGACCAAAGTCGGGGGACGAAACCCTGCCCATGCTTCCTCCATGGGTAAAGTTCTCCTGGCAGGCCTCTCTCCCGAGGCCCTTCAAAAGACCTTGTCCCTCGGTCCCCTTGTTCGTTGCACGCCCGCCACCCTAACCAAGGTCTCGGAGCTAAGGAAAGAGCTCGAAAAGGTGAGAAAACAGGGATTTGCCACGGACAACGAAGAGAGCTTCCCGGGCATTCGCTGTGTCGCCGCTCCGATCCGGGACCAATGGGGAAAGGTCGTGGCGGCCATCAGCGTGACCGCCCCCAAACAGCGAATGGGCCAGGACCGAATGAAAGAACTCGCCCAAAGGGTTATGGAAACCGCACGATCCATTTCGAAACACCTGGGCATGCCCGAATGACGAGATGAACAAAAGGATAGGCCGTCATGGCTGAAACGAACCGTATCGGAGCCCTCGATCTCACCGAACCTCTTCTCCTTTCGGGAAACGAGGCCATTGCAAGGGGTGCCATCGAATCGGGAGTTGCCCTCGTGACGGGATATCCCGGAACCCCGAGCACCTACGTCATCGAAACGCTCCTCAAAGTCCCCGAGCGCCGATTCCGGGTGGAGTGGGCGATCAACGAGAAGGTGGCTTTTGAACTGGCTACAGGCGTCTCGTGGGCCGGCCTTCGAAGCCTGGTGACGATGAAGATGTCAGGCCTCAACGTTGCGGCCGATAGCTTCCTTTCCGTCCAGTACAGCGGGACCCGGGGTGGACTGGTTCTCTACGTGGCCGACGATCCCAATGTTTACTATGGCATGGTCGAACAGGACTCCCGTCTTTACGCCCGCCTTGCTGTGGCTCCTATGCTCATGCCCGCCTCGCCTCAGGAAGCCCTCGATTGGACCCGTCGTGCCTTCGAACTCTCGGAACAGATCGGCAGGCCCGTCATGCTCCGGGGTACAACGACCCTGGCCAACACCTCTGAACAGGTCACGCCGGGAAAGGCGCAAGGAATCGAAAGAGAGCCCTCCTTTGAGTTCAACGTCGAGAAATACTCGAAGGCTGGCCCCCAGGCCTGTGTGAGGCAGCATGAAGATGCCCTCGCGGCTCTGGATCGATTCACAGCCCTCACGAAAGATCTCAACTTTCTCGATCTCAACGGTAGCCGAATCGGCGTGATCGCAACCGGGATCCCCTGGACCTACCTTCAGGAGGTGATGAATCGTTTCTCGGTGCGTCCGGCAACGTTGAAATTAGGGGTTGCTCATCCCCTCCCCGAAGAGACGATCCGGAGATTCCTCTCAGGCCTCGACACCGTGATCGTTCTCGAAGAGCTGGAGCCTCTGGTCGAAGAGGCCGTGAGAGCTCTTTGTTGCGAGACGGGACGTCCCGTCCGGGTGATCGGGAAGAAAGAAGGTCCTCTCCCCATCACGGGCGATTACAACGTCGAGATCGTCTCGGCAGCCCTTCGCGAGGCCTATGGCGACCCAATCCCTCGCCCGGATGTCCCACCCGAAATCTCTCAACAGGGCGAGCCCTTGAAGGTAGGCCGTCTTAACACCTTCTGTGCAGGTTGCCCTCATCGGGCAACCTACTATGGGCTCGATCGAGCCCTTGAAAAACTGGGATACCGAAAAGAAGAGATCATCGTCACAGGAGATATCGGTTGTACCATCCTCGGCATGAACGAACCTTTTCGTTCGTGTTGGACGGAAGTCTCCATGGGATCGAGCATCGCCTTGGCTCAGGGATTCAAATACGCAGGAATCGTCAAACCCGTTATCGCCACGATTGGAGACGGTACGTTCTTTCACGGCGGCATCCCAGCCCTTATCAACGCTTCTCATCACAAGACGGATTTGACGGTGATCATCCTCGACAACCACTGGATTTCGATGACGGGGATGCAACCTCATCCGGGCACCGAAACCCCAACGCCTAGGGAAGACCAGAGGGCAATTCGAATCGAGGAGATCGTCCGGGCCGCCGGGATCGAAGATGTATGCCGTGTCAATCCCTATCAGGTCGGAAAGATGACGGAGACGCTCGCAAGAGCCATCCGTGCGCCGGGGGTATCTGTCGTGATCTCCGCTGCGGAATGCGCGATTCGAAGAATGCGGGCAAGAAAGCGAAGCCACCTCCGCGTCTCTTCGGAGAAGTGTGTGGGCCTCGACCGCTGCCGACCCTCTTGTATCGAGCTCTTGGCCTGCCCTGCTCTCGATCGGGACGAAAACGGCAAGGTCTGGATTGATCCCGCTTTGTGTACGGCCTGCGGTCTTTGCCACCACGTCTGTCCCCACGGTGCCATATGAGAAAAGAGGAAATGCTTCGCCCATTTCGACCCAAGCCATTCGTCTCGAGGCAATAAGGAGGCTCATCCATGAAAAACTGCGACATTGTGATTGCGGGCTTGGGAGGCCAGGGCGTGATGACCATCGCTCAGGTCCTCGCCTTGGGCGGCCTCCGACAAGGTTGGCGGGTCAAGATTTTCGAAGGAACGGGGATGACCCAGCGCGGCGGAGGTGTCTTCAGTTTCGTCCGATTTGGAGAGGCCTTTAGCCCGAAGATTCCCTTGGGCCAGGCCGACGTCTTAATCAGTCTCGAGCCTTCCGAGATTCTCAACGTCATCCAGTATTTGAAACCACAAGGCGCGGTCTGGATGGAATCGGAGAGGATCCACGGATACTATTCCAAGCTTTCTCCCCATCTCTATCCCTCGGAAGAGAAACTGAAGGCTCTGATTCGGGTGCGGACGAACCAACGCTTCGTCGTCCCTGCCCGCGAGCTTGCCCGTCAATCGGGTTTCCCTCAGGCAGCAAATATGGTGATGCTCGGAGCTTTCTTGGCCCATAGCGAGCTTCTGCGGGCCGATTCCATCGTCCAGGCCATCGAGGAAGTGAACAAGAAGTTCGCCCCTTCCAATCTCGAAGCCTTCTGGAAGGGCTACGGGTTCATGAAAAAAGAGAAGGCCGCATAATGAGGAATGGCTCCGAAACGTTTCAAGGCTCCAGGGAGGGTGATTCAACCGAAAGGGCTCCAATGGCGGACGACATCTTTCGCTCCTTCTTTGAACCGCAAAGCATCGCTCTCTTCGGCTCCGTGAAACCCGGCAAGATCGGCTACGAAATCCTTGCGAGCATCCGCGAGGGAGGTTTTACGGGGGAGGTCTATCCCATCAATCCTGCCGGAGGAGAGGTCCTTGGTTATCAGGTCTATCCTTCCCTCTGCGCGGTTCAAGGGAAAGTGGATCTTGCCGTAATCTGCCTTCCCCAACGGGCGGTCATCGACGCGGTGACCGAGTGCGGAAGAAAAGGGGTTCATGCCACGGTCATCATCTCTTCTGGGTTTTCCGAAGTGGGGAACCTCCAGGCAGAGAAAGAACTTGTCGAGGTTGCCAAGGCCCTCGGAGTTCGGATCATCGGCCCCAACTGTGCAGGCATCATGAATCCCTGGCATCGCCATTTCCCCAGTATCGAAGTACGAGCCCTCCCGGGCGAAACGGCTTTTGTGACGCAGAGCGGAGCCCTTGGAGGAGCCACCCTGGGCTGGGCGGAAGAGCGAGGCTTCGGATTCAGCAAGTTCATCTCCTATGGAAATCGTTGTGATGTGGACGAAATGGAGCTCCTCTCTTATCTCTCCGAAGATCCCGAGACCCGTGTGATCGTCCTCTATCTCGAAGGTATCGACAAAGGTCGCGACTTTCTGAAAGTGGCTCGCGAAACGAGTCTGAAAAAACCCCTTGTCGTCATCAAGTCGGGCGCAACCCGGGCAGGAAAGCGGGCAACGGCCTCCCATACGGGAACCCTTGCCGGAGTCGATGAAATCTACAATGCAGCCTTTCGCAAAGCTGGAATCATCCGAGTCGAGGGCATCGAAGAGATGTTCGATCTTTGCCAGGCCTTTTCTTGCTGCCCTTTACCGATGGGAAACCGGGTGGCCATCGTGACCAACTCAGGCGGTCCTGGTATTCTCGCGGCAGACAAGGCGGAGAGGCTTGGTCTCGAGGTCACCCCGCCATCGCCCTCTCTCAGGAAAAGCTTAAAAAGCCATGTCTCTCCTCATGCATCCCTTGAAAACCCTTTCGATCTCACCGTCGAATCCGGCTACCGGGAATATCGGATGGCCTTAGAGGGGGCTCTCTCCGAATACGACGCGGCCATCGTGATCAACGTGGCCACCCCTTATCTCGATTCCGTTGCCATTGCCCGGGGGGTGATCGACGCGGCACGGGCCATCCGTAAGCCCGTGGTCACTAACTTCATGGCAGGCCGGATTGTCCGGGAGGCCGTCCAGCTCCTTGAGAAAGAGGGCCTGTTGAATCTGGCTACAGGAGAACGATGCGCCTTTGTCCTCTCGAAGCTTTTCGAACGAAAACGCCTTCTCGAAAGGATCCCCTTTGCCTCGTTTGATTGAGAGCGTGGGTGGTGGGGTCAGGTCTATTTTGTTGGCATCGGATCTTGGGGGCCGGGATGGACCAAACTCAGGACTCGATCTTGGCGATGGATCGAGAAGGGGCGACCCGGGAGAGGGCCGCCCCCTAAGGACGATGTTTCTTCGCCTCTGCCCTATCTCAACTTGGTCTCGGATATAATCCTCTTGAGTTCCTTTCGATACCACAGGACGACAGGGATTGTGGAATACGGCAGACTATAGTAATGCCCCTGGTAAGAGGCCAGACTCAGGGCACCGCCGTAGAAGCTGTTGGGTCCGCCCAACTCGGCCATCAAATCGTCGAGAGGCGCCAACACACCCAAGGCTGGAAGGGAAGTGGCGTAGGGAGAGGCCAAGAGGGCCACCTCAGGAACATCGCCTCCTGCCAAGGCTGCCATCAGTTTGGCGTGACGATCCTTGAAAGCGATGTACTCCACCTCTACCTTCACATCCGGGTTCTTCGACTCGAAATCGCTCACCATCCCTTTGATGGTCTCCTGCTGCCAGGGTTCGCTTTGATCCGACCAAAACCGGATCTTCCGAACCTGGGCGCTTGCCTCAAGGGTTGGCCATGTAAAAATAAGAATAGCCATTACCCCCGTCAAAAAAAGAAATCGTTTCCTCTTGTTCCCGCCCTCCTTTTCTCAGAATTTTTTGCCTGCCTCGTTTCGGAAAACCTTAAAAGGTTTCGGCGACGTTGGCAGAGGCTGATGGTTCTTCGTAGGGCAAAGGCATAGCCTACGGACGTTAAAGGTTGAAGGCTGGAGGCAAAAAATGAAGCTGAACCCCTTGCCACTGCCAACCCTTCACGGCAAGCCGCAAGGGCTTGCCCTACGAAAGGCCCCAAAAAATCTCTGTTCCATTACAGCCCAAGGCAACCGCACAGGGTTGCCCCTACAAAGAACCTACCCCGTATAAATTGATTTTCATGGTTTGAGGGTGCCTCCAAGCGTTTGACATTCTATAAAAAAATCGCAAAGGGCTTTTCAAGTTCTCCGGTTGCCGAAACCCTCCTTTTTCATTTGAGAATCTCAAGGGGAGCGCTACGAACCTTAAGTCGTTTCCTTCCAACGCTTTGGAAAAGAATCGTTGCTTTCTGGTTTTCGTCCATCCCTTCTACAGCGCTCACCCATCCTTCGCCAAATTTCGGATGTCTCACCCTCATCCCGATGCGAAGAGGGAAAAACCCTTCGGGAGCCCAAGCAATGCCTGCAGGGGCCTGCGGTTCGTCGTGGGCTGAAAAGTCCGCCGTCGGCTCAAAAGGTGAAGAAAGGGGCTGTTCCAACCTCTCGCCGTCCCCTTCTCCTTGAAAACCCCACGCTTCGTCTTCCCCGAAAAAAGCCTCTGAAGGTTTCCTTCGTTCCTCCTCTTCGACGAGCTCCGATGGAATCTCCTCGAGAAAGCGGGAAGGCCGATTTGATCTCGTGGTGCCAAAGGTGTACCTCGTCTCGGTCCGCGAGAGGAAGAGTTTCTCCTTGGCCCGAGTGATCCCCACGTAGAAGAGCCTTCGTTCCTCCTCGAGGTCTTCGATCTCCTCGCCCCTCCGGTAGTGAGGTAAAATCCCCTCTTCCACTCCGATGATGAAGACCATCGGGAACTCCAGCCCCTTTGCGCAATGAAGGGTCATCAGAGAAACCCGGTTTCCCTTATCTTCCCAAAGGTCCACATCCGTCACCAGAGAGGCCCGATCCAGGAAGGCCTCGAGGGAAGCCTCCTCATTCCCTTCTTCAAACTCCGCCATCACGTTGACGAGCTCTTCGATGTTTTCAATCCGTGAGATGGCCTCCTCGGTTCTCTCCTCCCTCAGGCGTTGAAGATAACCCGTCTTCGTCAGAACGGTCTTCGCCAACTCGCTCACCGTAAGAACCCTCGCGTCCTTTCGGAATGTCTCAAGGAGTTCGACAAATTCTTTGAGGCTCTCCCGAAGGAGCGGTGAAACCCATTTTTCTTCAATCGAGAGCCGAAGCCCTTCGTAAAGGCTAACCCCCCTTTCCTTCGAAAGAGCCTCGAGCTTATCGAGGGTCCTCTCGCCGATTCCTCGAGGAGGGATGTTGATGATGCGCCTCAGGCTGAGGGCATCCGAAGGGTTCGCAATCACCTTGAGATAGGCCAGGATATCCTTGATCTCTTTACGTTCGTAAAACTTCATCCCTCCGACGATGGTGTAGGGAATCCGGTTCTTGACAAGTTCGTCCTCGACGGCCCGCGATTGGGCGTTAATCCGATAAAAGACTGCGATATCCCGGTACTTTCTTGAAGGCTCTTCAGAAAACCCTTTTGTAAAAGAGGGCTCGCACTGGGATCGGATCTTCTCGACGACGAATCGGGCCTCGTCCGCCTCGTTCGCAGCACTGTAATAGGTGATTCGTTCTCCATCGGGGTTTTCCGTCCAGAGGTTCTTCTTCTTTCGCTGGCGGTTTTTCGAAACCATCTCGTTCGCCGCAAGAAGGATGGACTTGGTCGAGCGATAATTCTGCTCCAGCGTGATCACCTGGGCATCAGGGAAGTCTTTCCCGAAGTTGAGGATATTCCCGATCTCGGCGCCTCGCCATCGATAGATAGATTGATCGTCGTCTCCCACGACACAGATGTTACGAAACCGCTTACCCAACTGCCGGATCAACTGATATTGGATCGCATTTGTATCCTGAAACTCGTCGACCAGGATGTAGTGAAACTGCTCCTGGTAGGACCTTAAAACCTCGGGAAAGCGCCTGAAAAGGACGAGCACGAAGTTCAAGAGATCGCCGAAGTCGAGGGCGTTGTTTCGGCGGAGGTCTTCCTGGTAGCGCTGGTAGATGAGGCCGACCCTCTTTTGGAAGACATTGAAATCGGCCGGGACGAACTGATCCGGCATCACCCCCTGGTTTTTCAGATGATCGATGGCAGACTGGACGGTCCGAGGAGGGAAGAGCTTGAAATCGAGGTCGAGCTCCTTCATCACGGCTTTGAGATGGCGTTGCTGATCCTGTTCGTCGTAGATGACGAAATTCCTTCCGAAGCCCAGCCGTTCGATATGGTGTCTCAGAATCCGGACACAGGCGGAATGAAAGGTTGAAACCCAGGCCCCTTTGGCTGCCCTTCCCAGGAGCCTTTCCACCCTTTCCCGCATCTCGTCAGCCGCCTTGTTGGTGAAGGTGACGGCGAAGATATTCCACGGCGAAACGCCCCGCTCTTGGATCAGATAGGCGATGCGGTAGGTCAGGACACGGGTTTTGCCGCTTCCTGCTCCGGCAAAGATAAGAAGAGGACCTTCCGTCTGGAGAACGGCCTTCTGTTGAACGGGATTCAGATCATCAAGAAGAGACATAGATTCCATCCTGACGCAAAGTGCAACAAGTACCCCGCAAAGGCTTCACTCCTTCTCTCGGGTTCATAGGGCCCCTTTGCATATTACATTTTGCAACGATCTTTGAACTTATTCCACTGTCACGCTCTTAGCCAGATTCCTCGGCTGATCGACGTCCGTGCCTTTGAAATCTGCGATATAGTAGGCCAGGAGCTGAAGAGGAAGGGTCAAGAGGATCGGGGTCAGACAGGGATGGGTCTCCGGAATGAAGATCACATCGTCCACCTTTTTCGGAATCGCTCGGTCCGAAGATGAGGCGAGGGCGATCACTCGGCCTTCCCTCGCCTTCACCTCTTCGATATTGGACAAGACCTTTTCGTACACCTCGTTCTGCGTGGCCAAGACGACGACCGGCATCTCCCGGTCGATGAGGGCAATGGGGCCATGTTTCATCTCCCCGGCCGGATAGCCTTCCGCGTGAACGTAGGAGATCTCTTTGAGCTTCAGCGCCCCTTCGAGGGCAATGGGATAGTTGATCCCCCGACCGAGATAGAGAAAATCCCGGGCATCAAGATATTTCCTGGCGATTTGCATCACCTGAGAAGAGGCCTTGAGAACCTCCTCCATGAGATGGGGGATGCGAACCAGTTCGGCGATGAGCGCTTTGCCTTCCTGAGCAGAAAGAGCACCCGTCTCACGGCCGATCCGAAGGGTCAGGAGAAAAAGGGTGACGAGCTGGGTGGAGAAGGCCTTGGTTGAGGCCACACCGATCTCCGGCCCGGCATAGGTGTAGATCACATCGTCTGCCTCTCTCGCGAGGCTTGATTCGACCACGTTGCAGATCGCAACAGAGCGGGCCCCCCTCCGCTTCCCCTCTCTCAGAGCGGCAAGGGTGTCGGCCGTCTCGCCCGACTGAGAGATGGCCACCAGGAGATCCTCCTCTCCGATGACGGGGTTCCGATAGCGAAATTCCGATCCGATATCCGTTTCGACGGGAATTCGGCAGAACCCTTCAATCAAAAACTTCCCGACCAGAGCTGCGTGGTACGACGTGCCGCAAGCTACCAGATAGATCCGGCGGATGGCGCTCAGAAAAGACGAATCCAGCCCTACGTTTTCAAGAACGACATCATCCATGGTCTCGTTCAATCGACCCCGGATCGTATCGATCACGGCGCGGGGCTGCTCAAAAATCTCTTTGAGCATGAAATGTTTATAACCGCTCTTCTCGGCCATCAGAGGGGTCCAGTTCACCCTCTTCGGCTCTTTGGCGATCTCTCGCCCGTTTCCGTCGAAACATCGCACCCCCTCGGGAGAAAGGTGGGCCAATTCCCCATCTTCCATGAAGATAAAATCCCTTGTGTAGGGAAGAACCGGTGGAACATCGGAGGCAATGAAGTACTCTCCCTCGCCCAATCCGATGACGAGGGGGCTTTCCTTGCGAGCCGCAATCATCGAGAGCTCCTCTCCCTCGTAGAGGATTCCCAGGGCATAGGACCCTTTGATCTTATCCAGAGCAATCCTGACGGCATCGAAAAAGGAGTGCCCCTCTTCGATGAACTCGTCGATCAGATGGGCGACAACCTCCGTATCGGTTTCGGAGTGAAACGTATGGCCCTTCCTCTTGAGGATCTCCTTCAGGGAAAGGTGGTTTTCAATGATACCGTTATGGACCACGGCAACCCGCCCCGCCTTGTGAGGGTGGGCGTTCAGATCCGAGGGCCTTCCATGAGTGGCCCATCGGGTATGCCCGACCCCAACCTTGCCGTTGAAGACTTCGCCCTGGATCAATTCCTCGAGCTTCGTGAGCTTCCCTTCCTTTCGCCGGATCTCGATGCGTCCCTGATGGAAGACGGCAATCCCGGCAGAGTCATATCCTCTGTACTCCAGGCGTTTGAGGCCGTCGATCAGAACCTTAACCGGCTCCCGAAATCCCACGTAGCCCACGATGCCGCACATCGTCGAATCTCCCTCTCAGTCCTCTTTTTCACGGCGGCGCTTCTGTTTCTCGCTCCACCCTGGAATCGTCTTCTGCTTCACCCGGCTGATCGCAAGGGCTCCCTCGGGAACGTCGCGGGTGATGGTGCTGCCCGCACCGATGGAGGAATCGTTTCCCACCTTCACCGGAGCAACGATTTCCACGTTGGAGCCGACAAAAACCCGATCTCCGATAATCGTTTGATGCTTCTTGAACCCATCGTAGTTGCACGTGATCGTCCCCGCGCCGATATTGACCTTCTCTCCGATCACGGCATCACCGAGATAGGTCAGATGGTTGGCCTTTGTCCCTCGGCCGATCACCGACTTCTTCACCTCGACGAAGTTTCCGATCTTGGCCTTGGACCGGACCTCCGTGAGGGGCCTGAGATGGGCGAAGGGGCCGATGACCACCCCGTCTTCCAGTCTGCTTTCCGTGATGACACAGTGGGGCCGAATGGTCACCTCATCTCCAAGGATCGAATCCGATATCTTCACACCCGACTCAATGACGCAGCGCTCTCCGATGACCGTTTTCCCCTGAAGGGTGCAGTTAGGGTGAAGAACCGTATCCTTTCCCACCGTCACCCCTCGATCGATATATGCCGTAGAAGGATCGAGGACGGTCACACCCGAAAGCATCAGCTCTCGTACCTTTTCCTGCCTGAGACGCTCGTGGGCCGTAGCCAGGTCGACCCGGGTATTGATACCCATCACTTCAAGAGAATCCTCTGCCCGAAAAGCTGAGCACGAAAACCCTTTCCCTCTGGCTATCTCAATGAGATCCGTCAAATAGTACTCTCCCTGAGCGTTCTCTCTACCAATACCCTGAAGCCCCTCCCTTAGAAACGGAGCTTGAACACAGTAGAGCCCTGTGTTGATCTCCCGGATCGTTCTCTCCTCTTTTGTCGCGTCCTTCTCCTCCACAATCCGCTGAAGAAGTCCCTTATCGTCCCGGATGATGCGGCCATAGCCTGATGGATCCTCGACGAAGGTCGTCAAGACGGAGAGAACGGCCTCGTCCCTTTCAAACGATTCGATGAAACCCCGCAGGGTCGATGCCCTCACCAGAGGAACGTCACCGCAAAGGATGAGGACCGTGCCTTCGAACCCCTGAAGAAGAGGGATCGCCTGCAAGACCGCATGGCCCGTACCCAACTGCTCTTCCTGAAGGACAAATTCGATGGGTTCGCCCTTGAATCGCTCCTTGATCCGATCGGCTTGATAGCCCACGACGACGATCGTCTTTTGAGCCTTGAGCTTGGTCACGGAAAGATCGACCGGATAGGAAAGCATGGGAACCCCTAACAGGGGATGAAGGACCTTTACAAGGTCCGACTTCATCCGCGTTCCCTTGCCTGCAGCGAGGATGATGGTAACAAGAGGGGCCATTTTCGAAACCTCGGAGAGGAGTCACCTTTTTTATACTACGCAAGCCCCCCTTCGTCAACCCCTCTGGAGTTACTTGAGTTGATCGGGTTCGTTGAGTGGGGTGGGTTATTCATCTTCTCAAAATAGAAATGACAGATATCTCCCTCTCCCGCCTTGGCGGGAGAGGGCTGGGGTGAGGGTGTTCCCTTGAAATTGCCCCCTCACCTCAATCCCCTCCCACACGGGGCGAGGAGGATTCTTTTTCCCTTTGTTTGTCCAGACGAATATGAGCCATACTAATAATTGAGTTACTTGAGCTGATCGGGTTAATTGGGTTAATGAAATCAGTATAGGGTCAAGACTATGTTCCGCTGAACGAGTGTGGAGAAAAAGGAGGTAACCCATAATGCGATTCAACCTTCCTTTTAAGCAAGATAAGCCCTTCGAGGTGGTCGGTATGGGGCTTAACTCCGTCGATCATCTCGTTCTCATTCCGCACTTCCCCGTCTCGAACACGAGGATGGAGATGCTTCGGTTTGCGAAGTCCGGAGGCGGTCAAGTGGCGACGGCCCTGGTGGCCCTGAGTCGCTGGAAAGTCAGATGCAAGTACATAGGAAAAGTGGGTTCGGAGGAGCTCGGCCGTTTCTCCCTCCGCTCGATTGCCGAGGAGGGAATCGATGTCTCCTCCGTGACCGTGGAACCGGATTGTACAAATCAGTTTGCCGTGATCCTGGTCGAAGCGGGAAACGGCGACCGAACCATTCTTTGGAACAGGGATAAGCGCTTGATGTACCGGGAAGGGGAATTGAAGAAGGAAACCGTTTGTTCCGGCAAAATTCTTCATCTCGATGGCCACGACATCCGGGCGGCGATCCGCTGCGCCCGCTGGGCAAAAGAAGAAGGGATATTCACGGTCTTGGATGTGGACAAGATCGAACCCCTTACGTCCGAGCTTCTTCAGGAGATCGACTTTGTCGTGAGCTCCTCATCTTTCCCCTCCCGATATACAGGGATCCCTGATCCTGAGAGGGCCTTTCTTGAACTGAAGAAGCAGATCCCCGGCTTTCTCTGCAGCACCCTCGGCCCCGACGGGGCCATAGCCTTTGTCGACGGAAGGATCCTTCGGGTTCCGGGTTTCGAGGTGAAGGCGGTCGATACGACCGGGGCGGGCGACGTTTTCCACGGAGGCTTCATTTACGGCCTCCTTCAAAATTGGGAAGTCGAGGAGATCTTGAGGTTCGCCAATGCCGTGGCCGCTCTGAAGTGCCGCGACATGGGCGGAAGGGCCGCCATCCCCACCCTCGAAGAAGCCTTCGCCTTCATCTCCCAAACGAATAAGCGGAAAACTTAGAACAGTTATTCATCGTCTCAAAATAGAAATGACAGATATCTCCCTCTCCCGCCTTGGTGGGAGAGGGCTGGGGCGAGGGTGTTCCCTTGGAATTGCCCCCTCACCTCAATCCTCTCCCCAAGGGGAGAGGAAGACTCTTTTCCCGTCGACGAGATCTTTTTGTGGGGCAACCCTCCTCTTCGACCACGATTGGAGAACCGTCGTTTGAGGACCCTTCCAAACGTCTCAGATTGGGAAAGATGGAAACGGCCCGAAGAACCGAGTGGCAAGCTTGGCATACTTCGGGCAAAATGAAAGGAAACGGCCTAAATGGAGAAACATCGCCGTTTTCAAGAGAGAATGAACCATGTCCGGATTTGCAACCATTGTTCACAAAAAGTTTGTCATCACCTTTCTTGCCCAGATTACGGTCTCCTTTGTCTACTGTCTCCTTGTACCCACCCTCCCTCTCTATTTTTCAAGGCGTGGCTACAGCGAGATGGAGATCGGTGTCCTGATCGGAAGCCTGGGACTCTCCTCGCTCATGCTCCGGCCCTTCGTCGGAAGGTTCCTCCAGAAGACTTCCGAGGTTCGTTTCATGATGGTGGGAACCTTCCTTTTTACCCTCACCTCCATCCTTCTCATCTGGGAACCGCCGTTGGGATTCCTTCTGGGAGTGAGGGTTTTTCAGGGAGTCGCCTGCGCCTTCTTCTACACCGCAGCCGTCACCTTTGTCGCTCATCATAGTCCCGAGGGCCGCCTTGGCCAGAGCATCTCCTATTACTATCTCGGCTTCCACATCGCCTTGGTCCTGGCTCCCTCGCTGGGGATCTCTATAATCAACGCTCTGGATTTTCGTTGGCTCTTCGCCTTTTGTGCCCTCCTGTCGTTTCTCTCCCTTCTTCTTACCCTCGTCTTGAGAAAGACCCCATTCGATCCAGCCTCCGAAGGACAGAGAGGAGAGGATGCTTTCCTCAGTCGTCAGGCCATCCCGGCCGCTATTGTGGTCTTCTTCGCGTCGATGACCTATGGAGGCATCGGAGCCTTCTTTCCCCTTTTCGCCATCGAAAAGGGGATGAGCAATCCAGGCCATTTCTTCAGCACCTTCGCGGCGACGGTCATTGTGGGCCGTTCGATCGGCTCGCGAATGCTCGACCTATACAGCCGAAGGGCCGTCATCGGGCCCTGTCTGGGAGCCTACGTTGCGGCCCTTGGCCTCCTCTTTTCTTTCGAAAACCCTACGATGTTTCTCGTCTCGGCCGCTATCTGGGGATTGGGCCATGCCCTCCTCTTTCCAGCCCTGATCGCCCATACCCTGGAAACGACAGCACCTCTCAGAGGTCCTGCCATGGGAACGATCCTGGCCTTTGACGACTTGGGAATCGGTTTAGGGCCTGTGGTGATGGGACTGCTCCTGCCCTGGACGGGATTTCATAAAATGTTCTTGCTTCTGGCGCTTCTCGGGATTTTCAACCTGGTTTACTTTCGTTTCCTGGTCAGAAAAAAGATCCTATAGCCTGTTGCAATTGAACCGGATTTGAAGCTACAGCTTCGCTCCTTAAGGTGGCGCCCCAAAGCTTCTCAAATCCGCCCATCCCTCCGGTAGGCATTGCGTTAGGACCATTTTTTACACCTCCTGAGAAATCTTCAACCCGAGAATTCTAACATCGATCTTTTAGAATCATCGGGTTGATATGGAACCATGATTCAAAGAAAGATATTTCAAGAACTTCTTCAAGATTTGTCCAATAAAGAGATCACCCTCATTATCGGACCGCGCCAGGCTGGAAAAACAACGGCCATGCGTTGGGTAGAAGACCGTGTGCGGAAGCAGGGGATCAGGACGGTTTCCCTTAATCTCAACGTGGAAGTGGAGCAGCCCTTTTTTCAGTTTCAACAATCTCTTCTGAGCAAGCTTCGTCTGGAGTTCGGAAACGAATTCGGAGTTGCCCTTCATTGACGAGATCCAGCGCAAAGAGAATGCGGGGTTGTTCCTGAAGGGGCTCTTTGACCAGGGCCTTCCGTACAAACTTGTGGTTTCTGGCTCTGGAAGTTTGGAACTCAAAGAGAAGATCCATGAGTCCCTGGTTGGGAGGGTACGAGGGATAAACCGGTGGCGCTTCATTTCTGGAGAACAAAGGACAAGGCCGAAGTCGATTTTGTGATAGAAACCCGAGGCGCTCTCATTCTGGTGGAAGTGAAGTACCGGCGCATGCAACAGCCTCAGATCACCAGGGCGTTAAGGAGTCTTGTCTCAGCCTACCAACCCAGCCAGGCGTGGGTGGTCAATTTGGATTGATTCAGCCAGCTACAGATCGATGGCACTCGAGTCCGCATTCCGCCCTATTACCACTTAATAGATTTCGAAAAATCCGGATTGCTCAATGAGCAATCCAGCCCATGAAAAGTCCATGCCTGATGAAGGGGCAAAGGGGAGCAGGCATGGACAACCTCTCATCGGCGCAGAGGACGCTCTGGAGGCCTTGA
>Ga0123519_10004788_pt1 | contig 21744 bp, 27 predicted proteins | sample YelNatPaOPRAMG02_FD_87396 | JGI IMG/M metagenome (GOLD analysis project Ga0123519, IMG submission 87396) | Hot spring microbial communities from Yellowstone National Park - Yellowstone National Park OP-RAMG-02 (version 2) | ecosystem: Environmental > Aquatic > Thermal springs > Hot (42-90C) ...
CTGGATTCCCGACTGGAGCTATGCACTGGTACGATATGGGTCAGCAATCGAGTGAGACTCGTGTACTCTCATATATGCGCTGTGATTTGGTTTCCCTGGCAGTTGGAGAAAGATCGTGCTGATCCATACTTCAGAGTTCATAAGTCTGCTGAATCGCATCGCTCAGCTTCGAGCAAATCCTCCTCGATTCGGAGTCCTTTCGGCTGGCGCAGCGTCGCAGCTGCACGAAACCTCTTCGGCCATCTGTCGTGTTGCGTTGCGCTGCGAGCGCTTCAACGGACGTGGACGAACGAACTCTAGGCCTACAGGTATACGCACCCTATAAGATAGAATAGGCGAGCACACTGCTAGTCTCTGAGAAAACGCTGCGGGCGTCAGGTTCTCAAAAACTTTTGCCAGGCGCGCAGTCTGTTTTTGCGCGATTTGCTAGAGGCAACCCACTTGGCGTTGGTATCTGCTGCGCTCGACCTTAAACAGTTGGCGCGACAGCTCTCGAACAAGCACTGCAACGCGGAGGCCCTTCACCGAGCCAAGGTGCTTCCGAACCTGCTGGAGGCGCCAGGAACGGACTGGCGCTCACTGCAGCACTAGGGCGATAGGGAACGTAGCGCGCCTGGCCAAAAGCCCAAACGACGGAGACGTTTTAGATCATTTCCAGAGTCTATGAACAGAGCATCCACGAATCTGACGTCTGGTGGCAACTGGTTTCAACCGGGAACCAGTGGCGCTTCCTCTGCAACTGTCCAAGCGGGACTCGCGGCACAGAACCCCGTTTGGGCGCCACCGCGCACTACTCCATGGTCCACTGGTGGAGCGACTCCGGTTACTCCCGTTGGGTCAACTGCACTGAATGCTGGCTCGTTCCCTGGAAATGTCGGACAGTCTTCCTGGGATACACAGACGAACAAGTACGCGGATGGCGCTGCCGGATTCCCGACATCGCTCTTTAGCTCCGCCAATGGAAGTGGAACTTTGGGAGCTACTCCAAACGCGACTTCTGGGACAGCGTCCGGCGCCTGGCCGTCAACTGCGGCGTCATCGGCATCGACGTCGACCCTGAAGCCAGCGACCGAGCTCGGCAACACGTCAACGTTCATGTCTTGGCCGAACAGTGCCACGACCGGGACGCAGTTCATCTCCACGGGTCAGGGGATGAATCTTAACCAGAATCCATTGAACGCTGGTACCGGAGGTGCGTTCCAGTCTGCATTCCGTACCACTGGCGGCGCTTCTGGTGCTACGACCGCGGCACCAGCACCTACGGAGCAGCGCGTTCCCGACTGGGTGAATTTTGAGGATCTGTCGCCGTTTATGCGTCAGCAGCTGCAACAGATGGAACAGCTTTGTCTGGAAATGCAACGTTTTGCAGATCATGGTGTTTCCGAGGAAAACCCACGTGCCACTACTGCGCTGCGCAAGCAACTGGCCGATGTAAACGGACAGGCAATGTCGCTACGAACTGCTCTGGCGCTTTCTAGTACACTAGTCGCTGAACTCAAAAGAGCGAAAGATGGAGCGATCCATTTTATGCAATATGTATGCGACCTGCACGAAGCTTTGCATGCAGCCCTATTCGATAACGGAACCAGAGAAAGTGGCGTCTATGGGAGCCAGCAGCTCGCTCCAGGGAGCGCAGCGCTTCCGTCGTCATCTTCTTGGTCGTCGTCGATGCCGTTGACTACGGCACGAGCCTGGTATGTTGAAAGGGACACAGCAGTGGCTCCGAGTCGAACGATCCACCTTCCGTCAAGTTTTATGGAAGCAGTTACGACGGCCTTGGAGCAGCGCGCAGCGCTCTGTGAAGAGAAGCTCACTCAAGTCACACAGCTGCTGGCAGCGATGGTGGGTTCGTCTTCGCAACCCGGGATACTGCACGCCTTGGGGATCGATGTCTCGGACGCTGCAGCTGCAAACTCGCAGCCAGAGTCTGGTTCTGGATCGGGGAGCCTGACCACCACCACCACCACCACCACCACCACCAACACCATTCAACGATTGCATAACACGCTCCGCAATGAGCACCTTTTGCTCATGCAACTAGCGGGCGCGGTGGCCATGCTCCACGAGCGCGTTCAAGCGCTCCGGGAATGGTTCACGCTGGTCTACCAGCAGCGTCGTCCCCGGGCACCGGATCCGCTACAGAACCCGTCGACGACGATGACGACGACGCAAGCGTCGGGGTTGGGGCAATGGCCCTTCGCCCCGATCCAGCGATGATATCATGGCTTGTGACCGGGAGCCGTTGTGGCTGGTGCGCGTTCAGGAATTGCATGTTGCTTCCAAAGGGAGCACCCACCTGCCAGAGGCGCATGGCCCTCGAAGCTCGCTTCTTGCCTTGCATCCATTGGATGTCCAGCGCATCGGATGTTGCGTGCTTCTCTTATGCCTTGACCATGGTTGCAGAAGAAAAGCCAGCAAGCGGCATACATCTCATACCGACGCGCGTGTAAGTGTGCACAAGATGAGAGACGAGCGGAGAGCCTTCGCGGCGTCTACAGCAACATGAACCGCACCACTACCACCACCACCACCAGCAGCAGCAGCAGCAGCAGCAGCAGCAGCAGCAGCAGCAGCAGCAGCAGTAGAAGTAGTAGTAGTGTCTAGACTGTGAATGCTTCCGGATACCTGTAACAGGTTGACAGCGCTGCGGTATCCACGACGGATCCCATTCGCTTTCGAATACCACTTATAAACGTATTTGCGCACCGGCAACCGTGTCAACATCGCGAGCACCAAGCCCTAGCGATTCCAGTATTTCTTGACGAACGGTAGCGTCCCCGCAGGCGTCCAGGATGCCTCGGAGGCAGTGCCTATCCCGCGCACGTCTGACCGGGTCGAAGCCACTGAGGGACTGGACCATAGACCAGGCCTCCTGCCAGTTTCCGTCTTTCACCAGAGCGTTCGCCAGATATACAACAGCAGCTGCACGGGTTCCTAATCCAACACGGCGGCGTTCGAGATGTGCATAAAGCTGTCGCGCACGAGCCACATCCGCCTGTGCCGCGGCCATCTCCAGGATCGCCAACACCGTCGATTCGTGGAGTGATCGCTCGGTCTCTGCATATTCGCCACCATCATCAGTACGATCGCATATCCTGTACTCCTGGACGAAATCCCAGACGATGCCTGCCTGGCGGAGCGCACATCGCGCCTGGATCACGTACTCCACCGGCGGCAAGGCGTCGGGCGATATCGGAATTTCAGGGACCGGCCCGGACGCAGCGGTTCTTTGTGCCTCGCGCCCGTGCACGCTTCCCCCAGGATGCTCCTCATTCCGAGTCACGTACGCCTGCTGTAATGAATCTACGACAGCAGACCATTCTTGCATCACTGTGTTGGCCTCGCGGCAGCTGCCTGCTGAGGCAGCCGTCACATCCGCTGCGCGCTGCCGGTGAACACGCAGCGCCGCCTGTCGGATCGCCTGCAGCGCGTACATCGCCAGCTGCGTGCACCAGTGCTCGCGTGTCGGCTTCATCGAAGCGTTTCCCGCGTCCTGCGGATCCGTGCGCGATGCACACGTGTCCGCGGGATCCGTGTGTGCTGTCTGCTGCCATGCGTGCAGCATCTGCAGCAGGGGCGCGATCTGACCTGCGCTGGATAACGCGGCCGCCACCACACGTTGAACGGATAGCGGTGCGAGCCCGACCTGGGCGTCATGCATCGCAGACTGCTCTGGTGGCGCTCGTTGACGCATGTATGTCGTCGCTTGGGTATACATCGTCCAGGCAGCGTGTACGTCCCGCCGTCGCAGGCACGCTTCGATTGCGGAGCGCCAGGTGATCCAGTCTGGCTCGCAGCGTGGTGCAGCGCTCGCGGTGGCAATGCGCGTTGCCGGCGCGCGCATCATCGTGGTGATGAGCTCGAGCACGCGCTCCACTTGACCTAGGCGCGCCATCGCTTGGGCTGCAATATTGTACACAATGATGTCCAACGTCTCTCCTTTGCGTCTGGTGAGTAAATCGAAAACTACAAGGACTGCCTGATCGCAGCCGGCTCGCAGCAAGCTCGACATGATGATGGTGTATGCACCGAGGCTGTTCAGGTCGGGTCGGATGAGGCTCTCAGCTTGCTGAACGCTTGGTTTCCGTAAGAATGCCACGTGGGATGCCCAGGAGTCCTCTTTCCAGATCACTGATGCGCTGTAATCATCTACGCCTCGAGGAGCACTGAAACTGCGCAAGATGGCTATAGAGACTGCTCGGCGCAGGGTTCGTGCGTCCGTCGAGTCCGATACCGCAGCCTGCGCGTACGGCTCTGTATCAATTCGTAAACTATTCGCGTTTCCTGGACTGTTTTTTCCTGGAAACTGCCCGTTGGTCAAGTGCGTGGTGTTCGCGGTGCCGCTGGAGACCACTCGATCTCCAAGATCCAAGTGTTTTCGGGCAGCGCTCGAAGCACATGTCTGAGGGAGCATCGAAACGACGCTTCCCATGCCGAGTTCATGCAAGAAAGCTTCCACACGTCGCCCGTTGTTCACATCGTTGTTCAGGACACGCTGCACGCGCAAAAGGCATCGACCCAGGTGGAGCGCTTTGTTCAACGAAGGCCCTGCGGCACGCTGCTGCGCCGACGCAATGAAGAGGCGCAGTGCCTCGCGGGCTTCTTCAAGCCTTGATTCCACTGCAGATACATCCAGCAGGGTCGCTGTACACTGTTCAGGTCGTTTGTTCACTGCGTCCGCTGTCGAAGCGTTGCCTGTCGGTTCACGCGCCGAGTCAGACGCCTCCGAAGCCATCGCCGTCATTAGATGCGTCCTAGCTTCACCTGGGTTGCGACAAGTCCATAGTCGGTAATATAGGGAAGCGTAGCTTTGCAGAGGTGGCAAATTAGGCTCTCTGATTGTACTAGGGCCGTTCTCAGTTCCGAAACTCGCGAGATACCGGGGCAGCTTCTTTTCGCGTGCGGCCGCTGCAGCGGCGGCTCTTTGTTTGGGGAACCAGTAACGCTCCAACCAGTGCTGGCGCTTTTTATCTCTTTCCTTTCGTCGAAGCTTAGAGTTCGATAGGCGCCCGCGGAACCGAACACCGCCGAGACGAGCGAAGAGCGTCGAACACAACCCCTCTTGTGAGTGGAAGGTTTGTAGAAGCCTCTGCATCCGAGCGTTCTCCAAGGGCGCTCATGCGACTTGAATCGCTGGAAGCTCGCTGCTCTGATCCACGAACTTGCACCACAAGTCCCCAGATAGCTTTTAACTTTGCTGAAAACGAAGCAAACGTCTCCAGCACGTAGACGACCGGGAGGTGGTATCGACCGCTTCGAGCTGTGCGACAGCGCCCTGCAATCTCTAAGCGCCGCAACGGGTTCTGCACAGCTGCAACCTGGCAAGTCGATGTGTTTTGATGTGCAGACACGTAAAGCCTCGAGGTTTTGGCCATATTTTACGGATTCAGGAGTGATTTTCATTGTTGAACCAAGTCCTCGTACGAACAAGTCGGCAGCAGTAAGTAAATGCGCCCACCAAGCTAGAGGCACCCAGGGCACCCCGTGCCGGGAAAGAACACGTATTGTGCACCGTCTAGGTCGTCTGCCCTGCCGCAGACCGTGTTGCGCTGGCTTTTCATGCTGTAACGAGGGATGCGTAGGACTAACCTTCGACTGATATCCGGGAGCCAAGTCGAAAAAGTAGGAATCGAAGCAGCGTGAACCAGCGAGTTGTTCTGGGGTTCCAGGGTCCTGCAACGAGTCGCTGCTCATCATACTGCCCCGCGTTCCCGTAATTAGCGGTCTCCATCCAGGTTCCTCAAGGCCTGAAACTCGCTGATATTTTCCGAACTCAGATCCCGGATACTTGAGGTTGAACGGTGGCGTCGGTCAGCAGATAGCTTGCGTTGAACATCATAGACGCAACCCGCGGCACAATCGTTTGCCAGTGCGGCAGGCAGCACGTAGAGCTCCCCGTGTGCACAGTGTTCCTGGTGTCCGTACTCCTCTACATGGTGTCTGCGAGTCGCATGCGTACGCACGCCGTCCTGAAAAGTCATGGGATGTATCGCATATCGGATGATATCTCCGTCCGGCGTGTGTGCACAGAGGGATCTTCTACGAGCACCTAACACGTGCAGTTGCAGAGAACGTTGCGTGCACCTTGGAGCGACGTATTGAAGCACGTGTATCGCTCTAGAACGTGCACTTTCTAGAGGAAGCGTGGGCTGTTTTGGAACCATGAAGCTCTAATTATGATGGTGCTGATCGACTCTGTCGAGCGACTCAGAGGTAGGCCTCGATTTCGTGCTGGAAACCTGAAACGGATGACATCCGCACGGCATCGTAATGATCCAGCTGGTCCGTGGAAGGGTACGGCAAAGCCTTTGTTGTGTCTCCGCACGACACTCGTAGCGGCGTGTTTTGTAGCCAAACCAGCACCCGCGGTGTGCTCGGCTTTCGAAGAGTCACTGGCTCTACCAGGTCTCTATCCCCAGCGTGGAGACTGGTCTAGAACTAGTGTGAATCGAAACTATCGGTGAAGGAGCTGAGTTTGCTTTCCCGGTTGCCGGCGTTCAGTACTGGAGCATCCAGGAGGACCTGCTTCGATCCAGCGATGCCACACCATTACAAACCGTTTCCTGAATATCAGCTTCGAAGCTATGTGCACCTGCCGCGAACGACTTGCGCTGGAGACCATGGTGTGCGTGATCCGCGTCCAGTTCAGCACGGAGCACCGACAAAAGCTGCCGCCACTAGCGTATGCGTTCCAGCGTCAATCATCGTCGATGACGTTCTTTTCGGAAGCATTGCAACGATAAAATAGGCTTGGCGTCGTCTGATTCGGCGCTTCCTGCAAAAGCTCATCGTCGCTTGAGGCGACCAGCATCCCGTGATGCACTGGAATCCTTGTATGCGTCACTGCAAGCACTGGACACTTCATAGGAATCCGCTTGAACAGGGTCAGCCGATTCCGCGTTCCACTGAGCTCCTGAGCAAGGTTGCGAGTCGGTTTACAGATCTCTAAAAGACGAAGCATACCAAGCCGTGGTCACAAGAGCTCTACAATACAGCAAGAATCTCCGTGGCTCCTGTCCTTCTATGCAATGATACCAAACGAAACATCGAAAAGGCCGTTGCCACGGAGCGAACGCAAAGCTGCGGCGGGCGCTCGCCACGCAAGATCCGCTCAGGTGCCTTGACTCGTTTGGAGGCGCCCTCTGACGCCTGTTCCAACTAACGGCGCTGTCCAGCCAGCATCGTTCCATCTCCATTTTTGGGTCGATCACAACTGCACGCGAGATCAGCCAGGCCTGAAGGCATGACAACCGCGTGTCCACAATAATCGTGCCCGTGTAGCCCATGGGCACGTTCAAAGGATTGCCGATTTGCAGACCGGGCACCGCGCTTTTTGCCGAAGCCAGGGATCAATGCACTGCTGATGATACTGATGAAGGCACGGTAATACTCGAATCCGTTCCTCAGGTAGAAAGAAATCTAAACAAACAACACAAACTGATGTGGTATCATCTGGTTCGGTTCGCTCCTCCTCGGACTGCAGTTTGCAACTCGATGAAGCTGGCTTGTTCGCGTCCGAGTCCGCGGTCTCGGCGGGCTTCAGGAGCGATGCCGTGTCGGTTTGTGTGGCGGCGGGTTCAGCGTGAGCCCCTGCCGTCGTCGGCTCCGTCGGTGACGCCGCTTCCGTCCGTGTTGTCAGGTTCTCATGATTGTCCATTAGTTTGGAGCGCTTGCTCTCGGATGTGGCACTTCCCCGTTGCATCCATTCCTTATACGTAAAACAAGGAAGTAGGTCTATGGCATCTTGGGGCGCCCCGTGCAAAAACTCTTGCATAGCCGCTGCACCGGAGTCCAGTTCTAGGAGCAATTCGTAGTCTTGTGGAGTGAAATCACGGTCTACGAGTGACAGGCGCTGCATGATCTGGATGTACCTTAACTCCTGGGGAGACAAGAGGTGACGCGGCGGCGTCTCCAGGGCGACACGCCAACGCCAGCCGTTCGCTTGTCGCCGTGCTGTGCGCGCTCGTCGTCGCACCGCGCTGCTGGTGCCCCAACGCCCGCTCCCAGGGCCCCTGTAGCTCGCGTAAAAACGCACAAGCGCGCCGGCCAGAAAAATGACGAGTCCCAAGAGCGCCGTCAGCTGCACGTCACGGTCTAAGAATATCGGTATAAACGAGAGCGCTGCCAGCACCAGGAAAATACCCGACACCAGCAAGCGAGCCTTTCTCACCTGATCCACGAGGAGGCTGTACTCATCTCCACGGTGCCGCGAAACGCCAGCAACCTGCAGTGGCTCTGACTCACGCCTCGCCGTCAGCTGGTGTGCGTAGCCGTTGCCGCTTAGGCCCCAACGGTTCGCCCGTGCGTTGTCCACAAAAGGTCCCCAGTCACCGCCGTTTCCAAGCTGGCCGTTCTGCCAACGATTTCGCTCTGTGCCGACATCATCCATCTTTGACGAAGGTGAAGCGATACTCCACGCTGCGCAATACAACTGCTCGCCCCGTCAGCCGCAACCTTCGGGAGACACGCACGCACACCCCCCCCAACTGACGCCTACACACGCACGCTCGAACGGAATCGAGATCATCATGCGTGCCGGTGTGCGCAGCAGCAGCCGGCGCGCGATGCCTTGTCCGAATCACCAAGGCGTCAGCGACGCTTCCGCCTTCGCCGCCTGCTGATCAGCGCAAATGGCGCTTGGCAATGTGGCGAGGGGGCGGCAGCGGCGCTGTTTTTGCGCCCCTGTGCAGTAGCGCGCTCCTGCCTGGGCGCAACCGCTCAACGGATCGCGGTGTACGCCAGCGCGTGCACGATGATACGGAGCGCGCTTCTCGCCTTTCAACTCAATGACGTTCCACATCAAGGTACGTGTCGTCAAATGCTTTTCGCAGTTTGCAGCAGGTGTGTTCGAAGTATGTTCAACTAAAGCAATAAAAATTCAAGTGGGGGTTATGGCATTGGTAGTTAGGGGTTTCGGAGAGCTCTCCATGCCACGTCCGATGAAAACAAATCAAAAAAATTTTCTTCTTGCTGATCATCGGGCGAACGAAAGAAAGTGATGAAGAAGCAGAAGACGAGGAGATATGGGCGAGAAAAGGAGTTTGCCCGACGAGACAATGCCGAGGTTGTATTGATACAGAGGGCGTGAGTAAGAGGAATGCTTGCATTGTTGACTTCCGCCAGCGGCAATGTACGCGAGGAGCTTATGAAACGAGAGTTCAATGCTGGTATCAGTATAAGATGAATTGTGTTGCTGGAGACGGAACCCGAGGCTCTGACGCGAGCCGCCTTTGTAAGGTAACCTCTCAGCGTCGAAGTGTGCCTGGATAAACTGTAGCGGATACCAGGCAGTCGGTCAAAAAAGGCTGGGAGGCGTCGAAAAGTGGGTGAATAGATATACCCCCATGGTCGTGACACATTGTTCGTTGTGCTCACCACGTATGTAGATGCTGGTGCGAGCACCGTATGCTATGGCAACAGGGTAATGCTTTCCTATGAGAACGGGCCCTGGGTCCTTTGGCTCCGATGCCGTCTCGTGCATGCCCGTATGCATCGCATCACGCTCGGCAGCGTGATCGACGAGCCCGTTTGGAGCATGTCACACGTGTGTCTCGGTGCGGTATAATTTCGGAACTCTCGAATCACCGGTAGAGTCTTTATTGTACTAGAGCTCGCTTTAGCGGCACGACAGACTCGAATGCGTGACGCGTTGGCGGCCGTCAGAGCGCCAGTAAGGGCTGTGGTGGCTCGGGTATCTTGCCCCGGCACATGGACATAGTATTCCGTTTCCCCATCATAATCACCAGCGCCGCATGTTCCATGTCCATCCATACTGCCTGCTCAGATTGCTGCTCAACCGACTACGCTTGTATGGCATACGCACTAGGCCATCGAAGCCAATAGGCGCTTGAGACTAGAACGCAACAGCTGCAGCCATGCATAGTTGCCTCCTCGTGCGGCTGGCGCCCGCTAATGTTTGCGTTTGCGCAGTCTCATACAAGCGCGGCCTTCGTCACGTCAACAAAATGAGTCTTATTCGGCACCAGGTGGCGTAGTCGAGCGGTCTCCATCTGAGCATGCGATCGCCACGCACACCTGCAACGACCGCCGCTGTATCGATGGCGAGCTTAGTTTTCCTGGTTCAATGCATCCATCCGACACCATCTAAAACAACCAGCACCGCTGTATCGATAGCGAGCTTAGTTTTCCTGGCTCAATGCACCTATCCTACACCATCTAAAGCGATCAACACCGCTGGATCGATGGCGACTTTGGATTTCCTGGCTCAATGCATCTATCCGACACCATATATGGCGAGCAACGCCTCTGCATACCTGGAGTCTCTAGCAGTGTACACGCTTCCCTGAAGCAGGCTCATCGCGTGAGCCGGCCCCGACCAGCACCCAGTCCAGACAACGCGATCGTCGAAACAGATGATAGCTGCAGCTGTAGCAGTGGCAGTAGCAGCTGTGCGTTCGCGTAACCAGCTGCCCTATCCCGGAGCGGCCGCTCGTAGACGCGAACACACGCGCTGCCGTCGATGCCCTGCGGCGGGGCTGCGCTGGGCAGCGCATATCGACAACGACGGACGCTCTTGTCGAGCGTTTTTAGCTATAGTGCTACTACTACTACTGTTGCTGCTGCTGCTGCCGCTGGTGGTGGTGGTGCTATCATACACAGGTTGTTGAGCTACTGGTTGAGCTTGTTGCTACGCAACGAACAGCGTTTATCATGAGAGACGCATTGTACCTCGCTTTCGTAGCGCCTTTTCTACAAAAACAGTCGACGCGTAGGTTTACCGGCTTGAAGGTCAACGGTGCGTCGTCCGCGAATCAAATGTGGACCTGGAGCCGAACCACGGGACTAGAAGGACCTTCCTGCAGAGGCCAGCAAGCCTTGCCGTTTCAAATGACAACCGCGCCTGAGACGTCCAAGGTTTCCACGCGCAGTGTTCCGGGTTGGACTGTGAGCGGGTCTACAGACGACGTCATCGAGTTACTCGTTCCTGAGGCAATGCGCCCTGAACTCGAGGCCGAAGCACGAACGTTGCCGCGCGTTGTGCTGACCGAGGAGACCGACCTGCAGTGGCTTCACGTACTGAGCGAGGGCTGGGCATCGCCCCTGCGCGGCTATATGCGCGAAGAGGAGTATCTGCAGTGCCTTCATTTCAATTGCTTGCGTTCTACGAGCGGAACTCTATACAACCAGTCTGTGGCAATTGTGCTCACGGTAGACGATGCCCAGCGACAGGCCATTGAAGCCAGCGGGCGGAACGCTATTTGCATTACATGGCACGAACGGCCTGAGGAGCCCCTTGCTATTCTCCGGAACCCAGAGTTCTACGTTCACAACAAGGAGGAGCGCTGCGCGCGACAACTCGGGACGACGCACCCCAAACATCCCTATGCAGAAGTCATCTATCGTTCAGGAAACTGGCTCGTAGGCGGTGACTTGCAAGTCCTCAAGCGCATCAAGTACAACGATGGTCTGGATGCATACCGCCTGACTCCGAAAGAACTTCGTCGTGAGTTCCACAAACGCGGTGCCGACGCTGTTTTTGTGTTTCAGCTGCGGAACCCGATCCATAATGGACACGCGCTGCTCATGACGAGCTGCCGTGAAGACCTCCTGCGTCGTGGCTACCGCAACCCGATTCTACTGGTGCACCAGATTGGTGGTCGCGTCAAGGCCGACGACGTACCGCTTCGAGAACGCATCCTACAGAACCAGGAAGTGATCGCCGAGGGCATTCTTGATCCAGAATCCACCATGCTCGGGATTTTCCCTAGTCCTATGATGTACGCAGGCCCAACCGAGGTGCAATGGCACGCCAAAGCTCGCATGAATGCAGGTTGCCAGTTTTACATCGTTGGTCGGGACCCAGCTGGGGTCAAGCACCCTGATGGCGATCGCGACCTCTACGATCCATGGCACGGGAAGAAAGTGCTCCTGAGCGCGCCCGGGCTCGAACGACTCGAGATCCTCCCGTTTCGAGTGGCGGCCTACGACAAAAAGATCGGGAAAATGGCGTTTTTCGATCCATCGAGAGCAGACGACTTTCTGTTCATCTCGGGTACTAAAATGCGGGCGTTTGCCGCACGCGGGGAATCACCACCTGACGGATTCATGGGTGTGCGTGCGTGGAAGGTGCTCGAAAACTATTACGCACAAAAACGAGAAGCGCAGGGGTCCTCGTGAAAAATCAAAAGCCCTTAGAGACCTCTTGTTAGGCACTTGGCAACGCCTTTTCGAACCAAAAGTTAGTATCCGCAGCTCGGGGAACGTTCATGCACGCTGTGGGTCGGATATGAGCAACGAAATAGCGCTGCTTCTGCTGCGGGTGCTTCTGCTGCTCCATCGTAGCCTTGCTAAGCGTCTGTGCATATGCACTCAGGGGAAAAAATTCGGCTGCCAACGTGCTCCCTCAAACGTGAATCTGCCGTCCAGAGCTTTGCTGGTCGCCTAACAGCATTAGGCAAGAATGTTGCTTTATTTGAGAGCATATCGATGGTGAGAACCCTCGACTCGACGATACGCTCTTCAAGATGAGGTCGTCCAGCGCAACATAGCGCCATAGCGCGCACGCCAGCGTTCGTACCCGATCAGGAGTACCTCGAAAGGCCCTGGCGCTCCCCGAAAAGAATGACCGAATAACGCGTACTAGCGCTGGTTGGCCGTATCGATCGCACGGGAGTGAACCGTTTGCGTCGTAAGCCCCTGGTGCATCGCAGTCGCGAGCCTGACGGGCACAAGTCCCTTGCGAACACCGGTGGCAGATAGTCGAGGCACCAGCTCCGTCGACGAAGGCGCTAGCAGCGAAGCAGGACCAGGGGTTTCCTGGTTAAGTTCATCGGTTCTGGACCATGAAAAAGCAAAGCAGCAGGGTAAACTGGCTATCGCGGAATCCCGCCATACTTTACTCAGTGACGGCTAGGCTACCCAACGCAACATCTTTCGCCAAGACGCGGTCTCACAACGCGGTGCGCTCTGCAAGCACATCCTGCAGGTCTCGCTCCGAGTCCGTGCTTAGACTGTTATTGCACCCAAACTTTTCAGTGACTCTATCCTTAGGTGCTGAATTTACGGCAAGCATCCCCGTGACGCAGTGCGTTGCCCCCGACCGCGACACAGGCGCGGTGGCTGGCCAGTGAACAGTCAGCTAGTACCAAAACTTCGCTGAGTACTCGACATCACCCGCGTTAGAACGAAATGGTTCGGGTCGACTCGGCGAACTCACGTGTAAACAGTAGAATGTGCATTCCTTCCTACTGTCATCAACACCAGGCCTTGCGTACGTTTTCTCGTATTGCTTTCTTTTCCTCTCTCTTTCATTCCCGTCTTTAGATACGCCCGTTGGCCCGTCTCTCAAGCTCTGTTGTCAGGAGTCATAGGATGTTCGTGACAGCTTCCAACTGCCATTTTCATAGCTTGTGGCTGTTGTCGATGCATTGCATGCCATGCTGTACATAGCCATCTATGCTTCACTTGCAATTTTTACCTTATTGCGGACAGTGTCGGTGCTTCCCTCGATGCGGTTACACTCGACAGCTTTCAGATGCACCGATATATCCACAAAATCATCTGTTCTGATTACCGCCCTGTGCCGCATAAGCGTTTGCTTCAGCGCTCTCTTCATAGCCTTGATGGCTGCAGAAGTTTTTTTCAATACCCTCCTCCGTTCCCGCGCCCAATACCGTAGCGTTATATCACGAAAGCGTTCCGGGCGATCACTCGTCGAGTGTTCTGTTCGCTCTGCAGGCACACGTGCGTTGTTCCATTTGAGGAAGGATTTGTGGAACGCGATGTTGATCATGATGAAATAAGTACTGTATTGGAAATCCAGAGTGGAGATCAAGGTGAGTAACTTCGATCCGTCTATGCTCGCTTCTTGTAGAGTGCTGACGAACGCTTCACAGGAGGCAATCGCTCGGATGACTTGAGTCCGAACCCAAGACCATTCGCCATGCAAACATAAAAGACGTGTGCCTCCAGAGCATATCCGGTAGAAATTATCACGCTTCTGTCAAATAATGCTTCCACAATGGTCACAAGGAGAGGAGGATTTGTGTTTAGACCGGACTCGATAATTTGATGCGAAAGATTCAGTGCTCTTCCTGTATGACATTAAGAAGAAATCTTCAAGGAACGAGGAGCAGTCTTTTTCGCATCAATCCAGCGGCGCGAATTCCAGCGCCACGAATTGCCTCAGAAACATCGAGAACATGGCTAGAGTGTGATTTGAGCAAACTCCTCGTAATGAATGATGAAGCTTGGAGGCTTGTTCGTATCAGTTGGACGATCAAATCGGTTACACTACGAATCCTTGTTCAAATACATCGCGAGTTATTTGGATCCAGGTGGCGTAATGATGTCAACGGCAAAGAGTCAAAGAAGCGACGCCCAAAAGGTGACCCAGAATCCCCAAGCTACATATAAGTGCTATAGTCCGCATTGCAGCAAGTTGAATCTCGAGACTCTACACCTAAAAAGAGTTCGGCAAATGTCGAAATGCAAGAGCAGATCGAGTACTTCAGTGTTCCATTTCGACCCGACACGGGTGTGGAATCCATCACGCACAGCGAATGCCGCAAACCTACTCCACGCTGCACATGTAGACCGCTACCACCAACCTCAGTACGAGGCCTACGTGCGCCCTCTTTCAACGGCATATCCATAATCCGCTCAGGACGGTTTCATCCGCGCTTTCTACACGGCCTGCTCGTTTATCTCACCAAGATGATCGATGCAACTGATTCGCAGCGTCGACGTTGGTTTCTGGATGCGGCAACGTCGGCGTATGTCGTCCAGAGCGATCTGAAAATACTCCACCGGACGAGCGGAATCTAGAAACTCATCGTGATCGGCTACATCTCCGTCAACATAGTACCCGATATGACCAATGCCATTTGGTGCAAATATGTGCACGAATCCATTGGCGTCTAGTGTTATGCGCGGTGAACGGCCCACTGCATGTAGTGGATGACTCGGGCGTTCACTGGCGGAGGCGCCGTTAGTAACAGGTAGCATACGAGTGACCGCAGCGTGTGGTGCATTCGCAACCTGATAAGGAACACGCGCATCATGCTCTAGTCGCTCGGGTGATGGTAGTGGTGATGCGGCTGGTTGCGCAGTGAACGAGGCCCAGTCCGGCTCTATCTGCTCTACAACAGCAAGTGCACCAACAAAGTGCCGATGGAAATGCAAGCGGCAAGCAGCACTCCTATCCCAGTGCGGTTCGTGTGCCTCCCGCTCTGGATCTGGGTCTTGCACCGTGAAAAGACGGTAGAAATAGTCAAAGCCGCGGGCCATGATACCACCACCGCGGCACGGATGCGGAAGCGACAGACAGTGACCCAGTTCATGCAGCATCGCGCCAATTGTTGTGGAGGCCAAGGCCCAGCGTTCACCGCGACCGGCGCTATCATCGAAGAAGTTAATTGAGTCTACGCGTCTCCGATCACTAAAGCGCTTTGGCACTTCTGAGAGCGTCTGTGGCCATGCGTACATACCACTGGAGCCAAAGAGCGCTAACGTGCCTCCACCAAGTGCTGTGTGTCCATACACACGGCCTGTGCTCGCATCTTTTGACGTGAAAGACATGACAGCCACGTCGATACACTGCTGGCGGTTAGATATGTTCGAGAGCTCCTCAGCAATCATACCCCAGAGCGCGTCACCCGAAAGTGCATGCAGCTCGGCTCGTGTCCGCGACAGACGCCTTACATGAACAGGTACATCATAGGCGCAGTGAATCTCTTCGATATTCCCTGGCAACGGAGTCGCACACGCAGCGCTCATACGTTCAATGCAAAAGCTCAAATGACCGAGGCCTTGCTCATGAAGCAACTCTGCGGCAGCTGTTTGCATGAGTCGTAACGCTAACGCGAAACGGCGCACGGCGCTCGCAAGCATACAGTCTTCGTCGGGCGGAGCTTGGAAACGCACCTCCACGGCGTCTCGCGGCACGACGTAGACTGCTCGGACTACATAGTCCCAGGGGACGTCCAGATAGTGAACGCGAAACTGCAGTTTCGCTGGCCCGCTCAGCGGACCCGCAGCGACAAGGTTTACCCCTGGTTGCAGCCAGACTAACGCTCGAAACCTACCATCGCAGTTGCGCACAGGCCAAGGCGTTCGTTGCTGTTCAGCAACCAAACTACCTGGTTGAGCATTTGCCAAGTAAACGACGACGCACGTGAGGTGCTCATTGAGCGGCACCTGACCGCATATCAGAAGCAACGGAAACGTTACAGCTTCGTCTGGTCGGAGGTTCTCAACCCGCCATCGCACCATTCACGCCGTTCGAAAGTCGAACGACGCGAACGGTGTACAGTAGTGGCGGCAACCGCGCCCTAGACGAAACGTATACAACTGACGTTCAGACGCCTTCCAGCCTTTTTGGACCGGCCACCCACTACTGCTTCCAACTTTTTCGCATATAGTTCGACTTTGAGGGGTTGCCTAACAACATTCTCTCGTGTCAACTCCGGAGGTCTCTTCTCCAGCACCGCGCATTTCCTTAGATTGATGGCGGCATTAAAATCTCGATTCACGAATTCCATCCGTTTCTTGCCATCACTGGCTGTATTCACTAATGCGAGTAATCCTCGCACTTTTGCCCTCCTTTCCATTTGCTCCCCCGTCAGCGGCCCATACTTTTTTATATCCTCAGGGCACCTCTGGCACTTTTCCATCTCGACCCTCTGAAGTGTACACCCCAGTTCAGGGTGTATATAGGACGTCCGGAACTCATCTATAGGTATCGTAACGAAACGCCGTGCACACTCCTTGTATATTCTTGTCGTTGGAGCAGGCGTAGTTCCTTTTTGGGTCTTCCAACACCCTGCCCCATACGCTACGAAGAGCCTCTGACTTTCATCCTCCTTCAAGGCGCTCAACTGATTGGAAAAAATTCGCGAACGCCCGCTGCCTCCCACCGTATACATTCATACGCACTCGAATCCACCGAGGCTTGGTATACTCCTCCCACAGCGCATCCCAATGAGCAACACGAACTTCCATGAATTTCAGAAAAGCCTGAAAGTCCGCATTCCGGCTCGTCACCTCACTCATAGCTTCCAGGCGATCCTTCATTCCTTCGTTCCATGTCTCAATTTTCTTCCTTGCATTCATTATACCGGATTCCCGATAGTATCTTGCTCTCGAGAACCCCAAAGTTCGCATGTCTTTCTGACGTAAGCTACCGTCAATGACATCTTCCGCACGCTTGGGTGCTGCGATGGTAATGATATTCGTATTCCCAGGGTCCGCGCCAACGACAAAGTCGTTATCCTCTACCTGCTGCGTCGCTGGATCCTCCTTCTCCTTTTCTCCATGCTTCGTCACGGGCTCAGCCGAAGGCAGGACTGGACGATCTGTCTTGAACCGCCCATAGTGTACACACATGGCTACTCTATCGGATTCGATCATCCTCTTGAATACCTTTTGTTTACTCATTTTGAGACGTTTGAAATCTAAGATATCCTTCCAGTACGTCTCCCGGTTTTCGCCGGTGAAGTCCTCCCTGCTAGTATCAAACTCGGGATTGATATCCCTCATGATGCCTTTATGGACGCCGAAGTCGATACTCACAAAATGTGACTTGATGTTGCACAACGGAACGCCGTTGAAGCGCTTTCCCGTTAGGAAAGCCTTCCGTCTCTCCCACTCTTCATTTTTTTCCCCACTCAGCTTCATCTCTGCCTTGCGTTCGAGCTCTCGGTCCAGAAACACAAAATAGCGCAGGATGAGGCCATGATATCTTTCCTTACCGTTTTTCAACTCTGATATCTTTTCTGCTAGATTCGCCAGCCCCAAGTCTGCGCGGCGCTCTTGAATAGCCGCACGGATTACAGAAGCTTCATTCGTGCTCTCGTTTGACGCCTTCTTGTCAACGAACTCGATCTCATCTTCACGCTTGCGATCTTTCGTGATGCCGTCGATAATCGCCCATTTTCCATTGCGAGACAGATCCGGGTAGAGTGCAGACACGCGCGTATCATGAAACGTTCGAGGTTCATGTTCAAATGGTTCTTCAGATTCGTGAGGTACTTCATAGCCCCATAGTCGTAAATATCCCGGTCACCCTTGTATCGAGTACCCTCGAAGCAGAATTTCGCGAAGTTTTCGTGGAGGACGTGCACCCGCTCATTTTCCCTCCATGTTTCCTCTGTACCAAGCATCAGCTGACGAACAAAGGTCTTATCGAAAAACTCGTCCGGAATCTCGACCATTTCCACGTGCGTCACGTCGCGATACATCTCCCTCACCAAATGCATCAGTCCTGATGACGCCTTGACAATACTCTTGGAGTACGAATCGACACGGTTCCTAATGGCCTCTCGCAACTTTTGTTCGTGAGGATCCTTGTTATGTTTAAGAAGACAGGTTTTCACCACCATCTCGTCGTACTGTCTTCTTTCTCGCAGCCTTGGACGTGCGGCCTCCTGCCTTTGCTTCTTCTGCCCTTCCTGTTCTTCTTCGCCCCGCCATGTTTTTCGTGTTTCTCCACCAACCGGCGACACAGGGCCCCAGGATCCTCCGCTTCCACTTCCATAACTTTCCATTTTTAATTTTTTATAACGCTCTCTGAACGCTTCTGCTCCAAACAGCGAAAAATCACTTGAATACACTTGCTTGAGTGTTGAAACACAATTGAACTGAATAATATACGTTGCTACGACTTTAATGAAAATAAAATTTGCCGGGTAGAACAACACGCTACAGATTAGGATTCCATTCCTCTTCAACGGCGACATGCGCGTCGTGTCTCGTGACCACCTGATCCGGAGGTGCGCGTACCGACCGCGCTATACAAACGAAGAGCAAAAATGAATCATTAAATAGCGACGAGGTAACAATGTCTTTCTTCCTCTACGAGAAACGTAAAAAGGATGAAAGTTTTTCGTATTGTGGAAAAGTTTACCTTACAGGCGGAGGGTCCTGCGAGCTGGACGATTCTGCTAGGCTGGTGCTCGGTGTGCCTCTAAAGTGGCGGATGCTGTAGCGAGACCTGCGCAGCTCGTCCGCAACGCAGTTTTTTGGGACTAGGGGCAACAAAGCCGCGTCTGGGCGTCGCCCTGTTGCGGTGGTCTCCTAGTATATCGTTTCGCGCTGCCGCAGAAAGTACGTCCGTCAGCGCAGCTTGCAGACTCTCAGAACTATTATGTACTCCGAGACGATGCCAGGTGCACCACGCCTCGAGCCGACGCCCTCAGTAGTATGGCAAAGCCGTTCTGTCTCCGTGCAGCATCCGCACCAGCGGTAGGCGCTACATCTGGTGCTGACGCCAGGCACTTGCTGCACGATAGAATGTACGAGACAACCTGTATATCCTCGAGGAAGTATAAGAAATGAAGCTTGAAGGTAAGTGCATCATAGTGGACGCTTTCCCGAAAGCAAATATCCATCCCGCAATCTGGGATCCATGGTCAATATAAACGTCTTGTCATCGAAATATGCCTCCCGACTGGGGGACGCGTCAGCGTCGCAGCGCATCGCTGCTGGCGACCCGACGGCTGGACACGTTTCCTCTGCGTATCTGTGCCGCACGGCGCTGCAGTGCCTGGAGACTCCAAGAAGTGGGGTGTGCGTTTTGTTTGACGGATCGGTAGTGGTTGGGTGTGCTACAGTTCCACGAAGCAAACCGTTCTGCTTAGTTGTGTTCTCTCTAGAGTTCTTTCCGCGGAGGCCTGAGACTTAGCGAATTTATTTGTTATGAGCAAGAAAGGCGGAGACGTCCCCGAGTACGTGTACGAGCCATACCAAGGTGACGGGTACGCACCTCCTCCTCCGGCAGCGAACTCTAGTAGCGTGTATAGGTACCAGACAGGTACGAATGCTGTGCCGCCGCCGCCGCCTCCGACGCAGAACGGCGTCGCTTATGCTTACAGTCCTGCGGGGGCGCCGCCGCCACCGCCACCCCCAAACTTTTCTTATGCCTACAGCGAGGCCCTGCCGGACGGCACCTCCCGACACTATTATTACGCCCAGCGGACCTACTCGAACGCGCATGGGCGGTATCAGAACACGAACTTTGACCAGAACGACCAGCTTGCGCGGGGGTGTCTCTACGCCTGCTGCGAAGGTATGGCGGCTGGTCTGTGTGCGGCGCTGACCTTCGAGTGTTGCCTCGGTTTGTGCGGTTTCTGGTAAGCAATTGGTCAGGGGTGTGCCATGCGTCTCGTGGCTCGATCAATAGACAGCTCACACCATCATGGACGATGTGGCCGAACTTGGAGTATCATATGGTTTGCGCCCCGTAGCGGGCAGCTCTGTGCTGCGTAGACAGGTCTCTCCGAACCGTTGCATATGTCATCCAGGATTTTGCATGTTATATATGAAGAACCCCTCCTGCAGATCGAGGAAAATCACCGTCTTCGGAACGCGAGTAGTAACCGGTCTGTTCCAGCTGTATGCGGATTGTCAGCCCGAGGTTTACTGGCAATAAATCTGGTGCTTTTCGGAAAATAGATTGAGCATCTCGAAGGGTACATCGTAAATGCTGTATTTTCTGCATAAAGTTACATCAAAAACATGCCAAGTATCAGAGGCATAGCTCACGCCCCGGACCGTCTCAGTCTTAGCGGGATCTGCACCGGACCCTATCAGAAAGTTACTACGCACACTGGTGTATGCGTTGTCCGAAATTCGCCAACTCTACTTCCGTAATGCCGTACGGTGTAGAGGCGCGAAGCGTCCAATGAACCTGTGTGCGACAAGTCCAGCTCGGCCAATTTTCTGTGGCGCTGGGTACGTATCCACGCTTGTCGTACGTCGAAGGGCGGCTTTGCGATGCTTTCATGGATGTCGGCCCGAGGGATCGAGCACTCTGCCCCGTGCGACGTCATACTGAAGAGGGATCGTGTGGCTGGACGCATAGCGTTTCCGTCTTTGACATCATCACTCGTGTGACAGTTTTCAATAAACTCGAGACAGCTGATCTTCAGCATGCCTGGTTACTAGGACGCACCAAGCAACACGTATGCCGTACCATTAAGAGACTGCCTTACAAAGCAGCAAGAAGCAGAAGCAAAACGCAGCCATACAGAAGGGTGGCGCTAGCGCTGGCAGTCCACAACAAACTTGGATGCTTCCAGCGAACTCAAACGGGTTACGCCTCCATTCTTCTCCGCGCACACAAGCAGCTAGCAGGGACAGTACGAAAGCTCCCGTTCCACGCGCGAAATAGACTACAAAAGGTTCTGCTTTATGATTATGATACTTGTTCTTGCCTTTATATGGAGCCGGCCGCTGCCGAATAAAAACTATCTACCGACAAGAGAACAGACTCTGCCAAGCTAATTCCAACTTCGGATGCACGTACTTGCCAACTGCGTTCAAGGGTTTTTCTGAAGACTGCACGTTGCGACTGCGGAGCCCGGCACCGCATCAGTACGCCAACTAGCGTTTTCATGGTGCAGAATCGATGAATATAGCTAGGCCAATGTCAAACTTCAATGCAACTGGTCCACGTACCGACTTTGGGCGAAGAATCTAAAGCCTCGGCCTCATCCAATGTCATCAACGCCAGCATTTACGTATTTTTGCTGCGACTGGTCCCATTTTCTCCTTTTTTCTGGATTACGATACGCTGGTCCCTCCTTTTGCTCAAGTTCCATTGTCAGTAGCCGAAAGACCTAGATGACGGCATTATATTTCCTTTTTCACCATTTTTGGAAGTTGCCCATACAATTCATGCACAGGCGGCGGTTGCGACATGCGCGTCGTTTGCGATAAGGGAATCGTCTTGGCATACGGTCGCGCTGTACCCGCTGCAGGGGTGACACTTGAGACTGGTCAGGC
>Ga0123519_10004797_pt1 | contig 21733 bp, 16 predicted proteins | sample YelNatPaOPRAMG02_FD_87396 | JGI IMG/M metagenome (GOLD analysis project Ga0123519, IMG submission 87396) | Hot spring microbial communities from Yellowstone National Park - Yellowstone National Park OP-RAMG-02 (version 2) | ecosystem: Environmental > Aquatic > Thermal springs > Hot (42-90C) ...
CTACCTATTCCTCCTTCTACCTCCCACTCTACCCCTCTTGGTATAAAAAGCCTCCCACTTCCATCTTTACCAATGCACAGAAACTGCCTTGCTCTTCCTGCTTCTATTATAGCACTCTCTGGTATAAGATAAATACTTGCCCCTTCTTTAAGATAACTTTCAGTATTTCCTGCTACAAGTGTTAAACTTAAAGGAGAAAAATTTAAATAAGAAATTATAAGTTTGTGTTCCCCTGGCTGTAAGTTGCCTATATAAAAATAGCCAGCGTTATTGGTAGTAGCAGTAGCAGAAGTACCTTCAACTCTTACCAGTGCTCCCGAAGCTGCATGGTAACCAGAAGGTGGTGAAGGTGATGTGCTATACATAGTCTGGTCACTTCCATCATCGGGGGCATAAATGTAACCTTCTACAAAATCTGAAGTTAGTGGTGTGGGTGTAGGTGCGGCTGTCTTTCCACCTCCACAATTAGATAATATTAAAACGCAAGCTAATAAAATTAATAGCCCTAAAAAACTTTTTTTCATTTTCTCCCCTCCTTAAATGTAAATTCTAAGTTTTGATGTTTAAATTCTTTTCCCTCCTTTCTTTCTGGATTTAATGTTTGTTTTACTCCCTCCTTTCTTTGCCTCTAAATTAGAAACACCCTTTTTTATTTTTTAGAGCCATATCTTTTCCTCCTGCTTTTTAAAAATTTTATTTAATGTTAAACTTAAGTATACACAGGTTAAAATAAAATCTTCTCTATACTTTCAGTAATTAGTGGAACTGCTTCTTTTAAAGGTAGTTTAACAGTACATCCTGCAGCCTGACGATGCCCTCCACCTCCAAATAAGTGAGCAACCTGGCTAATATCTATTCCACCTCTGGAACGAAAGCCAACTCTTATTTCTTGAGGACCTTTTTCTATAAATAAAATAAAAACTTTTGCATTTCTAAGCTGGCGCATAATATTCATTATTTTTTCAGAGTCAATACTATCTGGATAAATTAAAATTCTGTCAAGCATTTCTTTAGATAAAACTACCCAGGCAATTAAGCCATTCTCATTAACTTGCAGAGAAGAAAGAGCTATACCTATTATTTTAAGCTCTTTTAAACTGATGTTAGCAGAAAGATAATAGTCTATTTCTTCTGGATTTACTCCTTTCCGCAATAACTGAGAAGCCATTTCGTGAGTGTTATAAGTGGTATTACTATATCTAAAACTTCCAGTATCAGTAAAAATAGAAATATATAGATAAAAACTTAATTGCTTATCTAACTCTACACCTAGAAAAGGCAAAAGTTTATAAAGTATCTCACCGGTAGCAGAAGCCTGCGGATTAATAATATTATAATTCCCTATACCAGCACTATCTGGATGATGGTCAATATTTAAAATTAAAGGTTGCCTTCTAACTAAAGAAGCCACTTCTCCCAGCCGACCCCAATCGGAAAGGTCAAGCACCACTGCTATATCCCATTTGCCAGTCTGGCCAGTATATTTATTTATCCAGAAATTGTGTGGAAGGAAAGACAACTCTTCTGGTAAAGGAGCAGGATTAATAATCTTAAACTTCTTACCAAGCCTCTCCAGAATTAAGCCAAATGCAATTTCACTGCAAATGCCATCGCCATCTGGACGAATATGAGTGGTTATAAGAAAGGCACTTTTCTGTTTAATTAATTTAGCTACACTTTCAATTGATTCCACTATAAGCTCCTTCTTAATTTCAAAGTCAATTATAACATTAAGTATTTAGTTTATCAAGAGGAAAAAACTGAATAATCTAGAAAAGTCTATTCGCAATGATCACCAAAGTAATTCTAAAAACAGGAAGAGAAAAGTCAATTCGACAGAGGCATCCATGGATATACTCGGGAGCAGTAGCAGAAATAAAGTATCATAAAAAAGATGGTGAACTATGTGATCTGTTTACTTCAAAAGGAGAGTTTCTAGCTAGGGGCTATCTTAATACCAAGTCTCAAATAATATGCAGGATACTTACTTTTGAGCAAGAGGAAATTAATAAAGATTTCTTTTATAAGCGACTTTGGGATGCTTATTCTTTACGAAAGACTTTTATTACATCTACTACTGGGTTTCGCTGGGTTCATAGCGAAAGCGATGCTTTAGCGGGGCTAATTGTAGATGTATATGATAAGGGAGTGTGTTGCCAGTTTTTGACATTGGGAATTAACCAGTGGCGTAAAGAAATAGTTGATTGTATAAAAGAAATAGCCCACCCAGAGTTTATATATGAAAAGGCCCCTCATAAATCAAAAGAAGGCTTAAGAGGCTCTTCTCATATACTGTGGGGTGCAATGCCAGAGGAAGTAACATTTAAAGAAAATGGAATTCCTTTTTTTGTAGATATTCCTCACGGGCAAAAGACAGGCTTCTTTTTAGATCAAAGGGAAAATAGAAAAATAATAAGTAAATTCTCTCAGAACAAATTAATATGTGATTGTTTTGCTTATACTGGAGCTTTTTCTGTTTATACATTAAAAGGAGGGGCAAAGAAAGTAGTGCTGCTGGAAACTTCTTCTTCAGCCCTTAAGCTTGCTTACAGGAATCTTATGCATAATGGGTTTTCCTCTTTTGAGTTGATTAAAGGGGATGTAGTAAATTTTCTTAAAGAAACTCCTTTAAATTTTAATTTAATCATTCTAGACCCTCCCCCCTTTGCACAAAGTAAAGCTAATATTACCCCTGCCTTAAAAGCTTATGAAAACTTAAATCAATTAGCTATTTCTAAACTTGCTCCTTGCGGGTTGCTTGCAACATTTTCTTGTTCCCATTACTTAGACAACGCTTTATTTAAACAAGCTATATTTAAAGCTTCACTAAAAGCAGGTAGAGAAGTTCAGATTCTAAAAAGCTTCTCTCACCCGCTAGATCATCCTGTAAGTATTTATCACCCTGAAGGAGAATATTTAAAGGGTTTTTTACTTTTTATAAAATGATTATTTGTAAATACTCAGGCAAATGCGTTGACTGAAGGCACACACGAAGTGGGTGCGGGAGCACCTGCACGAAGTGGGTGCAGGAGCACCTAAAGCAAAAAATAATAAAAAGAAGTCGGTATTTAAAATTCTGTGTCTCTGTGCCTTTGTGCCTGAAAAATATGAATGGAGCTCAGTGAATATTTACAATGATTTTAATAGTATTTCTGTTACCTTTTATTATTTATGTTAGTAGTTTAAATCAAACTATTTCCCTCGGGGATAGTGGAGAAATGGTTACCGCTGCTACTACTCTTGGTATTCTTCATCCACCTGGATATCCTTTATATCCACTTTTAGCACACATCTTTACTTTTATTCCATTTAATTCTCCAGCATGGAGAGTAAATCTCTTTTCTGCTTTCGCAGGAGCCTTAACAGTGCTGTTTCTTTATTTGCTTATTTATAGAGTTACCAGTTCCCGACTGGCAGCTTTGGGAGCTTCCTGGTTACTTGCTTTTACTCCTACATTTTGGAGTTATGCAAACTATGCTAAGGGATATGTGCCTTTTGCATTTTTATTAAGTATTCTATTTTATCTAAAAGTAGTTTCTACCAATAAGGCTATCTCAGCACTGGCACTGGTAGCAGGGCTAGCAACCTGTATCTATATGCAATTTATGTTATTGCTAATCCCAGTGCTTATTATTTTTGTATTCACCAGAATAAATTACTTAAAATTACTTCCACTATTTTTAATAGGTCTAACTCCTTATCTTTACCTTCCTCTAAGAGCTTTACATGACCCATATCTGAATTGGTGTAATCCCTGCACCTGGGGAGGATTTTGTGAGATGATACTTAAAAAGGGCTATACCTGGGAGCTTGGTCAAGCAGGATTGATTCAATCTTTAAATCAAGTTAAGTTATTTTTTGCTCTTATGATAAAAGACTTCACCGTGATAGGAGTAGCTTTAGGTTCATTAGGAATAGGCATTGGATTAACTAGGAAGAGAAAGGGAAGCTGGTTTTGGCTAATAAGCTGGATTGTTCTTTGGGGTGGAGTTTGTTTTCTAAGTCACTTTCCAATAGGAGAATATACAGAGAAAATAATGAAAGGCTTTTTTATCCCTTCATATCTCTTATTTACTTATTGGATAGGGGTTGGGATAAGCTTCTTTAAAAAGATTGGCCAGGAGAGTTTTAAACTCTTTTTAATCGTTACTTTAATTTTTCTACTTATAATTGTTCGATACCCGCAGTGTAACCGGAGGGGTGAAGAATTTGCCAGTGAATATGGTAGGAATGTACTTGTAAGTTTGCCATTTAACTCTATTATTATTACACATACAGATGATTGTAGTTTTCCTTTATACTATCTTCAATCAGCAGAGAAACTTCGGCCAGATGTAAAAATAGTAGTTTATGATTTAATTATGGTCCCTTGGTATAGGGACCAGCTCAAACGCCGTTACTCTTTTGATATAGACCCTTACTCTGGCAGTGGAACAAAAGAAGGAGATATACTTGCACTTGTTAAACAGGTGAAACAACCTGTATTCTGTGACAGACGGGCTTATTTATCTTTGAAAAAGCTTCCCCTTAATTTCTCACAGTGGGGCATAATTTATAAAATTGGTAAAGACCCTCAGTGGTTAAAAATTTCAGAAAATTTGTGGAACTCTCACTATAGATACCTTTCTGTTTTTCGTCAGGGTATTTATCGTGATATTGCTGTAAGAGATTTGCTAGAGATATACAGCAATTGTTTAAATGATTTAGCGGTTGCAGAAAATAATGAGGGAAAGACTCTTAAAGCTATCTCTAATTTAAGGCTTGCTATTCAATTCAATCCAGATAATGAAACAGCTAAAGCTAATTTAAAAATTTTGACAAAATAACTTACTTCTTTTGAAAAAGAAGTAAGCAAGGCACGAAGTGGGTGCGGGAGCACCTGCACGCAGTGGGTGCAAAGCACCTAAAACTTTATAAGCTGTCGCTCCGCTTAACAAAGAGTTTAGTGGTGCGGTAGCTTTTCAAAGAAAGTTAGTTGAAGGAGGTTAAATAAAAATGGAACATCTTGTAATTATCGGAGGGGGAGCAGGTGGGGCTACTGCAGCAGCAAAAGCAAGACGCACAAAACCAGCGATTAAGATTACTATGATAGAAGCAGGCAAATATATCTCTTATGCAGCTTGTGGATTACCTTATTATATAGGAGGTGAGATAAAAGAAATAAGTAAAATTATACTTCGCTCTCCCAGAGATTTTAAAGACCTATATAATATTAATGTGCTTATAGAACACAAAGTAGAAGAAGTTTATCCAGCTAAAAAACAACTCCTTATAAGGGACTTAATAAAAGAGGAAACCTTTAATATTTCTTATGATAAGCTAATTATTGCAACTGGTTCTATTCTAGCTACCCCGGGTATAGAAGGTGTAAATTTAAAAAACATTTTTTCTCTCCGTTCTGTAAGTGATGCTCAGAATATATTAAAAGTAATTACTGAAACCAAACCTAAAAAAGCTGTAATTATAGGCGGTGGCGTTATTGCAATGGAAATGGTAGAAAGTTTTACAAAAAGAGGGGTAGAAGTAACAGTAATAGAACGAGAACCTCAGATTTTACTTAATTTTGACCCTGAAATAGCTAATCAAGTTAAAATATATTTGGAGAGACAAGGAGTAAAAGTGCTTACTGGATGTAGTGTAAAAGAGTTCAGGGGAAACAGTGTAAATGAGGTGGAAGCAGTAATAACAGATGAGGGAGAATTGGAAGCACAGTTAGTGCTTTTAGCTACAGGAATACGTCCTAATGTAAAATTAGCAGAAAGGGCAGGTATATTTTTAGGCACTACTGGTGCTATCAAAGTAAATGAGCGAATGGAAACAAATATAAAGGATATATATGCTGCAGGAGATTGTGTAGAATCAACTCACATTATAACCGGTTCTTCTACCTGGGCTCCACTTGGGTCGGTAGCTAATAAACAGGGAAGAGTAGCAGGAGAAAATGTAGCTGGGGGGAAAGCTATTTTTCGTGGAGTGCTTAATAGTATGATAGCAAAAGTATTTAATTTTACTGTAGCTAGGACTGGTTTATCTGAGAAAGAGGCTCTCCAGCTTGGTTATAATATAGTTAGCGGGCTTGTGGTAGCATCTGACAAATCACATTATTATCCAGATAGAAAAGATATTACTATTAAATTAATTGGGGAGAGAAAAACTAATAGATTATTAGGGGCACAGATAGTTGGAGAAGGTGTGGTAGATAAACGGATTGATGTGGTAGTAGCGGCACTTACAAAAGGAATGACTGTAGAGGAGTTTATTAATCTAGATCTTTGTTATGCTCCTCCTTATGCAATGGCAATTGATGCAGTGCTTGTAGCAGGGAATGTGTTGCTTAGCCAAATTTATGAGGATTTAGGAGTAATAACACCTGTTGAGCTTAAATATCGCCTTGAGAGAGGAGAAAATCTTTTACTAGTAGATGTCCGCACAGATAAAGAAAGGAGAAGGTCTCGCTTGCCTGATCAATATTTTATTCCTCACTATGAACTAGAGAAACGCTATAATGAATTACCAAAAGATAAAGAACTAATCCTATATTGTTATCAGGGCAAGAGAAGTCTTCAGGGCTTAAAAACATTAAAAAGGCTGGGATTTAAGCAAGTGAAATCACTTGAGGGAGGACTTAAATTATGGCCTTATGAAGTGATTCAGTAAGCCCCAATAATGGGTTAACCGCTAGCACACATTATTTGAAAATAAAAAGATTTTATTTATACAAGCTTGTTGTTTTTATATTGCAGTTTTTGGAATAAAATGAAGGAATTAATATTTAAAACTAGAATTAATTAAAAAACATCGGAAGGAGGTTGTTTTTATGTCTAAAAGGTTGTTTTTATTTGGGAGTATTTTAATAATGTTGGGAGTTTTTGCTTTTCTTAGTAATTGTGGTGGAGGTGGAGGAGGTGGTGTGTCACCAACTCCAACAAATACTCCACCTGCTACCGGAAGCCTGAGTGGAACATTGAAAGATATGATTACTGGATTACCAGTGGCTGGAGCAATTGTAAGAGTAGAAGGTGAAACTAGTAATTTTTCAGAGTGGATTCGAACTGGAGAAGATGGGAAATACAGTTTTATCGGAATTCCAACCGGGGATTATTCAATTGAATATAATGCAAATGGTTATATACTCTTTAAATTCCGCAAATTTAATATTAATGGCGATATAACAGATTTTGATATAGGAATAATAAAAGAGGAAGATTGGACTAATTTTGCAGGAGCCTCTCATCCTTTTGACGCCGGAAAAGGATATATTATTTTAGCTTTTAAAGATAGGGGCGAACAAGAATTAAATAGCATTGCGGGGGTTGAGGCTTCTATAAGTCCCACTACAGGTGTAAGTATAGGATATATAAAGGGAGATAATACAGTAGATTGGAATGCAACTTCCACATATTCTACAGGTTTAGCAATGTTAGCCGAACTATCTCCTTCAGAAACTTTTCAAATAGGAGCTTCTAAAGCAGGTTATACCTTTGAGGGGATACCATTTAATGTTACACCAACTCCAGGTATTATTGAAGTTTATGTAATATTTGGGTCAACCCAAGGTCCCTCCCCTACTCCCAGTTCTACTACCCCTACTCCAACTGCGGCTCCTCCTCCATTTAATATAGTCAGTACAATAACTGGTGATTATAATAATGTAAGTTCTGCAGGAGACTTCTTATGTGCTACTAATACTAGTGGTGATGGGTTAGCCATTTATTATATTGTCGACCCTGCTAATCCAATGCCATTGGGAACAATATCCATACGGGCAGATGCTGTAGTAATGAAAGAAATTAATGGCACTCCTTACGCATTTGTAGCAGCAACTGGCGAACGGTTCAGTGTAGTAAAATGTTATCCCGCAGAGGTGGTTTTCACTGGAGGAGATTTCCCAACAATAGATGGTTCTTATACAGGACTGGATTATTTTGAAATAAACGGGCATAAGGTAGTAATAGTAGCTACTGGCACACAATATATACAGTTAATAAATGTAGATAACCCAGAAGAGCCTTATCTTATCAGCAATTATGACCCAATTTTCCCACAAGGTTCTCCAGATATAGCTAACTTTTACAATATAAAGATTAACAATCAAATTGGGGTAGCAGGTGCAAAGTTTACTCAAACTATTGGAAGTATAAACAACTATGGAGTAGCTATTATTAAGCTAGATGTTATATCTGGTACAAAAGAAGGAAAGACAGTTCCTGATTTATTTATTATGGAGGCTATTGAAAAAGCAGGAGAAAATACTTCTACTCTTAAATTGCCTGGCAACTTCCCTATTGTAGGATTTAATACTACCCAAAATTTATATGTAGTTTCTGGTGATACAATTTCATTTTTCAGTTTAGACCCAACCTTTACTCAAATTCCCCAGCAGTTATCTGATTCTCCTATAGTTTTTAATCAAGGAATTGGTTTAGAAGGAGATCGGGAAGGAGCTACACCATACTTGCTAGCTACAAATGGCGTTTTGGCGGCTTTCTCTTTGGCCAACCCTAATAAGCCTGTTCAAGCTGGGGGTAATTTCCAGGGAAGTGGCAAAGCCAGGGGAGTATGTGCTAAGGGTAGTTATGTATTCCTAGCTGATGGAACAGGAGGTTTATTGATATTAGACCCAACTTATCGCTAAAAAAAGAAGGTGAAGTATGTGTATCTTAAGCCAAAGACTTTAGAAGAGGTACTTTCTTTACTTTCTCAATATGGTAGTAACCATAAGATATTGGCAGGCGGGACAGATTTAGCTGTTCTCTATAAAGATAAGAAATTATGTAACTACGAAGGTTTTATAGACATTTCAAATTTAAAAGAACTACAAAAAATCAAACTGGAAGAAAATCACTTAATAATAGGAACGCTTTCCACTTTTAGTCAGATAATTAATTCTCAATTAATAAAAGAAAAAGCTCCTTTATTAGTAGAATCAGCTTTAAAGGTAGGGTCTTTACAAATTCGTAATCGTGCTACAATAGGTGGCAATCTAGGGAATGCTTCACCAGCAGGCGATTCTATACCACCACTGATAGTTTTAGATGCAGAGGTGGAATTAGCTAGTAAAGATGGCCGAAGAAAAGTAAAAGTAGAAGAACTATTTTTAGACCCGGGTAAAACCATTATTCGTAAAGATGAGCTTATTACTTATATATTTCTACCACTGCCAGAGAAAAAAAGAATAGGGTTTTATAAAAAAATAGGACAAAGGAAAGCTATGGCAATTGCTAAAGTTTCTGTAGCATTTTCTGCTTTACAGGACTTACCCCAAAAAGAGCTTCGCAATGTGAGAATAGCTTTGGGGGCTGTAGCTCCACGAGTAATTCGTGCTCTAAAAGCTGAATCGCTTCTTGAGAAGCAAGTGCTTTCACAACAACTAATAGAAGAGGTTTCTCAAATAGCATCCCTTGAAGCTTTGCCTATTTGTGATATTCGTTCTACCGATAAATACCGCAGGCAGATGGTAAAAGTGCTATTAAGTGATGGGTTAACAGAGATACTTGCAAAGTAAAAAGTATAATCTGATGAAACGGCTGTCAATTTTATTATTGATACTAATATTCTTTTTAGGTGGAGTATATTGGGGATTAAAGAATTTTTATCATAACTATTCTTATATCACATTGTGGATGCCTGAAGAAAATCTTGTTTTTTTAGTCCCCATAACTATTAAGTTGCCAGCTAACACTGTTGCTCCACAGTTAATTATAGAGAAACTTATATCTTTTAATGACACAGATTCTTTGCCACTTATAAATCCATTTCCTTCAGGGGTAAAGTTATTAGGTTGTAGCATTCAAAAGAATTTAATAGAATTAAATTTTTCTTCCCAATTTTTGCTTCCTTTTGAAGAAGGGAAAGAGGAGTCTCGGCTTATTCTCTCTGCTTTAAGTTATACACTGGGAGAAATACCAGGAGTAGAAGGATTTATTATAAATATTGAGGGAGAGAAAAAAGAGAGTCTAGGAGAAATTTCTCTGGGAGAGCCATATCCTGTAATGCATAATTTCCCAAATCTTTATTTAAGTGGAAAAGAAAAGGAGGATGAAAAACAAAAGATACTATTATACTATCTCTTACCCCGAAGTGAATTGTTAGTGCCTGTAACACTGATGGGGAGTAGCGACTCGCTAACATCTCGTTTAGAGAGGTTAAAAAGGAATGTGGAAGGCTTTTTAGTATCTCCTTTTCCACCTGCAACTGAAATTTTATCTTTCAAAGTTTCTGGCAAAAAAGCTTATTTAAATTTAACTTCCGCTTTTTTAAACTCTTCTTATCCAAAGGCACAAGCCAAGGCTATTTTATATACTTTAAGTAAGAATACAGAAATTAAAGAACTGCAAATCCTTATTGAAGGTAAAAAAATAAGGCAGTTAAATAAGATTACTTTAAATAAAGAAAAAGAATTAAATTCCATTTATTCTTTTAAAAAATGAAAAGGCTACTTATAACAATAATTTTAATTTTGTTAGGCGTTAATTCTTCACTACTAGCCGATGAATTTAAAATTTTAGCAAATGGAAAAGAGATTAAATTTAATACTCCCATTAAAATAACCCGTGGAGAGGTGTTTATTTCTCTTGACGATGAAAAGGCTCTTAAATCTATATCTGCACTTTTGGGAGGAGTGTATTTCCAAAGTCCCGATGGGTATCTTATATGTAAAGACCAATTTAAAAGTAACCTTAGTTTAAATTTAGAAAAAATTGGAGTGCAGGGCGAATATATTCCAAACCCACTGATAAAAGAGGATGGTAAAGTATATGTTCCGCTTACCTTGCTTGCACGCTCTCTAAAAGCAGGTTATCATATAGATAAGCTCAATAAAACTGCATATCTTTTTCCTACCGTAACAGAAGTTTATTGTATCAAAAAAGAAAAACGATTAGAAGTAATTGTTCAAGCTACTGCACCTATTGAATATAATACATTTTTTCTAACACAACCCTCCAGGCTTGTAATAGATATACCAAACACTGTAGTTAACCTTACCAGGAAAGAAGTTCCTAAAGAGAATGATTTAATTAGTGAAATAGAAGTTTCTATGGAGGAAAAAGACCCACAGACTACAAGGGTAATTCTATACCTTGCTTCTCCTCTTATTGCAAGGGTAAGCTCTCGCATTCAGCTAGACCAGGTAAGACTTAAATTAAATTTCCCTGAAGAGGAAACTGCAGATGCTTCTTCATCAGAAGAACCTCCTCCTCAACAAACATCTAATTTTTCATCACTTTTAACTCAACAAATTTTAGGAGTAGAATTTGAAGAGAAAAAGGATGTTCAGCAAATTTCTATTTTTTCTTCTGGTCCAGTTGTTTATGAATGGAATTGGTTAGAAAAAGAACAAAAATTTTATATAGACATTAAGGAAGCGGTTCTACCACAAGCTAAATTAACACGAAGCATAGAAAATAGTTTAATAAAACAGATACGGGTTGCTCAAAACCAAACTTCTCCTGATAAAGTAGTAAGAGTAGTGGTAGAATTAAATCGTCCCTGTGGTATAGAAGTAAAACCTTCTAGTGAAATATCTAATTGTTTAATTTTAAATTTTTATGCAAACAAGCAGGAATTTGAAAATATAACTGGAAGTAGGAGTGGCTATGTAGGATTTCTTTTGTCTAACAAGACAGTTGTTATTGACCCCGGGCATGGGGGGGCGGATTTTGGAGCAATAAATCCAGATTTAGGAATAGCAGAAAAAACTATAACTCTAGATATTGCTCTAAAGGTATACGAATTGCTTGTAAAGGATGGGTGGAATGTGATTTTAACCAGGAACAGCGATAGGGATGTAGTATCAGCGAAAGCGAGTGATTCCGAAGAGCTTGGAGGAAGAGTAAATATAGCCAACAAATGTAATGCAGACTTGTTTATAAGTATTCATTGTAATGCAAGTTATAATAGAAAGGTTAGTGGCGTTTCTAGCCACTACTTTAAAGAGATAGATTTGCCACTTGCAGAAATGCTACAACAAAGTTTAACTCAAAATATTTTATGGAAAAACAGAGGAGTTCAACAAAACAGGTTTTTTGTGCTTAGATATACTAAAATGCCTGCAGTGTTACTTGAATTAGGTTTTATTAGTAATAATACAGAAGCTAAATTACTTAAAAATCCAGAATTTGTTTCAAAAGTTGCTCAGGCAATCTATGAAGGAATTTGTAATTATATGATAAAGTATATGCCACAAAAAGTTGCCAGAAAGGTGGTGCAGTAATGCCAAATAATTCCCCTATAGGCTTGTTTGACTCGGGGGTAGGGGGATTAACTGTGGCCCAGGAATTGTTTGAGGAAATGCCACAGGAAAGGATTATCTACTTTGGAGATACTCTCCATGTTCCTTATGGAGGGAAAAAACCAGAAGAAATTGTTTATTATGTTACAAAAATACTTAACTTTATGGTTAATTTTAAAATAAAAGCAGCCTTAATGGCTTGTAATACTTCTTCTGCAGTAGCATTGCCAATAGTAAGGAATCTTTACCCTTTTCCTATATTTGGCGTGCTTTTGCCTGGAGCTGAAGCTGCTGTGCGTAGCACTGTTAATAAAAAAATAGGAGTAATAGCTAATGTAGTTACTGTAAATAGCGGAGTTTATCAAAATACACTTTTATCTTTGGATGGGGTAAGATATGTATATACCAGAGCCTGCCCGCGCCTTGTGCCGCTGGCAGAAGCTGGGAATGTTAATACTCCTTTCTCAGAAGAGGTGTTGGAAGAGTACCTCTCTCCTCTGGAGAAAAAGGATATAGATACACTAATATTAGGTTGCACTCATTATCCATTTTTTAGTAGTGGGATTAAAAAGATTTTGGGAGAGAATATAAATTTAATTGACCCTGGCGTATATGCTGTAAAGTTACTTAAAAAATATCTTACAGAAAGTGACTCTATAAGAGACCCACAGAGCGAAGAGTATCCACACAGGTTTTTTGTAAGTAAAGACCCAAATTCCTTCCGTCAAATCGCTCAAAAACTACTTAATAAACCTTTCCCAAAAGTTGAGTTCAGTCAGATATTTTAAGTAAGTTTAAAAGAAATTATGAATAAAATAAGGGGTAAATTAGCTTTTTTCAATGTGTCTTCTTCATTTTAGCTTAAAAAATTGTGTCATAAATAATTTTTATCGCTACGATTTATGAGCCGACCTGATAATAGAAAAGCCAATGAGTTAAGACCTGTTAAAATAGAAGCAGGGTTTAGTAAATATGCAGAAGGTTCTGTACTATTTGGCATAGGTGATACACTGGTTTTATGTAATACTAGTATTGAAGAGACTCTTCCACCTTTTATTCAGGAGGAAGGTGGTGGTAGAGGATGGATTACTGCAGAATATGCTATGTTACCCAGAGCTACTCTTACTAGAAATAAGCGAGTTGCAACTGGTAGAACTACAGAGATACAAAGACTTATTGGAAGAACACTACGAAGTGTAACAAATTTAGAGAAGTTAGGGGAACGCACTATTATTATAGATTGTGATGTACTTCAAGCAGATGGCGGGACAAGAACTGCTTCGATAAATGGTGCTTTTATAGCTCTCGCCCATACTTTTTTAAAGCTTCTAAGCCTTGGACTGATAGAGGAAGGTATAATTAAAGATTATGTGGGAGCTATTAGTGCTGGTGTTGTGGATGGAGAAGAGAGATTAGACTTATGTTATGAGGAGGATGCAAAAGCAGAAATAGAGATGAACATTGCCCTTACTTCTTGTGGCAATATTGTAGAACTGCAGGTAAGTGGCGAGAGAGGTCCTTTTAGCAAGGAAAAACTGGGGAATTTATATAATTTAGCCCAGGAAGGTATAAATAATATTATTAAGCTGGAAAAACAAATACTTGTTCCAAAGTTAAATGGATTGAAGTTATTTTGTTAAAAGAAGTATTTATTGCTACTCAAAATTTAAATAAAGTTAAAGAAATACTTAAAATATGGGGAAATGTTCCTTTTACTGTCATTACAGTCAAAGACTTGCCTCCATTGCCTCCTTGTAATGAAGTAGGAAACAGCTACAAAGAGAATGCTCTTTATAAAGCCCGATGGGGAGCCAAGAATACTGGCTTATATAGTGTAGCAGACGATTCAGGGTTAGAGGTAGAAGCACTGGATGGGAAGCCAGGGATATATTCAGCAAGATTTGGTGGAGATGGATTATCTTATCCTCAAAAAATTGCACACTTACTTTCGCTTCTAAAAGATGTCGAACAAGGTAAACGGAAGGCACGTTTTGTATGCACAGCAGTTCTTGTAACGCCTGAAGGAGAATTATTAAAATTAACTACCGGTATATGTGAAGGAGAAATTGCATTTGCCCCTCAGGGTAAAGGAGGATTTGGTTTTGACCCTGTTTTCTTTTTGCCTGATTTAGGCAAAACTATGGCACAACTTTCATCTAGAACAAAAAATAAATTAAGTCATAGAGGCAAAGCCTTTAGGGAACTTAAAAACTGGATTAATCACTTTCTTTTAAAAGGCACCCAAAAAGAAAGTAAAAAGTAATACTGAAGTTGCTAAAAAATTTAGATGCACCTGCAGGAGCATCATTGTTTACTTTAGCTACTTTGCCACTACCACTTTGTGCCTTTACTTATTTTTTTCCATACTGTTGAGCAATCTCAACAGGACTACCAGGCTTATACCAGCTTGAAACATCATAGCCACGAGCATATACACTTTCACCATCAGGTTGTGCAGCATCAGCCTGGAAGCCATCACTTGCAACTCCACCTTGCCATTTTCCATTTTCACCGTGAACATGCTGTCCATTAGGACTGTATACATCAACAGATTTTACAACGCCTTTTGCACTTTGAGCATTCATAGTAACTTTTGTTCCATCGGGAAGGTTAAAAGTCATTACATTACTTTTCCAATCCCACTTTCCTCCATCGCCCTCTTCAACATGTGGGTCTCCCCATATTTTAGTTTTTCCAGTAGGTGTACCACCTTGTTGAGCTCCACCTCCAATGACAATAACTCCACCAAACATCATACCTGCTGCTGCCGATGCTCCGCCTCCACCTGCTACAGCTGCTGCTCCACCTGCTGCAAAGAAACCTGCCATAGCACCCCCCGCTCCTTGTGCTTGCTTATCTTTACCTCCCATTCCTGCAATTTCTACAGTTGTTCCTTGATAACTTATACTATAACCACCAGGAGTTATAACTCTATTCCCCTCTATTCTAAGACCTCCACCCATACCTGCTTTACCAGCTCCCATCACACCTCCCATTCCCATCATACCACCCATTCCGAATCCACCTTTTATAGGAGGAAATTGAGGAGAGCCCAAAAATCCACCTAGTGCAAAAGCCATTCCGCTACCCATACCACCCATAACAGGCATCCCACCTATACTGGGCATACTACCCATACCAGGCATAACAGGCATCCCACCTATACCAGGCATACTACCCATACCAGGCATAACAGGCATCCCACCCATACCAGGCATCATACGGGGGATTCCACCCATCATTTTTTCCAGCATACTCATCATCATCATTATTATCGTCATAAGCATCTGGATTTGCCGCTGGCCACCTGCGCTTATGCCCATCATTCCACCAATACTCATAGAGCTCATTATAGTAGAAAAATTACTCGTACCCATCATCCCACCAAAACCTATTCCCATCATAGATATTACCTCCTTATTTTATGTAAAATTAAACTTCTGAAGTTATCTCTAATTTATTATAACCTAAAATCAAAAAAAGTAAAGTAATATTGTGTAAGATTTCTAAAAAATATGTTTTCTACTTTTTGGGGATAAGAGATGTAGGCAAGGTATGCAAATGCAAGTAGCCAAGCATCTACTTCTTTTTCAAAAAAAGTAGGAGTTTTTTGTATTTAAAAGAATTCTTTACTGCAATTTTTTTAAAAAGGAGGCATTTGAAGAATTGGTAAAGAAAGAGTTTCTATCTGGCAATGAAGCGGTAGCTCGTGGTGCTTATGAAGCAGGAGTTTTAGTAGCTTCTGCATATCCAGGCACTCCCAGTACAGAGATTCTAGAAGCTATTTCCCGGTATCCAGAAATATATGCAGAATGGGCTCCAAATGAAAAGGTATCACTGGAAGTTGCTTTTGGGGCATCTCTTGGAGGTGCAAGAACACTTGTAGCTATGAAACATGTGGGACTAAATGTAGCAGCAGACCCGCTTTTTACTATTTCATATACAGGTGTTAAAGGAGGGCTTGTAGTAATTACTGCTGATGACCCAGATATGCATAGTTCTCAAAATGAACAAGATAATCGCCATTATGCAAGAGCTGCTAAAATACCGATGATTGAACCCTCCGATAGCCAGGAGGCAAAAGACTTTATAAAAGAAGCATATAGGATAAGTGAAAGCTTTGAAACCCCTCTTCTCTTTAGAATGACCACCAGGATATGTCACTCCAGTTCAATTGTAGAGTTAGGTGAACGCAAGGAACACCCTCCATCGGGCTATGTAAAAGATATTAAGAAAAATGTAGTAATTCCATCAAATGCTCGCTTACGCCACCAGATAGTAGAAGAAAGAACTAAAAGGCTTACTCAATATGCACTAACTTCTCCTTTAAATAAAATAGAATGGAAAAGTAAGGAACTGGGAATAATAACAAGTGGCATATCATATCAGTATGTAAAAGAAGTATTGCCAGATGCTTCTATATTAAAACTTGGTTTTAGTTGGCCTCTTTCTCCTCAGTTGATTATGCAGTTTGCAAGTGGTGTAAAAGAATTATGGGTAGTAGAAGAACTGGACCCATTCCTTGAGACAGAGATAAAAGCTATGGGTTACAAAGTGAAAGGGAAAGAAGCCATACCAATTTTGGGAGAGTTAAACCCCAATAAAGTTGCTACTGCATTTAAAATAAATAATTATCCCGGGATTAATGAACCAGAAAAAGGGCTCCCTCTCCGCCCACCTGTTCTTTGTCCGGGCTGTCCTCATAGAGGAATATTTTATAATTTACATAAACTTGAACTTACTGTATTTGGAGATATAGGTTGTTATACACTGGGAATGATGCCACCACTTGAAGCTATAGATACCTGTATCTGTATGGGGGCAGGAGTAGGAAATGCTCATGGAATAGAAAAAGCACTCGGCACCTCTTTTAGTCGAAAAGCAGTAGCAGTGATTGGAGATTCAACTTTTATACACTCTGGTATTACAGGGCTTATTAATATAGTTTATAATAAAAGCACAGCGACAGTAGTAATTCTAGATAATTTTTCTACTGCAATGACAGGGCATCAACCAAATCCTGCCACAGGGAAAACCATTAGAGGAGAGGATACTTTTAGATTAGACTTTGTTAAGTTAGCCGAAGCTGTAGGGGTAAAAGATGTAAAAGTAGTAAATCCATTTAATTTAAAAAAATCTTATGAAGCTTTAAAAGAAGCAGTAGAAAATCCAGAAGCTTCTGTTGTAATTTCTCGGGCTCCCTGTGCTTTACTTAGCAAAAAAAAGGCTCCTCCCTTTTATGTAGACGCCGATATATGTAATTCCTGTTTTAGTTGTCTTGATATTGGTTGCCCTGCTATAGCTAAAAAAGAAGGTAAAGCCTGGATAGACCAGTTACTTTGTGTGGGTTGTAGTTTGTGTGCCGGGTTATGCCAGGTCGGAGCAATACTTCGGGAGGTGAAAAAGAGTGAATAATATACTAATTGTAGGTGTAGGAGGGCAGGGGATAATTCTTGCAAGCAATTTATTAGCTCGTTCTGCTATGAAAGCAGGGTGGGATGTTAAAAAAAGTGAAGTTCATGGAATGGCTCAACGAGGTGGGAGTGTAGTATCTCATATTAGAATAGGGGAAAAAGTGTTTTCTCCACTTATTCCAGATGGAGATGTAGATTTGATATTAGCATTTGAAAAGCTAGAAGCTTTGCGATGGGTTCATCTTTTAAAAAGAAGCGGAAAAATCATTGTAAATGATAGAGAAATACCTCCTCTTTCATCTTTAGCAGGAGTAGAAGAATATCCTGCACAAATAAAAGAAAGGCTAAGCAGTAGAGCATCTATCTTTATGTTTTCTTCCGAAAAAATAGCAGCGCAAGCGGGTCATATCCGTGCAGTTAATGTAGTAGTGCTTGGTGGAGCATCTTTGTTTTTGCCTATCGCTCAAAATCTCTGGGAGGAGACAATTCGCGAGACAGTCCCTCCTAAAACAGTAGATATTAATATAAAAGCCTTTAATCTTGGCAGAAAAGCAGTGGAGGAGATACTGGCTTGTGGTGATACTGTTAAATTTAATTAGTATTATTATAACTACATTATTACTGATTGCCTATCCGAACTTTTTATCTATTAATATAATTTTTTTAAACAAACCTATCTTTAACTTTACTCACTTCCCTATCTGGTATATACTTATAGTGATAACAGGCATTTTGGTAATAAATTTCTTATGGAAAAATTTACAACAAAGAATAAAAGGCACCTATATAGATAGATGGTTAAAAGAAATAGACAGGTTAGTTAACGAAGCTTTAGAAGAAAAAGATTTAGTTAAAAAAGTTGATTATCTTCTACAGCTAAACAAGCCTCAGGAAGCCTTAGAGATTATTCAACAGCTTGAAAAAACTCACCGACACAAAATAGAGTTATTTATAAATAAGTGCTTTTGTTTTATGATTAAAGGAGATTTTGCTAGAGCCATCCAGGAATGCAAACTTACAGCACAAAAGTTTCCTGATTCATTTAAACCCCTGCTAGCTCTTTCGTTAATTTACTGGAATCAGGGAATGAGGACAGGTAAGCCACAACTTCTGGATAAAGCAATAGAAGAATCACTAAAAGTTCTGGAGAAAGAGCCGAACGAGCCAGAAGCATTAGCTAATTTAGGAATGTTTTACTTAATTAAACGAAAATCAAAGAAAGCTTTAAAGTATCTTAAACAATCCTTAGCAAGCGACCCCAATTGTGGCGCTGCCCACTATGTTCTTGGTATGTACTATCAAGAGAAAAAAAAGTTTTTCCCTGCTCTAAGAGAGTTTATAGAAGCTTTAAAAGAATTACCTTTACTTTTAGACCTGCATATAAATTTTGCATGGAGTTTAAGTTATTTTTCTCCGCTAAAAAGCAGAGCAATGCTTGAGAGAGTTCTTATGCTTAATCCTAAAAGCTCTTTAGTTTATAATTCTCTTGGAGTCTATCAGCTTGATTATTACTTAAAGGGTAAAGAAACCTTTTTCTCTGCTATAGAAAAAGCAAGAGATACTTTCTTTAAGTATTCCAGGCTTTTCCCTCAAGATAGCTATGCAATATTACCTGTAATGTTCTTGGATAAATTATTAAATAAAAAAGAAGAAATGAGTAAATTTTTGCAACAGTTTTCTTCATCTAAACAAAACCAGCAATTATACAAAATACTAACTAACTTAATAAACCATAAAACCTTTGCTGGAGAGATAAAAAAATTATTTTCCCTGTCTTTACTATGGAAATTATCTACGATTGCAGGAATTGTAATTTTATGTGCTATTACTTTTAAAGTAAATCCTCATCTGGGGAAGTTAATTTTGGCTACCTGTATGATAATTAATGCTTCTAATACAGTTTATTGGGCTAATTATTATTGGCGTATTTACAGAAGTGTAATTTTAACCTGTGATTTGAGCGGAATATACTGGTTTAACCTATTGCCCTTGCCTTTAATGGGACTTATTATATGGTTATTTTGCTTATTAGTTTATTTAGAAATTACTAATCTGTGGTTATGGTTTGCGCTTTCATTTTTACTTGCAGAAGTTATTCGTCATTTTATTATGGTAACTACTCTGGCAGAAGTTAATCTTAATTTTACCTTGCCTCAGAGGCTACCTTATTTATTATTCTTAAATCCTGTTACTATACTATTGGGGATAATAATAAGTTTGATAAACTTGCCTTTGTTAGGCAAAATAAGTTTAATTATACTACTTAGTAGTATTTTTGCTATATTAACTTTTCAACATAAGATTTCTTTTCGTTTTTTACTTTACCCTGGTATAATATTGACACAATTAAAAGGAAGGTGAAAATAGATGGAAATAACTGTTTCAACTGAGGATGCCTATCTTTGTCCTTGTGACTTATTAATGATGGGGTTATATACTGAGGAGAAGGTGCCACTGGAAGATAAACTAAACAAAGAAATCCAGTTTCTTAAGCAAGAAGGGGAACTAACTGGAACAGCTGGAGAAACGGCAATCATTTATACTTATGGTAGTATTGCACCAAAACGGATTATGTTTTTAGGATTAGGAGAAAAACCTAAGGCTCCGGTAGACCTTAATGAAATAAGGAAAGTATTTTCTAAAGGTATTAGAAAAGCAATGCAACTGCCAGTAAAAAAGTTGTGCATTTATCTTCCACCTAAAGTTTCTACACAGTTTATAAGTGCTGCTTTAGAAGGGATATTGCTACCTTTTTATAGTTTTACAAAGTACAAATCCAAAGAAACATTACATACACCTGAGATAAAGTTACTTACAACATCTACAGATATAGAAACTGTTAAAGGTGCATTTAATTTTACTCAGGTAGTAGTAGATAATGTGAATTTAGCAAAAGATATATGTAATGAGGCTTCAAGTAAAATCTCTCCTTACATCTTTACACAAATAGCTAAAGAGCAATTTAAAAATCTTCCAGTAAAAATAAAAATCCTTGAAGCAGAAGAGATTCGTAAGGAAAGGCTAGAACTTCTCTGGTCTGTGGGCCGTGGGAGTAAATTAGAACCTAGATTATTAATTCTAGAATATGAAGGAGCAGATTCACCATCGTTAGGTCTGGTAGGTAAAGGTATTACTTATGACAGCGGAGGTATGAGTATAAAGACAAGTTACAATACCTTATTTGAAATGAAAAGAGACCTTACTGGAGCTGCCACAATGCTAGCGGTTACAAAAGCTCTTGCAGAGTGGGAAGCACCAGTAAAAGTTGTAACTATTCTGCCTCTGGCAGAGAATATGGTGGGTAGCACTGCTTACAAGCCCGGCGATATACTTAAGAGTTTTTCTGGAAAAACAGTAGAAGTTATGGATACAGATTGTGAAGGTAGACTTATACTGGCAGATGCACTTTCTTATCTTCAAGCTTACTATGACCCTGAGATTATTATTGATATTGCCACTCTTACAGGTGGTATTCAAAGGGCGCTTGGAGATAAAATTGCGGGGATATTTTCTAATGAAGAAGAACTTGTGAGGGAATTCGTTTTGGCGGGCAAAAAATCTGGAGAATATGTGTGGCCACTTCCTCTTTTCGATGATTATAGGGAGCGAATTTTTAGCCATTTTGCAGATTTAAAGAATGTTAGTTTTAAAAAAGATGCTCCAGGTTCAATTGTAGCTGCTTTGTTTTTGCAAGAGTTTATTAATCCCTCACGAAAATGGGTGCACCTTGATATTGCCAATGTAGACACCCATTATGGAGAAAAATACTTTCATACTCGTGGTGCTACTGCTTTTGGAGTAAGACTTTTATGCTGGTTTTTATGGAATTCTCTTTGGAAGGAAAACCACCTACTTCTTTTGAAAAAGAATATTAAACTCTAATGGAGTTAAATGTGGAGAAATATATTGATAATAAAACTCTGTGGCTTTAGGCGTATTCTGGGGGGATAAAGATGAATAGAAGAGGTTATAAAGATGGACTTATAGTTTTGGGGATAGCAATAACAGGTATTATTCTTTATTCAGGATGGATTCGCCTTGTTTGTGTGGGATTAATATTTCTAGGAGTTTTACTTATAGTTACAGA
>Ga0123519_10004802_pt1 | contig 21704 bp, 31 predicted proteins | sample YelNatPaOPRAMG02_FD_87396 | JGI IMG/M metagenome (GOLD analysis project Ga0123519, IMG submission 87396) | Hot spring microbial communities from Yellowstone National Park - Yellowstone National Park OP-RAMG-02 (version 2) | ecosystem: Environmental > Aquatic > Thermal springs > Hot (42-90C) ...
GGCGGCGCGGATATTCCGGATCGCGACAGGCGTGGAGTGTGGGAGCACCTTGCGACTCACATGCAGGATGCCGGCTGGGAGCCTACCGAACTCAAAGACTTCGAGCCGGCGATCGCGATCGGCGGCCGCGAGCTGAAGCGCCTGGACGTCGCGGCGACTGCGGATGAGAACGTCGAGGGTGTCATCCGCGGCATCGCGTCGGTCTACGAGAAGCGCGATCTCAATGGCGACATTGTCGTGAAGGGCGCGTTCACTGAGACCGTGCGCGAACGGCCGGAGGTGCCACTGCTGTGGGAGCACGACACCAAGTCAGTGATCGGCAAGGCGCACGTCAGAGAAAGCGACGCCGGCCTGGAGCTTGAGGCGAGGCTTGACACTTCGGACGAGACTGCGCTCAAGATTCTTCGAAAAATTCGTGACGGATACATTCGCGGGCTGTCCATCGGTTACACCGTGGACGACGCGGAATGGGCCGAACTGGACGGCAAGCCAGTTCGGAAGCTGAACAAGGTTTCGGTGTGGGAGGTAAGCGTAGTTACGCTGCCTGCCATGCCGGACGCGCAAATCATCGAAGCGCGATCCGCCGCGATTGCGACGGATGCGCGCGTGAACGAACGGGAGGGAGTATCAGTGGAGCAGATCGAACAGCTGCGGAATGAATTGCGCGATGAGATCGCCGCGGTGAAGCGCTTCGTCGGCGATGCGATCGCCGAAGCTAAGCGGGCCGCGGCTCCGCCTCAGCCGGCGCGGCCGGCGAGCATCGGGCGACTGGTCGCCGAGGACCCGAAGGTTCGCGAATTGGCGAGCGCGCCCATCCAGGGGGGAACGCGCGTGCACGTGGGCCGGTTCGAGTTCAAGGCAATCACGCGGCCTTCGGCGGGCACGACGTACGTTCCGACTCAGTTCACGGGCGATGTGATCGGGCGCATGACGACGGTGCGCCGACTGCGCGACGTGATCCCCGTTGCCCGGATGGATAGCGCGGCGATCCAGTTTTTGCGCCAGAGCGGAGGTACTCTGGCGTCGCCGGTAGCAGAGAATACGGCGAAGCCCGAGTCCAGCTACTCGTATCAGGCAGTAACCGTCGTCGCAGTTACGCTGGCGCACTATGTGAAGGTGCCGAAGCCGTTCCTGAACGATGTCGCGGCACTTGAGGAGCGGATCCAGAACGAGCTCCTCGAAGGCCTGGCCGATATCGAGGATTACGAAATTCTGAACGGCGACGGGACGGCTAACCACCTCGAGGGTATCTACCATGCTGCCTCCGATGCCGCGATGACGTATCTGCCGACCGGCGCGAACAACATTGACCGGATCGGCGCGATCATGGCGGAACTGGAGGCGCTGGGGTACCGGCCCGACGTGATCGTCATTCATCCGGCGAACTGGCGGCAGCTGACGTTGCTGCGTTCCTCGGCGGGCGGGTACTTGCTCGGCGGCCCCATCGAGGCCGGCGAGCTGACCCTGTGGGGCTGCCAGGTGGTGCCAACCCGCGCGATCACGCCGGGTACGGTCCTCGTCGGACAAGCGCGCGGTACCGTGGCCCTATACGATCGCGAGGAGTCCGCGGTCCAGGTCAGCAATGTGGACAGCAACGATTTCACGCAGAATCGCGTGACGCTGCTGGCCGAGGAACGTGTCGCTCTGGCCATTTTCCGGCCCGAGGCGTGGCTGCGCGGCACGTTGTCATAATCCGGCGCGCGGCGCGCGCTGATTGGAGGCGCGAATGGCGGACGTCGTGCGCCAGCGGATCGTGCCGGTATCCCTGGTCCGAGTGGCGGGCCCGGCAGCGGAATTGGTGAGTGTCGAGCAGGCGAGACTCCACTGCCGGGTCCCCGAGTTGTCGGATCCGGACGAGGACGCGCGCGCGGTAGGGCTGCTGGCGCGATACATCGCTGCGGCACGCGAGTATGTCGAGGCGGCCACGGGCAGGACCTTCTACCGTACGACATGGCGCGTAATCATCCCGGCGGCTGAGCGCGTCGCGCTACCGCGCGCGACGCCGCTACGGAACGTAGCGTCCGTCGAGTGGCGGCCTGACGCGTGGTCGGTATGGCAGCCCCTAACGGAGGGGACGGATTACGCGTTGGACGCCTCGACGGTGCCTGGCGCTATCGAGTGCGCGCGAACGTCCGGCGAGCTGCGCGTCGAGTACGACGCCGGCGCGGACGCCGACGCCGAGGCGGAAAGCGCGGCAGTCCAGGCTGTGCTCCTGATGACCGGCGCGTTGTGGGAGAACCGCGAGGCGGAAACGGTGACCGACCGCGCGGCAGTGGACGCGGCGGCGTTCCGCCATGGCCTCGACGCATTGATCGGCATGCTGAGGGTAGCGTGATGGCCGGAGATCTGTATGCCGCCGCGGGCGTCGCCCTGGCGGCGGCCTCGATCGTCGGGGCGGCGATCGGAACCTACGTGAAGCTCACGGTTCGCTCCGAGTTGTCGGCGTTTAAGGCGGAACTGATCGAATCGCTGGACGGGCGGTTCGTCTCGCGCCGCGAGAATGAGGCAGTAGTGGCCGACATATGCCGGCGACTGGACGGGTTGGAGGGGAGGAAGCGATGAAGCGAATCATCGAGGCGATTGCGAATTTCTTCCGGCGGCTATTCGCGCCAGGATGGGCGGAACGGCTTGTCGCCGGCGTGGAGGCGGCCTCGCCGTACATCCGCACGGCGTATGAGTTTGCGTCGGTCGCGGCGGCGATGACGCCGACGCGTGCGGACGACGAGTTGCTGGCGCTGGCGGAGAGGTTGGGCGTGCCGAATTTGTGGCGCAGCGAGATCTCGAAAGGTGAGGCGATCGCGCGCATCGTGTATCTCGCCTTGCGCGAGAAGTACCCGGATGCGACGGAGCGATCGCTGCGGCGCGCGATCGAGATAGCGTACGGCGCAATCAAACCATGAGCGAACCGCTCGTATCTGTCGTGCTTGTAACATCGGGCCGGCGCGACATGGTCGCGCGTGCGCTGGAATGCTTCGAGCGCCAAAGTTACGCGACGCGCGAGCTGGTAATCGTCGACGATCCACAGAATCCATCATTCGACAGGCCAACCGGCCAGCGATACGGGCGATGGCCTGGATCTCTCGGCGCGCGACGGAACGTGGGCATGGGATGGGCGCGCGGCGACTTAGTCGCGCACTGGGACTCGGACGACTGGTACGGGCCGGGATATCTCGCGCGCATGGTCGAGTTGATCGAATCGCGACACGCCATGGTTGCCGGCCTGCGCGTAGTGCCCTTCGTGGACCTGAGAACTGGCGAATGGCATCTCTACCGCGGGCCGGACTGGTTCGCGTGCGGCGCAACCCTGGTCTACCGGCGGCGATGGGCAATGGCGCGACCGTTCCCGCGCGTGGATACGGGCGAGGATGCGGCGCTGTGCTGGACGGCGTGGACGGAACGAGTGCTGGTCACGGCGGAGGCGGACTGGACGTTCATTGCGACGATCCACGACAGCAACACGTCGCCGCGAGCGGTAGGCGGGCCGAACTGGTCGAAATTGGACAGCCGCGAGATACCGAAATGGGCGCGGAAGCTATTTGCATAATTCCATCGCGGAAACCCGAGAACGCGCGCGCGTGCGTCGCGAGTATCCGCGCGAGTGGCTGGCGCGGCGAGATCGCGATCGTGGACGACGGCGCGCGCGAGGGGGCCGGCGATTTGCCCGTTACGTGGCTGGACGGCGTCCGGCCATTCTGCTACGCGCGGAACGTAAACATAGGGCTGCGGTATGCCGCCGGGCGCGACGTGATCATCATGGGCGACGACGTCGAGGTCATCACGCGAGGCGGGCTGGAGAAACTTGTCGGTCTCGCGTGCTCCGGTAACTGGGGAGTGCTGGCGGCGGCAGTAATCGGGTCGGTCAAGTGGGGCGCGCAGCGCTGGCGCAGTGGGATGCGTGGATGGAGAGTAGTTCGCGATGTGGCGTTTATCTGCGTCGCGCTGCCGGCGCGAACGGTCGCGCGCGTGGGATTGCTCGACGAGCAGTTCGAGGGCGGCTACGGATTCGATGACACGGATTACTGCGTGCGGATTGCGCGCGCAGGGATGCGATGCGGCGTGACGTACGAAGTGATCGTCCGGCATGTGGCGAACCGGGCGACGTACGAACGGCGCATCGAGGACCTCGAAGCCCATGCCCGGATATTCGAACGTAAATGGGGCCGGGCGATGCTGCACGAGGTGATGAATGCGGGCTGAGAGACTCTCTGCGAACAAAGCTGCCGCGCAGGAACGCGCCTGCTGGATGCGGAAACTGGCGCGACTGCGCCGGCGCGTCGAGGCGGGCGAGATAGCCGCGGCGGATGCGCTGCGGTATCTCGCGGAGTGGGGAAGCGATAGGGCGCAACGCACGTCGGCGCGGCCCGGCGGACTGGGGCGGCGATGAAATTGATCGGGCTGATGCGCGTACGCGACGAGGCGCGCTGGATTGCGCGCGCGGTAGCCGCGATGCGCGCAGTCTGCGATGAGGTTCTGGTCCTCGATGATCATTCGCGCGACGACACGCCGCGACTGGCGGCGGAGGCGGGGGCAACCGTGATTGCGTCGCCGTTTCCGGATCGTCTCGACGAAGTGCGCGACAAGAATTACCTCTTAGCACGCGCCGCCGAACGCGTCGAGGGCGAGACGTGGCTGCTCATGATGGACGGCGACGAGGTACTCGTGCCCGACGCGCGTACGACGATCCGTACGACGATCACGCGGCGGCTGTCGGCAGTTTACTCCGTTCGGATTCTGTACCTGTGGGACCGCGAGGACCAGATACGGATTGACGGCATCTACGGGCGTTTCCTGCGGCCCTCGCTGTGGCTCTATCATCCCGGCGATCGCTTCAGGAGCACATGCGCCGGCGGGCTGCACTGCGGGAACGTTCCGCGGCGCGTGAATGGCGCACCTCCGGTTTGCGCGACGGCGCTGCACTACGGCTATATGTACCGCGAGGACCGGATCAGGAAATTTCATTGGTACCGGCGCGTTGATGGAAACAATCGCATCGAGGATGGATACCGCCATATGGTGCTCGGCGATCTGCCGGAGTATCCGGCGACGATGGCGACGCGATGGGCGGGGCCGCTGACTCTGAGGCCACTTGAATGCGTGCTGGCGAGCTGCGCGAGTTGATCATGATTGAGCGGCGCGGGCCGAGCGCGCCGGACGCCCTGGGCGAGGCGATGCCCGCATGGGAGATGTTCGCGCGCGCGTGGGCGCGAATTGAGCCAGTGCGCGGGCGTGAGTTCCAGATGCCGGGACAGGAGGCGGCGGAACGGCGCATTGTGCTACGGACGCGAGCAATTGAGGGCGTGACTTCCGCGATGCGCGTACGAATGCGCGGGCGAATACTCGACATCGTGAGCGTCGAGGCGGACGCGCGCGGATGGATGGACTTGTACTGTCGCGAGGCGGAGTGATGCCGGCGGAGGAGATCATCCAGGCAAGGCTTACTGGCGACGCGGAACTAACCGCGATCGTGCCGGCAGAACGCATCCGCCTCCGCGGCGACAACCGCGGACTGCCGATGCCGTTCGTCGTTCACGGCCCGGTTGTTGATCGGTACGAGCCGGTATTCGACGGAGTCGGCAGGCGCTGGATAGGCGTGTATCAGGTAAGCGTGTTCGCGAAAACTGCGGCGATCGCGCGCGCGGCGGCGGACCGGATAGTCCAGTTACTCGGCGGACTGCGTGCGGACGGCGTCAACCTCGAGGTTACAGGCCGGACGTGGTCGTCGGGGAGAGATCCGGAGTTCTACCATCACGTAGCGATCGAGTTGTCGGGAGCGAGTTAGTGCCGCTGGAATTCAAAGTCGAAGGCCTCGACGATTTGCGCAAATCGCTGAGCGCGATTCGCGCGATCGGCGGAGACCGGAGGCTGAAACAGATTGCGGAGGAAGGTGCGCGAGTGCTGTATCGAAGCATGGTGGACCGTGCGCCGTACAACCCGCGGCGGAAACGTGGCACGCACCTCCGCGATGCGATCTTTATTGGTCTCGGGCCACCTGAATACGCGAACGTGTTAGTTGGCGTGAACATGCGCAAAGCGCCCCATGCGTGGCTCGTCGAGTACGGTTCTCGGTTCTGGTCCGGGAGACCCTACTTCAGGCCAGCGATCGAGCTACTCGGCGACGTCGTCATGGGGATGATTCAACGAGGGGTGGAACAACTCCTCGAGCAAAAATGGGAGGGAAAGAATGGCTGAGCTGTTGAGTGAATTCAAGGTCGGGTATTCTAAGTCCAGCCCGATCACGTGGACGAAAATTCCCGGCTTGCGGAACTGCACGCCGCCCTCCGTGGAGACGGAGGCGGTAGACATTACAGCATTCGGCGATCAGTACGCGACGACGCGACCGGGTATGCGGCGATTGCGGGCGATGACGTTTCGCGCGCGTCTCGACCCGGCGGCGACCTGGTATGACGATCTGCGCGACGGCGTGGAGAGCCAGAGCCTGTACTACTGGCGGCTCGAATATGCGGCGAACGATGAGAGAACGCAGTGGATGGGCATCGAATTCCAGGGGCGCGTTGCCTCAGCGAACCCGGTCGGCAACGAACCGGGACGCTTGCTGGAGGTCGAGGTTACCGTGATGCCCGTGCCGCCGATGTATGAAGAGGGGCCTGGCGCATCAGAGCTTGGATAGCGTATGGCGCGAGTGATTGAACCGCGCCCCATCGACGAGGTCGTTCTGCCCCTGCGCAATGGGCGCGAGTGGAGAATGGTATGCACGTGGGGCACACTGCGCCGGATCGAGCAGCGATTCGGCGCGAACGCATTCCGGCGCGCGCATGAGGGCGGTTTTCACGTCGCCCTCATGTCTGCGCTGCTCTATGAGGCGGGCGTCGAGCGCGACATCTCGCTGGAGGAGTTCGAGGAGCTGCTTCCGGCCCCACCGGCCGTAATGGAGGCTGCGGAAGCCGTACTCCGCGAGGCGGGATTCGAGCCGGGGGAACTGGCAGCGCCGGCCACGGGGCCGGCCCCGTAGACCCGGACGCTTGGCTCGAGCTGTGGGCGATCGGCCGCGTAGTGATGGGGTTGTCGAACGAAGAGTTCTGGGAACTCACGCCTCGTGAGTTTCGCGCGCTGGCGCGACGCGCAGCCGGCCAGCCGGCTAGTGAGCGGCGCGGCGCGCTGGAGGCGATCCGTGCCCTACGCGCTGCCGGCGTGCTCGTGAGGAAGTAGGCCGTGGCGAAAAACCTGCTTGTTCGAGTTGGCGCAGATCTCACGGAATTCGACCGCGAGATGGCCCGCGTCTCCGGGACGCTGAGTCGCCTCGAATCTACGACAGATCGTATGGCGGCGGGATTCCGGCGACTGGGCGAGCATATTGCGTCCGTCGGTAGCACGCTTACTGTGGCGCTGACTGCGCCGCTGGTCGGTTTCGGCACGGTCGCGGTAAAGGCGGCGGCGGACATGGATGCGCTCCGGCGTGGGCTTATCGCGGTCGGCGGCAGCGCGGAGGAAGCCGACCGGCAACTCAAGCGTTTGATCGAAACCGCGAAACTGCCTGGCCTTGGGTTCAAAGAGGCCGTCCAGGCTGCGGTCCAGCTACAAGCGGTCGGGTTCGCATTCAGAGACGCTGTGCGAATCATTGAGGCGCTCGGCAATGCGCTTGCGACGGTCGGCCGCGGGCGCGAGGACCTCGAGGAAGTCATCCGCCAGTTGGGGCAACTGGAAAGCCGCGGCAAGGTTACAGCGGACAACCTCAAGCCAATTTTGGAACGCGTGCCGCAAGCGGCGCGAATCATCAAAGAAGCGTTCGGGACGATTGATACCGAAGCCCTCCAAAAGATGGGCATCACGTCGCGCCAGTTCATAGATGCCCTCATCACCGAGCTTGAGCGACTGCCCAAGGTTACCGGCGGCATCAAAAACGAACTGGAAAACATGCGCGACGCCATCGAGCGCGCGCTCGCGCGGGCCGGCGATGCGCTCGTGCCGTTCACCGAGAAACTGTTGAACGTCGCGACGACGGCGATTGATGCGTTGCGCGGAATGGTGGAGTGGTTTCTCAGGCTCCCGCAGCCGGTACAGGAGTGGACGATCAGGCTTGCGGCGCTGGCTGCGGCGATCGGGCCGGTACTGTTCGCGATCGGCCAGTTGGTCGAGGCGATCGGCGCGCTCTACAAAATTAAGGTTTTGATACCGCCTCTGCTTGACCTCGTGACGCTGGGGTTCCGCAACTTCGCGGCGGCTGCCTCTGCGGCGCTAATGGCTACGAGCCCAGCCGGATTGAACGGCCTCGCGGCGGCATTGTACGCGCTCAAAGAGGCGGTGCTGCTAACTGCTGCCGCGTGGACCGGATGGCAACTGGGGCGCTGGATCGACGAAAACATCTTCAGCAAAATCGGCGCGCTGAACAGATTCATCGAGATCGTGGCTGCGTTCCCGGCTGCCGTGTACCAGAAGATCACGGGAGTGTCTGGCGACGCATCGCGCGCGATGCGGGATCTGGAGAGCGCCACGAAGGCGCTTGAGGAACGGCTCCGAGCACACGGCATCGTGGTCGAGCGCGGCAACATGTCAACTGAGCAGTACGCGGCGGCCCTGAGGAGAGCGGCGGAGCAAGCGGGGCTCTTCAAAGGTGCGCAGCAGGAGGTAGAGCACGCGACTCGGCGCAAAATCGCCGCGACCGTAGATGACGAAGCAGCAACACGGCAGATCATTGAGGCGGAGCGCGAGGCGGAAAGACAAGCGCGCGAGCTGACGGAGGCGCTCGTTGCGCTCGGCGTGCGGAGCCGCGAGGAAGTTCAACTCGGCGAACTCAGGCAACAGGTGGACGCGCTGCACCTCGCGTTCGCCCAGGGCAAAATCACTGCGTACGAGCTGTCGGTCGCGTGGGAGAACTATCTGAAGGCGCTTGAGCGCGTGCGCGATCCGCTTGCGTTCATGCTCGACGAAGTCCCGAAGTTAAACTCGGGGCTGAAAGAGCAAGCGGACTTGTTCTGGCAGCTCGACGCGGTGATGCGGCAGGCCTCCGCGGGCAGCGTGCAGTGGTGGGCGGAACTGGACGCGGAGTTTGGGCAAATAGAGGCTTCCGTGCAGAAACTCATAGCCTCTAGCGGCAACTACTGGAAAACTCTTGAGGCTGCCATGGGGCGCACGCCACAGCTGATCGGCGTTGCGACACAGGAAGTGAAAAAGCACGAGGACGCGTGGACGAAGGCCGGCAAACAAGTTTCCACCATACTGACTGACATGTCGCGCGGCATTGCCGACGTGATACTCCAGGGTAAGTCCCTCGGCGACGTGATGAAGCAAACTTTCATGGAGATCGCGCGGGCCGCGTTGCGGTACGTCATCGAGGAGGCATTGGGCGGCATTGCGCGCGCGATCGGCAATCTGATCAAGGGCGAAGTCGCGAGTCTCGGCCAGGCGTTCAGTAGCCTATTCAAACAGATCGAGGACATCGGACGGGCAATCGCGCGAGTTTTTGGCGGAGGCGGCGCTACAGGCAGAGCACCCGCCGGAGCGCCGGCTGGAGGCGGAGGCGGCGGTGGAGCAAGCGCCGGGGCTGGCGGCGGACTGGCTGGCTGGCTGGACTTCGCGACAAACCTCGTGTCCAGCATCGTCGGCTACTTCCAAGGGCGGCGCATCGAGCAGGATGTCGGGCGCATCGAGGTCACGACACGCGGCATTCTGAGCCAGCTACAGGCGCTGCAAGATGCGGCGAATCAATGGTGGCCGTGGATGCGGAACCTAGCTGATCCGGCTTGGGAGGCCGTGAATCTGCTGACCGGCATTCACGACCTGCTGCGACAGATGCTTGAAGCTCTCGCTGGCGCGGCAGCGAATGCGGCGCGCTCGATTGCGCCGACGTCTGGCGGGCGAGCGCTCGCGCCAGCAACTGTGCCGGTGAACGTGAACGTGAGCGTGCGGACGGACGCGCGCGCGATCGCAGACGACGTCGCAACTACGATCGCGCGGTCCCTGAAATCCGCTGGCTACGTCTTGGTGTGATTATGGCGATCACCGTAAGGGTCGGCGGCGTTGACAGAACCTCCAGGCTGGCGGCATCGAGTATCGTGCTCGACCGGAAGCTCGCATTCCGCGCGTCGGCGCGTTTCCACCTCCGGGACACCGGCGGATGGAGGCCATCGCTCGGCCAGTACGTCGAGATCGACGACGGGACGACGCCGCTGTTTCGTGGCTGGGTCTGGCGCATCGAGGAGCGGCCCATCATCGGCGCGGGGACGACGGAGGCGGAGGTAGAGTGCGTTGACCTGCACCACGTCGCGGCGCGGCGATTGCTGCGCGCGAATTACTCCGGCTGGTATCTGCCGAATATTGTTAGTCATATTGTCACCGTCGGGCTGAGCGACGAGGGCATCACGCTAGCTGGCTCGCCACCCACTCAGCTCATCGGCGGATCGCTGAGCTTCTACTACACGCCGGTAGCGCAGGTGCTGACGCAGCTTGCAGACATCGCAGGCTGCGTTTGGTACATCGACCATCAGAAACGTTTGCACTTCGAAACGTTCACGGCGCGGAACGCGACATGGCAGATCACGGATGACAACCGCGACGTGTATGACCTCCGCGTGACGCGAACGCTAGAGGACTACCGCAACAAACAGTGGGTGAGAACTGAGATACCGCAGCTCGGTGACGAGTGGACGGAGAGCTTGTTTTTCCCCGGGCCCGGTTCGTGGATGGCATCAACTCGATGGGTGGTATATGAGGTCTACGAGATCTCGGTGGGCGGGGTCGCGAAGACCATCAAGGCCGTCGACCCGTCGAGCGAGCAGCCGCCCGAGAGCGGCTACGATTTCTGGCACTTGATCGGCGCAGGCGGAATTTACAATCTCGACTGGCAGGCCCCCGAGGGCGGAGCGTACGTGGACGTGAGATACAAGCCCGGCGATCCCTGGGAGCAGCAGGAGTACGGACTAAAAGTGATTGCCGAAGCGGACGACGACGAGATTCAGCGAATGAAAAGTTTGACGGGAGGCAGCGGTCTCTGGGAAGTGATCGAGGACACAAAGGCCGGCGTCGACCCTGACGGCATGGTTGCGATCGCGCAGGCGAGGCTGCGCAGATATGCGCGCGACGGCATCCGCGCGACAGCAGAGATTGGACGGCGCGATCTCGAGCCCGGAATGCAAATCACTGTGAATTCCTCGATGTTCGGCATCTCGCAGGCGCTGTTTTGCGAAAGCGTGCGCTGGACGATTCGGTGGTCGCCCTTTGGCGAGATTGTGCGGATTGAGGCAGAGCTGTCGGATGCGGAGCCAAGCGCTGCAGCTGGCACAAATTATTTCGCCAAGCTTGTCGAGATGGCACGCACTGGCGTAGGCGCTGGTAGCCGCGGAGCTGGTGCGCCAGGCGAGTGGTCATTTGGCTGGACAGGACCATATGTGCTCGTCGACGCCGAGACCGTCGGCGGAAGCGTACCGTTCACGCGCGAGCTGCTGAGCGGGACAACGTATGGCGTAAACATGATGCCGGATGACCCGCCTGTTGCGCGCGAGTTGTTTGTTACTGGTGCTGCTCAGAAGGTGACGGGATAATGGGCATCAAATACTCAGGAGCAGCGAGAACAGGAACGTTCGACGGATCTACGAGGCTGTCAATCGTGGATGGGCTGAAAGCCGCACTGGAAAGCGCGGGCTGGAGCGTTGCAAGCGGATCGAGCGGAGACTGGAAGCTGAACTCAGGCATCACGCCCTCCGGACATCAGATCCGCATCTGGCTATACGACCCCGGGGGCACGAATCAATGCGCCCGCGCGCGATTGATGAACGTGAGTGAGACGATTGCGCCCGCACAGGCTGTGTTCCTGCGCGCAGTATCTGGCCGCGTCTATAGATGGTTCGCGAATCCGTATCAGTTTTTCGTCATCGCTCCGGGAACGGTCGCAGCAGGATCATATCTGGCAGCTGGCATACCATGGATGCCGTCATTCCTCTCGCCCGCGCACGTGGGATGGCTGGCGTGCTCGGCGCAGTCCGATACCAGTACAAATGACGCGCATTCTTTTCGTGCGTCAAATATTGCGCCGTACCACGACTCAGTGGCGGTGGCCGCCATATATGGGTCATCCGGCTGGGGTTCAACAAGCTTCGGCAGTGGAGCTATCACTCTGGCTGGATGGCGGCTCTCGGGCAACAACAACACCTCTATGCTGAGGCGATGGATGGATGGCAGCGTGCCAATTCTCGACCCCTTAATCGGCTGGGGTCCGACCTCCATCGACGATACGGCACGGTTAATTGGGCAGCTCTGGGATGCAATCATCGTCGAGGGCAACTGGCCCATGGATTCGGTGATTACTTTCGATGGTAAGCAGTGGTGGTGCATCTACTATCCGCGTACCGCAGGCCAGTTGCTGACGCTTGCTGTGCTATATCCCACAACGTGAGGACGCTATGCGATTGAGCGATCGCGACAGAGCGATAGCGGAGATGATCATGCGCGGTGCTTCCAACAAAGACATCGCTGAGCGTCTCAAGATGCGGCTCCCCACTGTTCAGTCCTACGTCCGGCGACTTTATCTCAAGTTCGACATCGAGCAATACGACGGGAACCCGCGCGTGCTACTCGCACTCAAACTCAGAGACTACTTCGAGGTAGAGCGTGGCGGAAGCGAAACTGGCAATCGAAAAGCTGCTGGCGCTTGAGGGCAGCGAGTACGTCGAGGCGGACGCCGAGGCCGGGCCGGCGCGCTACGGGCTAACCATGCGCTGGCTGCGCGCGGCAGGCCTCGCCGATGATCCGCGCGAGATCACGCGCGAGCGTGCCGCGGAGATCTACCACGAATACTGGTGGAAGCCTCTAAAGCTCGGCGCGATTAATGACCAGGTGGTTGCGGAAGCATTGCTGATCACGGCGGTAAATGTGGGCGCTGAGCGCTGCGTGCGCTGGTGGCAGCAAGCGCTAAATGCTGCCGGCGAGGACCTCCGCGTGGACGGGCGGATGGGGCCGCAGACGATCGCGGCGACGAACCGCAGCGGGCGGGCGGCCCTCGGCGCGTTCCGGACGACGGTAGAGCGATTCTATCGCGCGCTGGCTGCGCGAGAAAAGTACGCGCGGTATGCGCGCGGATGGGAGAGGCGAGTTCGCATCGCATTCGGGGAGGACAGATGCTTACCGGCGTGAAGGCGAGAATTATTAAGGCGTTCGTCGGTTCGATCGCGAAGTCGAATGACACCCGTACCACGATCATGGGCATCGTGGCGGCGGCGCTGATCGCGGCGCAGCTGGACTGGACGGCGCTACTGAAGGGCGATCCCGATCAGATCGGGATGGCAGCCGGCGCCATCGTGGCGGCACTCTGGGGATACTGGACTAACAAGCCGGACGGCGAGGCGGAAAGTAAGAAGAGCTAACCAGCGACGGGCGACGCTTGCCGTAGTGGCCACCTGCCGCGGCATCATGCCGCGGCTTTTTCTTTCCTCTGCGGCGGCATGCCCTCAACATCCGCGCAGGCCGCCGGAAAGAACGAAAAGCAACAGCAAAGCCGCCAGCCCGCCCCCAGCCAGTAGGCACGAGCAGGGCCAGTCCCGGATGGCCGAGCTTTGCGGGATCGGCGCTGGCCTCTTCTCCGGGAGCTCATCCGGTGATGCCAGGCCCGGAACGTCCGCGTCCGGCTGGTATATCTCAGCGACCATGTACGGCAAAGGGTAGGCCTCGCCCTGCACGATCTTCTTGATCCATGCCCTCTGCTTGTACCCTGCATCGAGTAGAGGAGCGAGCTCCTCTGCTTCCTCCCTGGGCACGTAGCCGATCTGGTAGCCTTGGCGCAGCAGGACCATGACCGCGTTCGGGTCCGCCGGGTTGTCGGGCTCCCGGACCAGATAGACTGGATCATTTACTTCGGCATACGCTGGGCACTGGGGTTGCCGACCACGGCGGAGGCAGTCCAGGCAGAAGGGCATGCCATCGGGAGTCACCACGACGGGGCAGCGCGCCCGGCCGGCGATCCGGACCTCTGAGCCGTCCGGCAGGCGCACCAGGCTGACCGGTTCAACCGCTGCATGGTCGGACCGATGAGACGATACGCGGATTTGCTTCGTCGCGGTCATGGCCTCCTTCCCCCCTTATGCACCTCAGGATGTCCTTGTTGACCAAGACTTTTCCGCAAGATCTCTGCTGCACTGCCGTGGCGCTGCTCGAACTCCTCCCACATCTGCCTGATCAGGTCACCCATTTCGAGTCCGCGTGCGGCGGCTTCGAGCTTGATCTCATGATGCACGTCCCGGTCTATCGGCAGTGACTTTTTTCCTTTTGCTGGCATGTAGTTAGGCCTCCTTCTGGACCAAAAGACCAACACTGGTCTTGACAAGTAGTGGTCTTCTGGTATACTGTGAAATTGTGGAGCCAAACGTTAGCCTACCAAAGGTCAGGCGGATCCTGCTAAAGCGCCGCGGAGCCCTCTCGGAGATCGCTCAAGCGCTTGGCGTCAGCAGAACCACAGTCACGCGCGTGCTACAAGGCAAGGCCACCTCCAAGAGGATTTTGAACGAGGCCCTACGCAAGGCAGCCGAAATCGAAGGGATGGCCGCCCTGAAGGCTGGATCACGGGGTTGACCGGAATGACACGCGACGAGTGGCTTGCAGCCAGGCGCACCGGCATCGGCGGCTCCGACATCGCCGCCATCCTAGGCCTCAGCCCATGGCGAACGCCACTCGACGTCTACCTCGACAAAGTCGATGGGCGCGAAGCACCTGAGACAGAGCCGATGCGCTGGGGGCGCCTCCTGGAGGACGTCATCGCGCGCGAGTATGCGCTGCGAGCCGGCGTGCGCATCCAGCGCATCAACACCATCATCCGCGCACCGAGCCGGGACTGGGCAATTGCATCGCTGGACCGCGTGGTCGTTCCCGCTGGCACTCGCGCGCGAATCTACAAGGGAGAGCTGCGGGGGGCTGAGGGCGCTCTCGAGTGCAAGTCCGTCAATGCTTACGCGGCTGGCCAGTGGGGCCGTGACGACGACCCTGATGCGGTGCCGATCCATCACGCTGCCCAGTGCATGTGGTATTTGGGCGTCACCGGCCTGCCCTGGTGTGATGTGGCCGCGCTAATAGGCGGCCAGCGGCTCATCATCCGGCGTATCGAGCGGGACGAAGAAACTATTCGCGCGATGTTCGAGCGCGCGGAGAGATTCTGGTTCGAGCACGTCGTACCGCGCGTGCCTCCGGCCCCGGCGACGGCGCGCGATGCGGCGGCACTCTGGCCGGCGGATAACGGGGAGGCGCTCGAAGCCGACGAGGAACTGCTTGCCGCGTACAACGCCGCCCGAGAGGCCAAGGCGCGGATGGACGAAGCTGAGCGCGACTACGAGGCCGCGGCAGAGCGGATCAAGCTCGCGCTGGGCGAGCGATCCACCCTCACTCTCAATGGAAAGCCGATCGCCGCCTGGAAGGCGACAGCGCCCCGCCAAAGGATTGACTATGAGGCAGTGATCCGTGAAGCCGCCGTTCCGGCAGAGATCATCGCCAGGCACACAACCATACAGCCCGGCATTCGCCGGTTCGTCCTGAAGGAGGTCCGATGAGCACAGCACTCAAAGCAGCCGTGACGGGGCAGCAGGCTACCGATGTAGTTAAGTCGCGGGCAGATAGCATCGCGGCCTTGCTGAACGATCCGCGCATCAAGCGTCAGATCGCCATCGCTCTACCACGGCACGTAACAGCCGACCGCCTGGCCAGGGTGGCGCTGACTGAGATCAGGCGGAATCCATACCTAGCGCGCTGCGACCAGGCCAGCCTGCTTGGAGCCATCATGTTGTGCGCCCAGTTAGGGCTTGAGCCAGGTGGTCCGCTCGGCCATGTCTACCTCGTACCATTCGAAAACAAGAAGACCGGCAGACAGGAAGTTCAGTTCATCCTCGGTTACCGCGGCATGATCGAACTGGCGCGTCGGTCTGGCCAGATCCAAAGCATCGAGGCTAGAGCAGTCTACGAGGGCGACACTTTCGACTGCCAGTTCGGACTGAATTCTAGCCTCGAGCACAAGCCTGATTGGGACAATCCGAACCGGACCCAGCCCGAGAAGCTACGGTTCGTTTACGCTGTCGCGAAGCTCAAGGATGGAGGCATCCAGTTCGAGGTGATGAGCCGCCGCGAAATCGAGGCTGTGCGTGCCCAGTCGAAGGCCTCCTCAGCAGGACCATGGCAGACCCACTTTGAGGCGATGGCCCTGAAGAGCGTGATCCGACGTCTCTTCAAGTATCTGCCCATCAGTATCGAGCTGGCCCAAGCGATCGAACAGGACGAGCGCGCCGAGCTAGGACTGCCCCAGCAAACGCCGATCGACGCGGAAATAATCGAGGCCGAGACAGAGCAGGAGCCTACCGATGCCGCAGCGCAAACGCAAGGGCGCGAGGAATGAGCGGCGCTCGATCGCGCTGCTCGAAGCCGCTGGCTATCGGTGCACCCGGGCGGCGGCGAGTCTCGGGGCGTGGGATATCATCGGCATCGGAACGGTCGACATCGTGCTCGTCCAGGTCAAAACTAGGGACTGGCCGGGGGCGGCTGAATGGGAGGCGCTGAAGCTGTTTCCGGCCCCGCCCAACTGCCGTAAGCTGGTGCATCGGTGGCGGGATGGCCAGCGCATGCCGGACGTGAAGGAGATCTGATGCACTCGATTTGCGGGATCTGCGGCTCTGCGCATGCTTCGGTTTCCCAGTCGCTATCAGGCGCAGCCGTTTCTATTTGCGCCGCCTGTGCACAACAGCTGAGGCTGGCCGCGGCCGATGATGGCGGATCCCCAGCAGCCGGCTTCTGCCGGTGCGGGGCCTACATAGCAGGCCTGGCGCAATTCATCCGGCACGTGGCCCTGTGCAGCGAGTACGGGAGGTAGCTCAAAATGCCTGCCGCGCCCGACCCCCGGCTCGCACTGGCGCTCGCAGAGTGCAATGATGCACTCATGCGGTACCAGGATCCCAAGATCGAGCGGGCCGGCAGGCGCCGGCGGTACTACCAGATCCGCCCGTATGTGAGGATCGTGCGGCAGCACGGGCGCATCGAGGTCCTTCGCCGCCGCATCCGGCTGGGCTACTGCGATGAGATCACGCTGCGGGAGGCGCGCAAGCGCAAGGCGGAGATCATGGCCACCATCAACGGTGGCCAGGTCACCGTTGCATCGCAGCTCACGCTGGCTGCGGTGATCGAGCGATTCCGCGCAGCGCACATCCCGACCCTTGCCTCTACGACGCGGGCCAAATATGAGGCCCACCTCAGGAACCACATCCTGCCGGATCTTGGCCACCTCAAGGTCGGGGAAATCGACCGGTCAGTTATCGCGGAATGGCTCCTCTCCAAGGCGGCGCTCAGCAAGGCGACCAGACTGGACCTCCGAAATCTCCTCGGCGCAATATTCCGCTGCGTCACCGAGTGGCGCATGTGGGTCGGCGAGAATCCGGCGCACCGAGCACCTGTCGGCCGCGGCGGCGCGCCGGCGCGAGAGTTCGCCAGGCTGACCGACGAGCAGGTTCTCCGCTGGCTGGACGAGATCCGCGACACGGCGATCATGCCTGCGTGGAAAGCTCGACAGTTGGCGGAACTCTGCCTGGTGGCCGGCCTCAGGGTGAGCGAGGCCTTGGCCCTGCGGTGGCGCGACATTGACCCAGCTAGGCGCACGATCAGGATCGAGCGCCGCTATGCTCGCGGTGATGTCGATGCGCCAAAGTCGGCCGCCAGCCGGCGCGAGCGCTACGTCGGTCCGCTCGCTGATGAGATTCTCTTCCGCCGGCCAGAAGGGGAGGATGACGATGACCCAATCTTCGTGCGGCCAGACGGCCGCATCCCTGACGACCGCGATCTCCAGGAGCATGTCTGGCGTCCAGCCGCTGAGCGGGCCGGCATTTACCACCCGGGCTTCGGACTGCACAGCCTGCGCCGGCTTTCTATCACGTGGCGTCAGGAATGTGGAGCCACGTTGGTAGAGGCCATGCGCCAGGCCGGCCACAGCCGCCCGGCGACGACCGCGCTCTACACGCTCGACGATCTGCGCCGCGAGGTCCAGGTTGTGGAGCGCTTGCGAGCGAGGCTACGCGAACCAGAGCGAATGGGACAAAACGGGACACGGTTAGAGGAGGGCGAGTGGCTAACCCATTGAAAACATGGTGGGCCCGTGGCGACTCGAACGCCAGACCTCTACCGTGTCAAGGTAGCGCAGATCAATCACTTACGGACACGGCTGTTGAAAACAAAGGACTTACCGTGTTTGCGTTTGGGACGAAACGGGACACGGAATGGCGAAGCGAAGGCGAAACTGGTACAAAACGGGACGCAAACTGGAGGCGAACAATGGGCGAAAGCGTCAGGCGAACAATGGGCGAATATGAGGACGTGGTCAGGATGTGGTTCCAGCTCAACCGCGCCCGCGAGCGCGAGAGAAGGCTGGCAGCATGGCTCTTTTTCTCGGTCGCTTGCGCCCTCATAGAGGCCGCGGCGCTTGTGGTCCTACTTGTGGAGCAGCTCTGATGCCCGCAGGCGATCTCGAGGCCGCACTCCGCGCTGTGGAGCGCCAGGCGGAAGCAATGCAAGCGATCGAGCGCAAGATCGCCGCGGTCTACAGCAGGCGCTCCACCGACTTGCCAGCGACGGCACCGCCAAACGCCGACCACCACACAACTATCGACCGAGGCGGTTCGCACCCGCCGCGTGGCGTGGCAGCGGAAATGCCGTCGCACGCCCCAAGTGGGGCAACGAGGACCGTCCAGCGCGTGCTCGCTCTGCGGGCCGCGCTGGACTGGTCCAACCCAGAGCACCGCGAACTGTATCGCGAGCTTCGCGATCTCGGATGGCAGGCGGCCCACTACCGCAACATGATGCTGCGGGCCAAGTGGGCGCAGGCATACGGCTGGACAGCCCCGTCCGCGCCGGATGACAAGGCCGGTCCGAGCAAAGCGGTGCGCCAGCGGGAAAAGGGTGAGCTTTCCGGCGACGCGTACAGCGCCGCGGAGATGGAGGTGCAGGGCATCTGGACGCGCGAGGGCAAGCGCATCCTCGCCGGCTCGCCACTGCCCGAGTGGCGACCCAATGCTGCACTGTCCGTCACCGGCAAGGCGAAGCGCGAGGACTCCGGCGTCCAGCTCGTCAAGCGAGGCGACGAGTACGCGGTGAGGCTGCGCGCGCGGTCGAACAAAGATCCGCGCGGATCATGGATCGAGATTCCGATCAAGCGCGGCTCCGCGCGCGATGAGTGGCAGGGTCCGATTCTGGACAAGATGCTGCGCTGGGAAATCCCGATGAAAAAAGCAACCGTGCACATCGAGCGGCGCGGCATCACGGTGCGGATCACGTATCCGCTGAGTCTGCCTGCCCTGCCCCCGCCCGGCGAGCGCCGCGCCGTAATTTCCGTCACCGAGGACGGTAGGTTCCTGATCCGCACAGAGACCCAGACGCGCGATGATACGAGGCGCTATCAGCACTTGCTGCGGCGCGCTGACGATTGGGAGCTGATACGCCGGCGAGCTATGGCACAGATCGGGCGATGCAAGGGCCACGCGCGAAGGAAGCGCGAGGCGATCGCGCGCTTGGGTTGGCAGGACTGGTTGCGAGACTACCTGCATCGCTGGACTGCTGACATCGTGCAGTGGTGCCGATCGCAGCTCGTCGGCACCATCGAGATTGCGGAAATTGGGGCGCTGACGTGGCCAGCGGCGCAGTTCCGGCAACTCCTGGCATACAAGGCGGAGGAGTATGGCATCAAAGTCACAGCTGGCGCTGACGTAACCACCGAGCCAGGCGAGCGCGCAGCGGAAGCTGAGCTGCGCCGGCGATTGGCGAAAGCGAAAAAGCGCCGCGAGGCACTGCGAGAGATTGAATACCAACTCAACTCGGAGGTTAAACATGGAGAACCAAAATGATGGGATCATTCTGACCAGCGAACTGGACAGCATCGCACGCAAAGGGCTGAACGACGTGCGAGCTGTTTTCGATGGCCAGATGGACGACGAAACCATCGAGAAAGCCAACATGGCAATCAAGCTGCTTCGCATCAGCAGCGGACGATACAGCGCAGAAACCAACCGCATGGCTTTGGCTTTCCGGCTGGCCCGCGCGCTGGAGGTGCCGAAACAGGAGATGGTGTGGCTCTGGAGGCAAATGTCCGGGGCTTCGCAAGCGCAGAAGCAGATCGCTGCTGATAGCGCGAGCAGCCACGGGAAAGAAGGCGATTGAACGGCAATGATGCGACGGCCTCTCGCATTCTCATCTGCAAGCCGCTGTGCGACGATGAGTTGCCGAGAGGCCGTCGCATCGAATGCAAGATTCATCGTGGAGTGCGAGCAAGACGGACTGGCTGCCTCGCGAGCAATACCGCGTCGCATCGAATGCAAGATTCATCGTGGAGTGCGAGTCCGCTGGGCAGAGTGGCGGCGCCGCGGGGATTACGTCGCATCGAACGTGGTTTCCGTCGTGGGGTGCGAGAAGTTGGCTGGCAATGCGTCGGCCTGCAAATCGGCGTCGCATTGGGCCAGGAATTCGTCGTGGGGTGCGAGATGTGCTGCCGCAGGCTGCACATGATTGATCGTGGAGTGCGAGCCCGTGCCCATGGCCATCGGTGGCCCTGGGGCGGGGATGGGGACTGGCTCCCCCCCAAATCGGGGAGCCATAGGCTGGTCTGAGGCATGCCGCTGGTGAGCACTTGGCGCGAGAGGGCCGCCAGCGTGATCTGGCGGGTGGTCCTGGCCCACCCCGGGGCAGGCGAGGCGGACTTGCGGGCAGCCATCGGGGCTTCTTACCCGTTCGGCCCCCGCCGCTATTGGCCGTACAAGGTCTGGCGCGAGGAAGTAGACCGTGTGATGCGGCGGCTCTTCCCGAAGCCGCGGCAAGTGCAAGGGGAGCTTTTCGCTCTGGAGGAGTAGGCTTTGAAACGAGGTACCCCTGAACACCCGAAAGTGCACGACTTGGCCAGGCGGCTTGGGATTGCTTGGCCACATGCTGTCGGTCTGCTCGAGTTGCTCTGGCACTTCACTGCTCGTTACGCGATCCAGGGCAACATCGGGAAGTGGGCGAACGAGCAGATTGCGAATGCTGTCGGCTGGGACGGCGACCCGGACGTCCTCGTCGAGGCGCTCGTGGCTGCAGGATGGCTGGACAGCGACGACGAGCACCGCCTCATTGTGCACGACTGGCACGAGCACGCCGACCAGAGCGTCCGCAAAACCTTGAGGTCGCGCGGCATGGATTTCGTCCGCCCAGCCCGGAAGCGAGCCAACATCGGTCCGGAACGATCCCGGAATGATTCCGGAACCGTTCCGGAAACATTCCAGAAAGGTATGGTATTAGTGGCGGAAACGGTTGGCCATGTTGGCGGAAGTCTTCCGCACAAGCCGGAGCCAGAGCCAGAGCCGTTGCCGTTGCCAGAGCCAGAGCCAGAGCCGGAGCCGCAGCCGCAGCCGCCGCAACAAACCAGGCCAGCTACTCGATCCCAGGCAGCGGCCGGCTCGGCTTTGTGTGCTGGAGAGCGCAAAAACGGCAGCATCAACGGCCGGCATCTGGACTGGATCAGAGCTGTTGAGCAGGAAATCGCCTTGGCTGTTGGTCGGAAGCCGCGGCCAGATTCTGCACTCAAGCTGGCCAGGCAGGCGGCCAGTATGGGCATCCATCCGCGCTACCTGGTCGGCTGGATCCAGTCCCGGGCCAGAGCCTCGCCCCCGCGCAGCGACGGGCTGTTCCTCAAGGCCATTGCCGATCTCCCGGATTGGGTGCGCCGCAATCACGCCTACGACTCAAGCTGGGGCCTGCGCGAATCGGTCGTTTGCCCA
>Ga0123519_10004805_pt1 | contig 21678 bp, 13 predicted proteins | sample YelNatPaOPRAMG02_FD_87396 | JGI IMG/M metagenome (GOLD analysis project Ga0123519, IMG submission 87396) | Hot spring microbial communities from Yellowstone National Park - Yellowstone National Park OP-RAMG-02 (version 2) | ecosystem: Environmental > Aquatic > Thermal springs > Hot (42-90C) ...
CCCCAAAAACAAGATTTTACTGAATGTTCATATATTATCCAAATTTATCTCCTCTACAGGCTATCTTTTCCTTTTCATAACCGACAAACTTATCTTTGGATATTTAGTAGGTTGTATACTGGATTTTGCTATTTGTGTTTTTGTCTTTTATTTAAAAATAAAAACCCAGAAACTAAAAAACTCATAGCAACATCATCATGAGATTTCCATATCAAATAACGAATACACCTTTTTTACTTCCTCATTTCAGTGGTAATGCTTACGAAGTTTGGTACTGGAAATTGAACCCCATTGACCAACCCTGGTCACTTTGGTTCCGTTTTACATTACTAAAAAATGCTTCAAAAAAGGTAGCAGAAATATGGGGAATTTTTTCAAAAAAAGAAATTCAGAAAGATAATTCAAAAGCATTAAATATCGCAATAAAGGAAACATTTCCCATAGAAGAATGTCATTATTGTTCATCAGATAATACCCTTACTTTACATGAGAATTTTCTAAATTTTAGTTCCTGTCATGGACAAATGAAGGGAAAAGAGAAACAACTTATCTGGGACTTAAATCTCATGCCCATAGAACCCCAGGAATCATATAATTTCATTCCCTTTCTACTATGGAAAACAGGGATTGTAAAAAACTATGCAGTTACAACTCATGAAAAAATCCTATTTAACGGAACTATTCGAGCAAACAATGAAATTATACAGGTGGATAATGCTTTAGGAATGCAAGGACATCTTGCCGGGTTAAAGCAAGGACATTCATGGGCATGGTCTCATAGCTGTATTTTCTTTGATGAGGACAATGGAGAACCTATCCCTATAATCATTGACACTTTAACTGCCCGAGCCCGAATTGGAGGGAAAATAATTACCCCTCCACTTACAACATTGTTCTTACATTATGAAAGGAAATCTTATAAATTGAATTCTGTGCGTCATATTCCAAAAAATAAATCGAAATATGTCCCATTGTTCTGGGAATTTAGCACATCTACAGATAATATTCATTTGCATGCAACTATTGAAGCAGACATATCAACGATTGTTGGAGTACGATATGAAGACACGGACTGTAGTGAATTATATTGTTACAACACCAAAATGGCAACTATGAAACTAATAATTTACGATAAAGAATTAAATAAAAAACGAACATTTATTAGTCCTAATAAATGTGCCTTTGAATGGGTTCAACGAGAACTCTGGGAAAAAGTTCCTATTTCAATTTAATAAAGAAGTTTTACCCGTATGGAATTATTTATTAAAAAAAATAGCTATGCCATCTTAACCACATTATTTAATGATGATTCTTACTGGATTGAAAATGTTTCAATGGATGAATTCTGGATGGAATTCAAAAAGACATTGGATTCCTTACCGAAAATAAATCGTTTAGGTTTTATATTTACCCTTATTTTGATTTCCATTATTCCTCCTCCTTATTCATTTTTTTCTCTCATGTGTAATTCAAATCTTACTTTAAGAAAGAAATGGCTAAACTCTTGGGAACAGTCCAAATGGTTATGGAAAAAATCATTGTTTTTAGGAATACGGATTTTAATGATTGGAAGTGCCCTTCAACTTCCTCAAACCATGATACATACCAATTATCATGAATTTTTATCTGAACGAAAAAATTATTCTTGTTTAAAGGTAAGACAGACAACTGATGAATGAATATTTATTGGAAATTTATAATCGTCCTAATGTGGTTAATTTAGCCACAAACGAAAACACAAATTTAATCAATTCCATTTTTGACTTTATTGTTATCGGTAGTGGTGCTGGGGGTTCAGTCCTTTCAAAAGAACTGGCAGAACAAGGGGCCAAAGTAGCACTCCTTGAAGAAGGTGCACTTCCCTTTCCGTGGGAAACATCAGCATTTCGTTCTTTACTCAAACTTTATCGTGATAATGGATTTACAGGTACTATTGGAAAACCCATGATACCTATTCCCTTAGGTCGTTGTGTTGGGGGAACTACAGTCATTAATTCCGGAACCTGTTTTCGTGTTCCACAAAAGGTTTTAAATTTATGGGAGTCAGAATTTGGTCTGATAGGAATAAATAATGAAAATTTACAGGACTGCTTTTCAAAGGTAGAGAGAGAAATACATGTTGAAGACGCAGATTGGAATGTAATGAATAAATCCAGTGACTTCATACGAAAGATATTTACACAGAAGAACCTGCCCTGTCTTCCTTTACGACGGAATACACACAACTGCCAGGGATGTGGAATGTGTTGCTATGGCTGCACCTCAGGTGCAAAAAAAAGCATGGAAATTTCCTATATCCCTAAAGCCATACAGGCGGGGTTATTTTTGTTCTATAATGCACGGGCAAAACGCATACTCTTATCTGATGGGAAAACAGCCAAAGGCGTTCTGATTGATGTAGTTCATCCAACGACACACAAAGTAATAAACAAAGTTGAGATAAAAGGGGAAAAAATAATAGTCGCATGTGGAACAATGTTATCTCCTCTATTATTAAAAAGAAGTGGTATTGCCATTGATAATCCTAACTTAGGGGCACATTTAACAATACACCCTGCAAGTAAAATATCCATCGAACTTGAGGATAACATTTCTTCATGGGTAGGAATACCTCAGGGCTGTTATAGCACAGCCCTTGAAGACGAAGGGATTATTTTCGAAGGAGTAGCAATGCCCCCCGATTTAGGACCTTCTGCTGTTCCTTTCTCAGGAAATGAATTAATTCATTACTGGAAAAACTACAAGAATATCGCAACTTTCGGTTTCATGATTAAAGATAGTAACGAAGGTTCATTAAAATTTAATATAAAAAATCAACCTATTTATTCATACCAATTAACAAAAACAGATGCTCAAAAACTAAAAAAAGCCATAACTTTCCTTGCGGAACTGGCTCTGGATGAAAATCCTATTCAAATTTTTGCGATGGTAACAAAACAGCCCAATATAATAAAAAGTAAAGATGATTTAAATATATTTACAAAACAAGAACATGTCCCATCGGATTTTGAGTGTATGGCATTTCATCCTTTAGGAACCTGCCGATTAGCTGATTCGCCTGAAAAAGGGGTTTGTGATTCTAATCATCGGGTATTTGGCACAAAAAATATTTTTGTATGTGATGGCAGTTCTATTCCCACATCACTTGGCGTAAACCCTCAATTAACAATTATGGCGTTAGCCACTCGGTTAGCCCAAATACTTAAAAACCTTTGAGTATCAGCAAATATTCTTCTATTAGTTCTGATGAAGTGTAAAGGAATCAATCCAGATACTTACATTATTAAGAGTACAGGGGTCAATTCGAATTGCTTTAATTCTTCCGTTCCAATTAGGACAGTCTCGCAAATTAAAGGTATAGGTATAATAACCCCCATCCGCACGAATAGGTATCGAAATAGAATTTTCCTCATTGAATTGTGTCCCTTTTGCTGACCAATATAACTGGGCTTTGTTTTCTATCGGCGTTGGACTATCCACACGCAATCGTAAAGTGGCTCTTGGAAATTGACTTGCATTAAGACCTTTCATCCCAAAGTAAAAGAAATAGAGAGATGGGTCTTCTGTGCTTGTTCTACCTGTAAGACTGCCTTCATCCACTTTTATATCTTTCATGCCACTGAATACTTTCCATCCAGATAAAGATTCATGGAAATCCCACGAGGTCTCGAATGCAGGAATAGGAAAATCATACGGTCCTAATCCTACATCTTCAGGAGTAAGATTAACAGGCAAAGGTTCTGTGTTGGATGAGGCAAAAACATTGCGTATGGCTTCATACATTGTAAAGCCAAACTCTGTATTGGGTTCTATATAACTTCCCTCTCCCCATTCGTTCAATGGTCCTAAAACAATCATCGGCGTATTCTTTTCTTCTACAAAATCACGAGCAGAAAGTAACATGGTGTTAAACAATTCTGGAGTTCTTCCCTCAATGACTAATGATTTAGACCCATGCCAGGGACGCGAATCCCAACCTGTTTCCACAAGGGGATAATAGGTCATACCCTCACATAGACTATGTTTTTCCCTCCAGATAGAGGGGAGCACAGAAACCACATCTTCATATTTCGCACGGTTAGGTATTGGACTCATGTAAACGGCTCTATTAAATTCGTGATAATTGGTAAAACTTGAATAGCCCTCATTTTTTAATATTTGCAATTCACTGGCAGACTGATTATTGTTTATCGCCATAAATTCAATGCCTTCATAGCCTGCTTCTTTTGCCCATTGCTGGGATTTCTCTAACAACGCCTTTACCGCCTCCAAACTACCCAAATCATGGCGTATATTTTCAGGAGACCAGATACATATAAGCGGTTTATTATTAATCCTATAATAAGATGGTAAATTAAAATAATTATCAATCCATTCTCTATTGACTTTTTCCCAATCTTCGACAGAATGAGTATTGGGTGGGTTATGATTTGCCCACATAATGGCTACTTTTAAATAGTCTCTATACCTTGCTTTGCGATAGGCTTCAAACCAATGTTTTAGCGATTCTTTCCCGGCAACCCAATACCAATCGACAAGAAAACACTTTATGCCATTCTCTACAGCCCATTTTATTTGCCAATCCACACATTCCGGGTTTCCCTCATCATAATATCCCAAAATAGGTCTTCTTATCGGAGCTGTTGTTAAGATACAATCCCATTTCTCTGCAGTATCCCAACCCGGGAAATAAAACGCACAGATATCTACCTTGGTTTTAATGGGCTTTGGTTCAGGAACATATTCTGCCGATATTTTTTTAATTTCAGGCAATACTTGCAATTCTCCTGTATTGATAGTTAAGGCAGTCTCTTTCAACAAAGGTATAATCTCTATAGGATAGATACCTGATTTTTCCGGAGTAACTGACCAGTAAATATCCATGAAATCATCATACTCGATTTCATACGGGGGCTTTGGAACAGGACCTTTTTCTATATTCAACGAACCCGGATGTTTAAATTTTAAATTATCAACATGTGCAATACCACCTCCCTGATTAGAAAGTCGTAATAAAATAGGAACTTCTCTTTTTGCTCGTATACCACCTTGAACAGCACCAAAATAGGATACGATAAGTTCAGGTTTTTCTATTGGTTCTTCCCCTATAGATAAGGAAAATATCTTTACTTTTGAATAGTCCGGAATACGAAAACCCAAAGCAAGAATGGGTCCTTTCCATGCAGGATATTGAAGCATATCAATAACACTAACATGGGTTTTTTCATCTGTAATCAATGGTAGAGAAATAGTTTGAGGTCCTGACACATCCTGTCCTGCCCAGATTAAATCTATTGAGTTAGCACTTTTGCTTGCAGAATATTCAATTGAAAGATATTTTTTCTTTCCTATGGGTAAAGATATAGGTTTAAAAAAATAATAAGGACTATTTTCAGAATCAATTCTCCACGAGGATATATCCCCTTCGGGAAATTGCCATTCATAAACATCAGTAACAGGTGCTTCACCTTTATCCCATGTTTTTACTGAAATTTTCTCTAATTCGAATTCCAATGCATCACATAAATCAAATCTCATTTTAATAATTTTCCCTTCCTTATGCCAGAATGGAAAAACATAAATATCCTGCCAATCATTCTTTTCATCAAAATTAAAAGTGATGGATTTATCCCCCGATAGTCCTCCATATTGTCCTTCATTTGTTCCAGACCAAAATATTTGTCCCATACCTCCATGATTTGTCTTGATACGAATATGTATGTATTGATAAGGAGTTGGGATAAAATCAATACCTTCACATAAAAGATATGGGTCGGTACCTTGGGTTCTACCATATAATTTACCGTTCTCAATCTTTACATCCTGCACCTGCGCATTAGGTATCCATTTTTTTATAATATCCGGGTTATCAAATGTCCATTCGGGAAGTTGGAAACTTAAAAAGGCCATTAATACAGATGTAAATAACATACAGTTCTCCACTTTAAAATTGAAGGGGTTCTGTAATCAGAATAAAAAATTGAAAGAATTATAACACAAAAGAATATACCCGCCGAAATTATGAAATTTCGGCGGGCATAAATTATTGATAGTTTTATTTTAGTTCAGTCCACCACAATAACCATCTTCTTGTCCCGGACACAATCTATAACCACCCATGTTAAAGAACTGTATTAATCTCAGCAATTCTGTAAGACTAATACGCCAATCTTGAGGATTGTAATCGCTGGTATGTGGTAAGCAATTCTGTAAAGATTCCATCTTTCCAGGAGCATAGCCATCTTCAGAAGAACTATCACAATGATAACCAAACGAGTTGAACAACTGAATGACACGAAGTAATTCTGTTAATTCAAACCTCCAGTTAGAGTTTCTATCAGCGGAATGAGTTCCGTGAGGAATTTCTCCTTCCTGCGTTCCTTCGGGAGTGCCTTCTATAACACCTTCTGGTTGCCCCTCTGGAACCCCTTCCGGTGTGCCTTCGGGAGTGCCTTCTACAACGCCTTCTGGTTGCCCTTCAAGAACTCCTTCCGGTGTCCCTTCTGGAGTGCCTTCTACAACGCCTTCTGGTTGCCCTTCAAGGACTCCTTCTGGCGTGCCTTCTACTACTCCTTCCGGCTGACCTTCGGGTACTCCTTCGGGTGTGCCCTCTACAATACCTTCCCCTTCGGGTGAAGGTAAGAAATCAGAGCAATCAAGAACGCCATTATCATTCTTATCTGCAATATCAAATTGTTCCTGTGTAATCTTCGAACTTAAAGCGCGCACTTCGGTCAGAGTTAATTCATTATCTCCATTTGAATCAAGTTTGGGCAGTAAATTAAATATAGAACTTACTGTCGTAAATTCTTCAAAAGTTAATTGATTATCTTTATTTTTATCAACAAGATACCAAACAGCGGCAATTGCCAAATCACTCCAACCTGTTAATGCTTTGAATTCACTCTTTGACAACAAACCATCACCATTGGTATCTCCAAAGAGAAGCATAATTAAGAAATAATGTTCAATATCATCAATATCACAGGTAGGAGGTTCACCTTCCACCACACCTTCGGGTGTGCCTTCGGGTATACCTTCGGGAGTTCCTTCCGGTGTGCCTTCGGGTGTTCCTTCAAGAGTTCCTTCCGGTGTGCCTTCAGGAGCTCCTTCCGGTGTGCCTTCGGGTGTTCCCTCTAGTGTTCCTTCAGGGGTGCCTTCTACCACACCTTCTCCTTCTGGTATTACAAAGTCATCACAATCAAGAACACCATTATGATTTGAATCTACAGCGTTTAATTGGTCAGCTGTTATATTGGCATTCAAGTTTTGCAGTTCTATAAGTGTAAGAGCACCGTCATTATTTCCATCTAACCCTGGTAATAAGTTATACAACCACTCCACTTTGGAAAACTCATCTAAAGACAACTGATTATCTCCATTTGTATCAACAGCACCCCATAATAATAAAACATTATCACTCCAACCTGTAATGGCTTTTAGTTCTTCCTTGGATAATAGCCCATTACCATCTGTATCACCGAACATAATCAGGATATAATAGTAATGCGTGATATCATCAATATCACAGGGCGGTTCCCCTTCATAAGTTCCTGGACAAACTGGACAACCACCACCATTCAAGGTCTGATTAATATCCAGTGCAGCAAGTATAAAAGTATCTATATTATCAGGAGCAGATACATAGGCTTTATACTCACCCACATTACATACTTCATCAAAATCCGGGTCACCAGCAGATGCAAGATACTGCCCCGCAGTTAAGTCATATCCGCTTAATGTAAAAGTGCCCCAAAACATTAATGTATCAATCACATTGACAATAGCATTAATAAATGATTCTTCACCTGTGGTAAGAACTCCAGCAACGACATTAATAAATGTTGTGTCCGTGAAAATGGTACTTAATAATGGAATCGAGTCCCATTTACTTTGAGCCACAACACGATTATTCATGTATGCATTTTTAACACAACAAAAAATAGGTAATTCTGGATGTGCAAGGATATAATCTAATAACCTGGCTTGTGCTACATCATACATCCCATTACCATCTATATCTGCTGTATCGGGATTTACGCCAAGGAAAGAAGCAATTCCGTATAGATTACGCAGTGCAGATTCAAATCCCGAATTTACTACGGTTTGATTACATGTATCCCAACACCATTCAGCATAACAGGATTCGGGATGTGGACCCATGATATCTATGCAATCAAGATAGCCATTCTGATCAATATCATGGCTATTAAACTGGTCTTGCGTTATCTTTGAACTTAATTGTCTTATCTCCGTTAATGTAACTTGGTTATTTCCATCCGAATCGAGATTTGCAGGTAAAAGTCCCCCTAAACGATTACTGGCAACAAATTCATCAAAAGACATAAATCCATCGCCATCTTTATCAATTAACCACCACCCTAAATCTAAAAGGAATCCTGTAACAAAGGCTTTCAATTCATTCTTGGTTAATTTATCATCACCGTTCGTATCACCGAACATTACGAGCAACGCAAAATAATTTTCATTAGAACGCATATCACAAGGAGGTGGTCCTCCTCCTTCGCCTTCACCTTCTACAGTTCCTTCAGTCCCACACGCAGGGCAGCCACCAAAATAATCTGTAATACTTGCATGGGTAGCAGCATTTACAAATGCATCAAAGTCAGTAGGCACATTCGAAACCCACGCTTTGTATTCACCAATATTACAAACACCGTCTAAATCTGCATCACCTTTAGCATTAAGATAAACGATATTTGAACCATCTAATTCCAACAAGGATAGGTCGGGCAAATTAGGAATAATCCATTTTAACGCATTTAAAACTGTATTTATAATTTCTTCATTTCCCATAGTTGCCAGCGCTGCAAAGAAGGTTTTCATACCTTCAAGGTCTGGTGGTGTTCCTAAATAGGAAGGCCAGCCAGCTTGTATAGCGAGTGCTAAAGCTTCTACTTTTAACCGATTACTTGCATAAGCCCAGTAGATACAATTACGAGTAGGTATTCCGCCAATTAATGAAAAACTTCCCATGATTGTATCAAATAAACGAGCCTGAGCTGTATCCTTCATCCCATCGAAATCTAAATCAAGATTATCGGGGTTTCCACCAATTAATGGAATTTTTGCATATAATTCCCGCATGGAATTCTCAAAACTTTCTGTATACACAGGCCCTGGTATTAAATTATTACAAGCAGGAATATTGCAATAATCTACACTTGCTTCTGTCTGTGCAATAGATGGGAAAGAAAAAACAAAACATACACCTATAATTAACAATAAAGTTCCCAAGTATATTTTGTTTTCATTAATTTTCATGTTCATTGTTTAACTCCTTATTATTTTTATAGTTAATTATACCACAAAAGTTTAACTTATATGAAAAAATCTTAATAATAGGTGGGGAAATTTAACATAGAAGGGGTAAGAAAGGTATTTTTGAAAAAATCTTTATTTTTACATTTTTTGATAAGACATTATATCGCTTTGTGATATTTTCTTCTTTATTATGACAAAAATTTGCCTCTATTAAATTACTATGATTATTTAAATTTTTTAAGGGAAGCAAAGTTTTTTCTGTTCTTAACACCGAACTATACAAAACAAGATTTTTTAATGTTCTTGATGTGGGGATTTTTGTTTTTTCATTTTTAATTTTTTGAACAATCAGACATAAATCACGAACATCAATTGTGGAATCCCCATTTATATCTTTCACTTCTGTAATAATTGAGGAGTCCGCCTGATTTAATACAGAAGTCAAAACACTTTGCCATAATGCCACATTTAAATTTTGAAATGTGCCCATCATTGTTATGGGATATAAAAATATCCCAATAATTGTAAAAATACAAATGAACTTCTTCATTTCATAACTCCTCAACACGAATATTATACCATAAAAATTGCAAAAATAAATATCAAATTTGTAGTTTTTTTTGTTAAAATATTTTAGGTGTTATTTTATTATATTTTTTAAGATGTATTTTCAATTATGGGATTTGGAGAATGAAGTTAGAAGCAAGGCAATTTTTACAACAAAGGCAGGAATTACAGTTATCATTATTCCAGCAACAATCACTACAAATATTACAAATGCCCTCAATCGAATTAGAACAATATATTATACAAGAGGCGGAAAATAATCCCTATCTGGAAATAGAATTTAAAGATAACGAAAAAGAACCAATCCCTGCTTTTGGGGATCCCGATTTATCCTCAACTGATACAATAGCCCATGAAGATATTTCTTCTAATGATATTATCCAGCATGAAAATACCGAGATAGACTCTGTTGAACAATCCGAAGATATAACAGAAGATAATGAGGAAACATTTGAACTGTTGGAAGAATATTATGATAGAACAAAAAATTTAAAAGATTTAAGTCTTAATACAGATGAATCGGAATGGTTGGAAGAACAATTTGAAAACATAAGAAGTCGTGAAACCCTTAAAAATCATTTGATAAAACAATTACAAATTGAAATTAATGACCCTCAGGAAGTTCAGATAGGTGAAAGTATCATAGCAAGTATTGATTCTCGTGGTTATTTTGTTGGAAATATGGAAGAGATATCTAAAGAATTTGGTGTAGAAATTGAAACAGTCGAAAAGGTTCTGAAAAAAATACAGAGGTTTGACCCATCCGGGGTAGGAGCAAGAAATGCAAAAGAATGTTTATTAATCCAGATTGAACAACAATATCCCGATAATACACTCCTGAAAAGATTAATAGAAGAGTATTTCGATGAACTTACCCATAGACAAATTCCAAAAATTGCCCGAGGATTAAAAATTGAGCCCTGCAAAGTAGAAGAATTAATTAACTTGTTAAAAACCTTAAATCTGTTTCCCGGACATTTGTTTCCTGATGAACCAAACAATATCAGACCTGATGTAATTGTCAAATTTAATGAAGATGACGAACTTGAAATTGAGATATATGATAAATATCTCCCCGAAATAAAATACATTGAACCTATAAAAAAAGAACAAATAAAGACACTACCTAAAGAAGAGAAGGAACAAATAAAGAAATATAAAGAATCTGCAATTCGATTGATAAAATGCCTTGAACTAAGAAACAGCACTTTATATAAGGTTGCAAAAGAGATAGCCATCTTACAGGAAGAATTTATGCGTAAAGGGGTTGAGTACTTAAAACCCTTAACTTACAAAACTATTGCTGACCGAATTAATATACATGAATCTACTATCTCCCGATGCATTGCAGGGAAATATATGTCCACACCTCAGGGAATCTTTGAATTCCGTTATTTCTTCTCTGGGGGTATTAAAACAAATGAAGGTGAAAACGAAAAATCATCACGCACAGTCCAATCCATAATTAAAAGAATTATAGATGAAGAAGATAAAACAAAACCTTTAAGCGACCAGCAAATCGCTGAACTAATCCAACAAAAAGAAGGGATAAAAATCGCTCGTAGAACTATCTCAAAATATCGAGAGGAAATGAAAATCCCTAATGCTTTTGAACGAAAAGTCTACACAAAGTAAATTCTAAATTCATAATTTCCTTTTAGCTTATTCAGATAGTTTGGACATTTTTTTATCTATATTCTTGGTAAACTTGTCGAAGTAAATTTTCATTCCCATCTTTTATTGGGATAATGGTATATTGATACTCGTATTTTTTAGGTTTGATTTGATATTCTTCATGAGGTAAAGCACCCCAACTATCATCTCCACCTACACCCATCTGCAAGTAATCTATATTCAATGTCCAAGTATTTCTTTCGGGAAGTTCGTAATCGTGTAATGTTGTTTCAATATCTTCCATAGAACAATGCCACAAACTAAACGCCAGAGACTGACTACCTACAATAATTACTCCATTTTTATCCTCATCTAATAAAGAAAACCAGCGGACATCCATCCTATTCCCATTTTCCTGAGGCCGCACATAGTGATGGAACAAATCTTTTATCATAAGAGAGTGTTCCCGTATTTGGGCACCTGTTTTACGGTCGCAGTAAGTCTCATGCGGTCCTCGACCATACCATAATACCGAGGATAGTTCTTTGGATACATAGGTTTGCATACCAATCCTCGGAATCTCCGGTAAATCGGGACTACCGGGATTGAATTCATAATTTACCTGTATCTCTCCCTTCTCATTAATGATATACTGCAATATCACCTGAGATTTTGTCTCGGGTAGTTCATAACCAAAACGAATTTCTACCTGGTAATCGTCCTGTTTTTTTATATTACGAAAAGTCAGATTTCGCATATAGGTATCTTTCTTCCAGCATTCCAACCTCCATGGCATATTATTACCGCGGTCATTATCTGTAGGAGGTCTCCAGAAATTAGGGATAAGAGAACCTTTAATAATAGTTTTCCCGAATGCTGAATATGAATTTAAAATTCCCTCTTTCCAATCAAATATCACCTCAAAATTACTATTCTTTATCGTCAAAAGGTCCTCTTTTTTTATTATCTGTATAGGATTGGATTTATCCTGATTTTTCTCCTTCACATTTTCCTTTTGATTAACTTGTTTATTAGTGGGTAAACAGAATTGCTCCCATGCTAAAACATACCCAGCATCAGCCCATAGAGTAGACTCATTTAATCGGAATTCAATCGTTAAAAAATATTCACTATCGGCAACCCATTCTATATCTTGAATAGGAATTGTAACTTCGCATTCCGACTGTGGAGCCACAGATAATAACGGAAGTTTTCCATTTAAGATAGACACCCCATCTCTTTCAACGAACCAATGTATATCAAATTTATCTAAATTCAGAAAAGCGTATTGATTTATAATTTTTACGACACCTCGATGTAAATCTACAGGCTTTACCTTAATGTATTGATATACTTTTTTAACTTCATACAGTCCTGGATTCGGTTTACGGTCCGGCTGAGTTATACCATTACAACAAAAATTTCCATCATTCGGTTTATCTCCAAAATCTCCCCCATAAGCCCAGAAAAATTTCTTCCCTGTTTTTTGGGCATCTTCCTCAGACAACGGTTTTTTTATTCCCTGGTCCGAAAAATCCCAGATACAACCTCCAATGAGAGATTTATGGGCTTCTATTACATCCCAGTAATCCTGCAAATTACCCGTACTATTTCCCATCGAATGGGCATATTCACACAGGAAAAACGGCTTATTCGGATAATGAGCAACAAACTTCAGCATATCCCAAAGAGGAGTATACATTTCACTGTGCACATCAGCGATTTCATTCATCCTCTCATAATGGATAGGACGCGATATATCCAATTCCCTTACTTTCTTTGCACAGGCTTCAAAATTACAACCACTTCCTGCCTCATTTCCTAAGGACCAGAAAATAATACAGGGATGGTTTCTATCCCTTTTGACCATAGCCTCAATTCGTGCTACATGGGCTTTTTCCCATTCAGGTTTGTTACCTAATGTTCTATCCAATTCATATCCCATCCCGTGTGATTCAATATTTGCTTCATCAATAATGTATATCCCCCATTCATCACAAAGGTCATACCAAATAGGCTGGTCGGGATAATGACAGGTGCGAACAGTATTGATGTTATTTCGTTTCAATATCTTTAAATCTTCAATCATTTGTTCCCGTGACAAAACATGGAGAGACTCTGCACATATCTCATGGCGATTCACCCCCTTTAATTTAACTTGCTTACCATTTATATAAAGAGATCCATCCTGTAATTTTACTTCACGAATCCCTATTTTCTGAGGGTAAACATCTATATTCTTACCTTCTTCCAACAAATGGATATATGTCTGATATAAATACGGAGTTTCTGCACTCCACAAATTGGGATTTATAATCTCAATGCGATATTTAAGATGGATATAACACTCATCCTTATTTATATTTTCAACACTTCTTTCTACCTGTTGAAAATACATTTCATTCCCTATCAAGTCTTTTATCTTTATTAAACAATCAACATTTTTTTCTTTGGTTTTAGAGGATACAACCTTTAAATTACATTCCACTATGGCTTGCTTATAATCCTCCGATAGTTTCGTTTGGAAAAAGTAATCCTCTAAATAAACATCAGGTATTGCATACAGAAATACATCGCGATAGATACCACTTACTCTCCATTTATCCTGGTCTTCTAAATAACTCCCATCGCAATAGCGAAAAACTTGAACCGCAAGCACATTCTGCTTTTCTTTCACATACGGGGTTATATCAAATTCTGCAGGGGTCATACTATCCTGACTGTAACCCACAAAATTTCCATTTAACCAAACATATACAGCACTCATTACTCCATCAAAAACCAGATGTATCTTCCTATTTTTCCATGATTGGGGAACATCAAAAGTGCGTCTATACGACGAAACTGGGTTATCATCATGAGGGATAAGAGGAGGATTTACAGGCCAGAAAGGATACTGAATATTGGTATATATGGGTTTGCCATACCCTAATAATTCAGGGTGAGATGGAACAGGAATATCAACCCAATCGGAATCATTAAAATCAACCTTATAAAAATCACGAGGACGCTGGTCTGGAACAGGAACCCAATGAAATTTCCATGTTCCTGCCAAAGAAAGGTAATAAGAAGATTTTGTTCTGTCATTTGCAGAGGCTGTTTCCTCAGAAGGAAATGGCATTAAAGTGCAGTGAGGAGAAAGTTTGTTAATCTCAATAATATCTGGACTTTCCCATTCCTCTGTTTCTGCCGAAGATGCCATTCCTATCATAATCATACAACACAACAGCAAAACAATAAACTCCATAAACATGACTCATTCCTTTACTCATTTATTTTTCTTTGGTAAGATAAATGTTAGAATGTTAAAATATGTTTCTATCACTGTGATATATTAAATGATTTGCGGTATAAATTATCAACTTATGGAGAGTCATAGGTATGATTATACAAAGTATAAATGAATGTAGTTTAAAGGGTATTTTGCTTTTTAAAATAGGAAAATTTAGCGATATACGAGGTTTCTTTACAGAACTGTATCATCGGGAAGAATTAAAAAAGGCGGGTTTCTCTGAAACATTTGTTCAGGATAATTTAAGTAAATCCCAGAAGGGTGTATTACGAGGAATGCATTATCAAATAGAACCTCATGGTATAGGCAAATTAGTTTGCTGTATCAGTGGTGGAATATATGATGTCGTCGTTGATTTGCGCACAGGTTCTCCAACTTTTGGGAAATGGGAAGGTTTCTACCTTACGGAAGAAGACCTAAGCCTTTTATGGGTACCCGTAGGTTTTGCACATGGTTTTCTCAGCCTTTATGACAATACCCATGTATTATATAAATGCACATCCTTTTACAACATGCAGGCTGAGCGTTCTGTATCTTATCGTTGTCCACGGATAGGTATTCAATGGCCTCGTGAACCTCTTATCATCTCTGAAAAAGATAAAAATGCCCCTCCTCTGGAAAAAGCAGAATATAATTTTCTATATAAAGAAGAATAAATTCGGGTATTAGAAATGTCAAAAATCTCCTCACTTTTCAGCAAATTACAGGGATTACTTTTAAGCAACTATATATATTTTCTCTATTACATAATTGTATTTGTTCTTATTATCATTACAATTACATCTGCATTATTTCCCTATCAAACTCAAGATATTTTCTATAAATATTTAGGCAAAGTATTTGCTCGGGCGCAAAGTTTGAAAATCATTATCCCTGATACCATCGAATATGACCGTAATTGTATATCATCACTTATTGAATCATTAAAACAAAAAAATAATAAAATCATTATAAAAGAAATAGATTGTGAGAAGAATTCTTCTCCTACGGATATGTTAATAAAAGGGAAAGGGGATATTGCTATTATTTCATCTATATCTGCCCTGATGCAGGGGAACAAACTTATGGCTCTTTCTACAGCAGGTGAGAAAGGAATTTACATTATTGCTCCCAAGAATTACGGATTTGAAGAATTTCAAATGTTAGCAGGGAAAAAAATTGGATTTTTTGGAGACATACATACAGGAATTTATATAACCGAACATTTAATCAAATTTTACAATTTTGATGTGCCACCCGAATTAAATACTCAAAAGATTCACAATATAGAAAAATCTTTTTCCAGCGGTGAAATAGAAGCCGTTGTATGGGTCGAAGGAATTAACTCTCCTCCAATTCGAGATTTTTTATATAAAAACTGGTATCAGATTATTCCCATTAAGCAATCCAAAGAATTTTTAACAACTATCCCCGGATTACATTTAAAAACATTGAATATCCCGTTCTACGAGTCTCTGGATTTAATTTGCATCAAAAATATTTTAACTATTTCACAGAGGGTTCCAAACTCTACTGTTCGAGAAGTAGTGAACGCATGGTTTTCTTCAAAATTTATATTGTCATCTCCTGAATATGAATCTACTTGTAGTGCCTTTATTCCACCTGCTTTTCTTGATACTCATCCCGTTGCTTTGACATATTTTAATAAGAACAAACCTTTAACCCGAACAGAATTAAAAACGCTTGGTCTTTCTTTTATTTTTGTATTCATTTCAATCCTATTATTAAAACAACTACTTAATATGTGGTTAAAACAAAAAAGCAAATCTCATGAAGAAGAATTAGAAAAAAGGTGGGAAGAAGTAAAATCTTTAAAATATCAATGGGAAGCAGGACTTTCAAGCGAGGAAATTCTGATTCGATTAAAGCGGTTAAAATCCGTTTATAATTGGGCATTGGAAAGTTATAGACAAAACTTTATCTCCGAAAAGGCAGTTATGCTACTCTACTTAAATATCCTCCATCAATTATTAGAATTTAATGAGCGATATTTTGAATATTTAGATAAGAGCAAAACAATTGCTGAAATTTCGCAGGAAATATCAACAAATCCACCGGGGAAAATTTTGGATATAGAAATACAATCTTCCCAATCTACTTCACGCACTTTTATTGATGAAAAAGATAAATATTTAAAAGCACCTGCATCGCAGCAAATGCCCAAAGAACAGGCACAACAATTGTTATTGTTTAATCTTGATGAAGATAAACAAAAAAAAGATATATTAAATAGAGAGGAAGATACATGAAGAACCAATACATTTCTGATTTATATGAGGGAAATGAGGTAAACGACTATTTTGTTCTCACGGTAAAAAATTTGCGAGAACAACCTTCCGGAGATAAGTTTTTAGGGTTTGTTGTTCGCGATAAAACAGGGGAAATGGGTGGCGTGTTGTGGGAAAAACCCGAAGAGATAGCCAGAAGAATCGAGGTAGGAGATGTTGTAGTAGTCAAAGGAACTATTAAATTGTATAAAGACAAGTTACAAATACATGCAACAAACATAATCCCTCTCGCCAAAGAACAATATGCAAAGGAAGATTTAATGTTACCTGAAGAATCCCATACAAAATATTTAACAGAATTATGGGCAATGCTTGATTCAATAAAAAACCCATGGCTAAACAAATTATTACAATCGATCCGTAACGATACTAAATTAATCCATTCTATGCAAAACATACCCGCAGCGAAAAAATGGCACCATGAAGTTCGTGGAGGACTCCTTCGACATTGTTATGAATTGATAAAAATAGCCTCAGTGGTTTGTGAGTTATATCCCAATGTAGATAAGGACTTATTGATAACTGCTTGTTTTCTGCATGACATCGGAAAAGTTTACGAACTAACCGATAACCCCATGCTAATTGATTATACAGATGAAGGGAAATTGTTAGGACACCTTGTAATCGGGGCTATTCTAATATCTGAAAAAATACAGCAAATTGAGGGATTCCCTGAAAATTTACGACTCCACTTGCTCCATTGTATTCTGTCTCACCATGGTGAATTGGAAAATGGCTCTCCTGTCGTCCCAAAAACAGTAGAAGCCATGATATTGCATTATTTAGATAACTTGGACGCACAAACCTATGCTCTAACAAGAATAGAACAAGAAACCTTAAAAAAGGGGGATAAATGGTCTGAGTTTATTAACCTGATTTCTCGACAAATCTGGACGAAAAAAGTGTAATTTTAATCACTATCTTACACTATATTCCACAGGTTTACATATGGCCCTGAAATTCTCAAACGGAGTATCCCCGGGAATTTCACAACCAGCGCCAATCATTAGTGGAGGACCTACTTCTTTATACAATTCCAGGTGTCTTTTATAAATAACATCGGGTGTGGACTCCATAACTTCCCGCACAGGGTCCAGGTTTGTAACCAGAACGGCGTTATCTCCAAGAATCTCCCGTGCTTCTTTTAAAGGAACGAACCAATCCAAATCATATACATCACAGGGCAAATCTTTCCAATACGGCAATAAATGTCTTGTATTTCCACAAATATGCAATCGAACAAATCCTCCTGCTTCTTTTATGGCTTTCATCAACCGATATTCATGAGGGAATATTAAATCACGATAAGTCTCCGGTGAAACTTGACTTGCAATAGCATCTCCAATCCCTATCGTATCTGCTCCTTCTTTCAATTGTGCCAAAGCAAAATTAATTGCCGTATCTACACAAAAACTCATTAATTCATTTACATAGTCAGGTTGAACCAATAAATCCATTAAAAAATCCGTTACCCCTCTTAGATCTGCTGCTTCTGCAGCAGGACCTTCTACCCAACCCATAACAGAGTATTCGTTTTTAGCACGATTTCTCATTTCTCGAACAGCCAAAATTCGGTCATACATCCGCGGTGCATTGTAAGGGTCTGGAACAGGAAGCCTCGTAAAATCTTGATTATCATGCAAAGGTGGATTGGGACAACGCGGAACAGCATCTTCGGGATATTCTAATACCGCACCAAAACCTGAAGTTTCACGAAAAGGGTCTGATATAGCACTCCACTGGTCATAACCAAAATCCCGAATACATGCTTCATTGGCATTAACGAGCACATTATAATCTGTAACAAATTGACGATAATTACATCCAATATAATGTGTTGCAAAAGACATGATTATAGGCAAACGAGGCAGGAAATCAACAGGCTCATTACGAATTGTTTTCACATACCGTTCATAAGAATTCATACCATACCTTTCCAATTATTGTTTATTTATATTAACATAATTTCTAAACAATATTATCCAATTTTGCCTTTAAATGCTCGCCTGTATATGATTTCTTTACCTTTATTATATCTTCCGGTGGACCTTCTGCAACAATATATCCTCCCTTATCACCTCCCTCTGGACCCAGGTCTATAATCCAATCAGCCGTTCGAATAACTTCAAGATTATGCTCTATTACAACAACCGTATTCCCCAAATCTACAAGTCGGTGTAACACTCGAAGTAGTTTGTCTACATCAACTGCATGCAACCCTGTGGTAGGCTCATCCAGAATATAAAGCGTATTTCCAGTATGCCTTTTTAACAATTCTGTGGCTAACTTAACCCGTTGTGCCTCCCCTCCTGAAAGTGTCGTTGCAGGTTGCCCTAAATTAATATATCCCAAACCTACTTCAAATAAGGTTTCTAAAGGACGCGATATTTGAGGAATATTTTTAAAGAAGTCCATAGCGTCCTCAACAGTCATGTCTAGCACCTCTGCTATATTTTTACCTTTGTACTGGATTTGTAAAGTATCACGATTATACCTCTTACCATGACAGGTATCACAGGGAATATACACATCCGGTAGAAATTGCATCTCGATAGTTAAATATCCATTCCCCTCACATGCTTCACACCGCCCTCCTTTTACATTAAAACTAAACCTACCTGCACTATATCCACGCGCTTTTGCTTCCGGCACCTTGCTAAATAATTCACGAATAGGAGTAAACAAACCTGTATAAGTTGCTGGATTTGAACGAGGCGTTCTCCCAATAGGCGACTGGTCTATATCTATTACTTTATCAATATTTTCTATCCCATCTATTTGTCAATAGAATAGTTTGGTTTCGGGTTTTCTTTTAAGAATGGCATTCTGAACCGCAGGAAATAAAGTTTCATTGATTAAACTGGATTTTCCAGAACCCGAAACTCCTGTTACACAAACAAATAATCCCAAAGGGAAAGACACATCTATATTTTTTAAATTATTTAATGAAGCACCTCGTAGAGTAAGCCATTTATTACACGGCTTCCTTCGCTCTTTGGGGCAAAAAACATGGAATTTCCCGGCGAGGTATTTACCTGTCCACGAATGAGTACATTTTGCAATCTTTGATGGTGGTCCCTGGGCAACAATTTTGCCACCATGCACACCCGCACCAGGTCCTAAATCAATAACATGGTCTGCGGAACGAATCGTTGACTCATCATGTTCAACTACAATAACGGTATTTCCTAAATCCCTGAGTTTTATCAATGTTTCAATTAAACGATTTGTATCACGAGGATGTAGTCCAATACTGGGCTCATCTAAAACATAAATAACACCAACCAGTCCCGACCCAATTTGGCTTGCCAAACGAATCCGTTGTGATTCACCTCCCGATAATGTTCCCGCACTACGGTCTAAAGTCAGATAGTCTAACCCAACATCCATAAGAAATGACAATCGTAGGTTGATTTCCTTTAATATTCTCTCTGCTACCCTTTTCTGGAATTCAGACAACTGCAAATTTTCAAAAAAAGACCGTGCTTCTTTTATAGACATCCGCGTCACATCTACAATATTCTTTCCATTTATTCGAACAGCACGCGATTCAGGCTTTAACCTTGTCCCCTGACAGGAACGACATATATGGGTAGCCATATATTTTTCTATCATTTCCCGTGCACGATTGGATTGAGTCTCTTTATACCGTCGTTCCAAATTTGGAATAACTCCTTCAAAAGGTTTATAGGTCTCATAACTGCTATTCGCCATGTGATAGGTAAATCGAATATATTCCTCTCCTGAACCATAAAGAATAATCTCTTTGAATTTATCCGATAAGTTCTTCCATGGGGTTAAAGGACTTTCCCCATAATGTTCACAGATAATACGAAGAGTCTTTCGATACATAGAGTCGAGAATGGGACGCTGACTCCAGGGTTCAACTGCACCTTCTGCTATAGACAGTTCCGGATTAGGAACAACAAGTTCCGGGTCAATTTCAGTCACAGTCCCCAAACCAGTACATACAGGACATGCACCGTGAGGATTATTAAAAGAGAACATTCGAGGCTCTAACTCTTCAACGGAGATATTGCAATCAATACAGGAAAGTTTTTCACTTTGTAGTATTTCTTGAGGTTGATTTCCCGGCGATTCATACCAGATACGAACCAGCCCATTCCCCAATTTTAATGCAGTTTCTATAGAATCCGTTAATCGTTTCTGTATATCCGATTTTATAACAAGTCTATCTACCACAATTTCAATATCATGTTTTTTATACCGCTCTAATTTAATTTCATCATCTACATGATACATCGTTTTGTTCACACGAACACGAACAAATCCAGATTTTTTAATCTCCTCAAATAATTTTGTATAGTTTCCTTTTCTTTGACGAACCACAGGGGCTAAAATTTGGATTTTTGTCTGTTCCGGAAAACCCATAATATTATCTACAATTTGTTGCGGTGTCTGAGCAGAAATTACCTTGCCACATTTGTAGCAATGGGGAGTTCCCACACGAGCAAAAAGCAACCGCAAATAATCATATATTTCGGTTACAGTGCCAACAGTGGAACGCGGATTCCTATGAACAGTTTTTTGTTCTATTGAAATAGCCGGACTTAACCCTTCAATATGGTCTACATCCGGTTTCTCCATTTGTTCCAGGAATTGACGGGCATA
>Ga0123519_10004807_pt1 | contig 21674 bp, 18 predicted proteins | sample YelNatPaOPRAMG02_FD_87396 | JGI IMG/M metagenome (GOLD analysis project Ga0123519, IMG submission 87396) | Hot spring microbial communities from Yellowstone National Park - Yellowstone National Park OP-RAMG-02 (version 2) | ecosystem: Environmental > Aquatic > Thermal springs > Hot (42-90C) ...
CCTCTCAAAGGGGTAGATCCTGCAGCGACTGCACCAAGACTTACCCCCCACCATCAAGAGTGGGGAGCCGCATCTTGGGCAGAAGTTTCGGCCCACTCGACCCCTGATCACTGATCCCCCTTCAAACCAAATATCTTCTCCCACTCACTTATTTCAGTCTTTGCATAAAAGCCTACGGCAACATGTTCTCCTCCAGATCTGGTGGCTTTAGATTGTTTAGGTATATCTATGTGAACCCCCCTATGGGGGGTGGGGGGGTGTCTGCCCCATTCACATGCCCTAATCCTACCATGGCGGAGGATTTAACTTAAGTTGGAAGGCGCTCGGTCTGTCTGTATAGGGCTCAAGCCAGTAGGTTTGACCGAAACTTTCTCAAAACCTCACAGAACATGTTGAGTAGCTTGGCTGAGAAAAGTATTGAAGCGATAATTGTGGATATGACGAAGCAGGATGTGGCGAACATCATAAGCCCAAAATGTGCGGTGGCCTCGCCGGTGAGAGAGAGTATTGAGCTGAGAAGGAAGATCAGTGAGGTGATCTTCCAGATAATGCGTGATAGTCTCCTCTTCAAGAGCAGTATGGGTGCGAATGCTGGGCTGAAGTAGACGGTGCCTATGAGGAAGCTCGCTACAAACCCTGCTGTGTAAACAGCAAACTCCGGTGTATGCTGGAAAACCTTGTAGGAGGTCGATGCGACGTAGAGTATCTTGATGAGTGGGTGGAGGATGAGTCTCGCAAATGATTTTGCGGAGCTGCTCTGGTTTATGTAGTCGGCTACATATGGGCTGAACGAGTAGTACCACATGTTGAAGATCGACATGAAACTCTCCCCTGCAAAGGTCTTCCTCACCTGATTATCCCTGAAGCCTCTGAGAAACTGGACTTCACCTGAGAGTTCTGAGCCGTAGGTTGCCGTCGCAACTATGCAGGCGCCCATACTCAGCCTAGCCTGGACTGTACGGACGACATTGTCACCTACAGCGGTTACGGTGAGAACGTATGAGCCTACAGGTGTCGTGGGGTATGTGTTTATGGTGAGCGTCGATGTTCCTGGGGGTTGCAAGGTTCTAGGGTTGAATGTGCTGTTAGAATTCACAGGCATACCCTTCACTCCCAAGGTCACAGGCGAATTGAATCCGCCCAGAGACTCGAGTCTTACAATGTAGAATGTGGATTGGCCTGGACCTATCCTCTGATGCTCCGGCGAGATAGATATTGAGAAGCCCCTCTCAACCGGACCGTAGATGGCGGTGTATACTCCTCCAGAGGAGATCGTTCTCGAACTTGTGTTCGAAGCTATATCCTGCCATTTCGAGAATGTGTGTCCAGCCTTATCCGTCGCCGCCGCCACGACCGTATGGCTCCCAGTAACGGATCGGAGAGTGTATGGTGTGGTGTAGGTCTTACCATCCCAAATGAATTGGGCCTCAGTCTCCTCACCTGTAGGTGCATATATGGCTCTGACGGTGACGTCGTATGAGCCTAGACTCTGATATATCGCAACAGCGACGCGGGGAGAATCCAGAGTCACCTCTACAGGGTTGCTTGTGGTCTCTGAACCGTCGACCATCCATGCCCTGAAAGTGTATCCTGATACAGGAGGCGCATTCAATCTCACCCTCGACCCTGAATCATACCATCCGGAACCCTCAATATGGGTCAAACCGGAAGGTATGGTTGATAGGTTGAGCATATGCTGTGTCTTGTATAGGCCTGTGACTGTGAGGGGGCCGGTGACGGTCAAAGGAGATCTCGACGACACATCGACTAGAAGATATCTGGTCCTCCCGTCGGTCAAGTTGCCAGCATATGTGAAGCTGTGGTTTGAGCCGCTTGTCCACCAGAAACTTACGGGTAGAGTATATATCGTACCATCTATCGTAGCAGGGACAGGTTTACCTGAACCGTTCTGTTGGAAGAGGATGTAGACCTGCCTCAGATATGTGAAGGTAACCGTTGCCTCAGAAGTCACAACCTGAATGTTCGGTGATGTATGGTATCTCTCCGTAGAGGAGGCGTTGACGTAGCTGTCGACTTGGATGGTGTGCGTCGTCCCCATCTCAAAGGTGAAGGTTGCTGTCCCACCACCCTGAACCTTCCCCCTGACCGTTCCGTCGACCTGAATGGTCGTCGAATATGTTGAAGGTAAACCTTGAATGTTTACGGTTACGGTGTATGGTGTCGGTGAGGGTGCTGTCGAATTCATCCAGACCACCCTAGTATAGGGGTTTGGCTTCCCAAACTTTCTCTGGAAACCTCCGGAGGAGACTGTTACCTCGAGTGGGGGGGTCTGTGTGGAGGCCTCAACCTTGAAGGCGCCCCTACTGTTCAATGTGACGGTCCCTCCAGTAGCGGTCACCGTCGCAGGAACAGGTCTCCCTCGACTGTCCAATGTGACCCCGTAAAGGTTTGAGTCAGGCTGCTCGATAAACCTCGACTCCCCCTGGCTGAAAGCATAGTTTCTCGCGGTGTAGTTTATTTCGTTGAATATCGTTGAGGCGGATATCTCATATCCACCTGTCTGGTAAGGTGTTTGGGAGAGATCCAGATAGCCCATACCGTCGGAGCCTGTGATGGCCTGGCCTGAATTGACCACCTTACCGTCGACGTCGATGACCTTTACGTTGACCCTTAAACCACCCATAGGAGTCTCCTCCCCATACGAGTTTCTGAGAAAGGTCATAACCCAGACTCTCGTAGGGTTCTCAGGCCTATACGGGTATACTCCGATATGGAATCCTGCCCTGACGAGCGTGTATGTTATAGGCTGGTATCCAACCCATACATCAGCCAACTGGCCCTCAACAAGCCTTCCGGCGGCGACTTGCCTTATCATAAGTTTGAATCTGAGGTCGTCGAAGTAGGGGTTCGCCGAAGATTCCGAGTAGAGAACCTGATTCAGCCTCTTAAGGAAGTCGTATGGGCTCGAGGTGCTGGTTGACAATTCACATGTCAGTATGAAGAACATTGCAGATGAGATTCTGTAGGATATGTCGGGGTTAAATTTCAAGAAGAAGTTTGGTGTCCCTCCGACGACATGGCTTCCCATATAGCTCCAGACATCATAATACTTCAGGTTGACTACGGGATCCCTGTAGACGATGTCTCTCACCCCCCTATTCTTCAGGTTCATGGCTACTATCTGAGTAGCGGCCTCAGTCATACCCTCCTCAGCCCACGATTCAGTCAATACTATTGCGTCGTGGAATGCGTGGATCAGTTCATGTGTGAATATCGCATCCCAAGTTGGGGATGTCCCAGACGTTGGGGGTAATTGGCTTAGAACGATCGTGTTGTTTGCTGGAATATAGAAATTCCAAGGATACCAATCTCTATCATACTTCAGGGTTACAGTGATGGTGTTTGAAGGGTCGCCGTAAACGGTCTTGATCTCAGGGTATACGATGTCGAAGAGTGTCTGGACATAGGACCTGCTGGCGACTGGGAAGCTGGTGTGGTAGATGAGGGTTATATCCCCTCCACCAACAGCCCCTGAGGCTGGGGCTCCATAAATTCTCTCAGAGACCTCCAAATCGGTACGTAAGACTCCTCCACATAGAGGCGTAGAGACATCGTCGTCGACGTATTGACGGTCTGACGGTCCATCCTGACCTGAAACTTTCAACAATAATGTTTGCTGGTTGAGAGGTGCAGATGATAGAATTACAAGTATCAGTATCAGAGGGTAGAGTTTCATATTCGTCTCCTGGTAGATTCCTCCCATCCTCCTAAGGTGTTTCCTCCATCTAGGTGAGGTGTTCTGTTGCATAAAGTTTTTATCCACGATTTTTGAGCCTCCTCTTAATTGGAGGATGATAATGTAATGGCATACCTTGCAGGTCAACCTGTACTCATTCTGAAGGAGGGAACCTCTGAGAGTAGAGGTAGGGAGGCTCAACGTTCAAACATAATGGCTGCTAGAATAATCGCTGAGGCTGTGAAGAGTACGTTGGGACCGAAAGGGATGGATAAGATGCTCGTAGACACAATAGGCGACGTCACAGTCACAAATGATGGTGCAACCGTCCTGGATGAGATAGATGTTGAGAATCCGGCGGCGAAGATGATGGTTGAACTGGCTAAGGCCCAAGACGATGAGGTCGGCGACGGGACGACGACAGCAGTCGTCTTGGCAGGGGAGCTCCTCGGCAAGGCTTGGGAGCTCATTGAGGAGAAGATTCATCCTACGACAATAGCTTCAGGCTTCAAGAAGGCATCTGAGAGAGCCGTGGAGATACTTGATCAAATCTCGACACCTATAAGAGTAGACGATAAGGCCGTTTTGAGGAAGGTTGCCCTGACATCGATGGCGAGTAAGGGGATAAGAGACGCTGCTGAACATTTCGCTGATATAGCGGTCGACGCCGTAAGGCATGTGATGGAGAAGAGGGGGAACACATACTTCGTCGACCTGGACAATATTCAGATCATAAAGAAGGAGGGGAAGAGTCTACTCGAGACGGAGTTTGTCAGGGGAGTGATTCTCGATAAGGAGGTTGTCAACCCTAGGATGCCAAAGAGGGTTGAGGGTGCGAGAATAGCTCTGGTCGACTGCGCCTTCGATATTGAGAAGACAGAGTTCAGCGCAGAGATCAGGATAACGGATCCTACTCAGATGAAGGCCTTCAAGGATGAGGAGACGAAGATGATAAAGGCTATGGTCGACAAGATAAAGGCTTCAGGGGCGAATGTCCTTCTATGCCAGAAAGGTATCGAAGATATGGCCCAACATTTCCTTGTGAGAGAGAATATTCTGGCGGTCAGACGCATAAAGAAGTCAGATATGGAGAAGATCTCCAGAGCTACAGGTGCAAGAATAGTTACGAACCTAGACGATCTCACGTCGAGAGACTTGGGTTCAGCTGGTCTTGTTGAGGAGAGGAAGGTTGGAGATGAGAAGATGGTCTTCATTCAGGGATGTAAGGATCCAAGGTCTGTCTCAATACTTGTCCGGGCAGGATTCGAGAGTCTCGTCGACGAGGCTGAGAGGGCGATGAGAGACGCCCTGTCAGCAGTAGCTGCGGCAGTATCCAAGAACAGAGTCGTCTACGGAGGAGGGGCTGTTGAGACTGAGCTCGCAAAGAGGATGAGGGGATATGCGGCGAGGATAGGTGGTAGGGAGCAGCTGGCGATAGAGGCTTTCGCAGAAGCATTGGAGGCTATTCCGAAGACCCTCGCCGAGAACGCTGGACTAGACCCGATAGACATCATGGTTGCCCTGAGGTCTTCCCATGGAAAGAAGACAGGCGCAGCTGCGGGTGTCGACGTATATTCAGGTAAGGTGAAGGACATGTCTAAACTAGGAGTATTGGAGCCTCTGAAGATAAAGGAGCACGCTATCAGAGCAGCCTCAGAGACCGCCTCGATGATTCTGAGGATAGACGACGTGATAGCGGCAGCCAAACCCCCACCTACACCGCCGCCCAAAGGAGGCGAATATGAATAGGATGGGGATAGGTGGCTTCAGCCGGATCGACGGAGACCCATAAACTTTTTTAAGCAAATATTAGGGTCTCCCCCTCTATTCGGCTATAATTCATAGACCGACTATTGAAAACTCCTTGTTCCTTCAACATGTTTGATGAAAGAAACGTTTTTCTGAAGAATCGGCGGGAACCGCTCACCCTCAATTATGGTGGGGTGGCATGTGAGTGGGGCAGACACCCCCCCACCCCCCCTAGGGGGGTTCACATGGCCATACCTAAACAATCCACATGGCCTGATTTTTTACGTGGATCGGAAGGCTAAAGTAGGTGAGGTATTCAACCCATATGGAACCTCACCGGTGAGATGGGCTCTCCACACCGTTCTGGACCCTGATTCAAGTCGACCAAGAATACTGGAGGCGGGTAAGGTTTGAGCGGCAGGGTGATTGGTAGAATATCTGTGAGGGATGTAAATCTCTGCGTCGGCTGCCAATGTTGCATGTTCGCATGTTCAAGAAGGTTCGGCGACGCAGGTTTAGGTAGATCCGCCATACATGTGGGGTCGGCTGGCGGTGTCGAGCGGGGATTCATAGTGTACGTATGCAGGGGTTGCCCAGACCCACCCTGCATGAAGGTCTGCCCCACAGACGCTCTTGTCAAGAGGCCCCATGGAGGGGTTATCTTAGAAAGGAGCAGATGCATAGGCTGCGGGAGCTGTGTGGAAGCCTGCACTTTGAGGGCGATATTCTGGGATCGGGAGAAGAATAAACCGATAATCTGTGTACATTGCGGGATATGTGTCTCACATTGCCCTTACGGTGTCTTGAAGATAGAGCCTACGATGGTTGATGAGAGATGATTGATGGGGACCCATTATCAAGAGTATTATATATCGATCTGACGAGCAGAGACTTCTGGGTTGAGGATAAGACTGAGCTCTTCGAGAAATATCTTGGAGGGTCGGGTGTAGCCTCAAACCTGCTCCTCCAGGAATCTCCGATAGGCGTAGACCCTCTGAGCCCGGAGAACCCGATAATAATCACGGTCGGACCATTATGTGGAGTATTCCCCCTAGCCTCAAAGGCTGTGGCTATGTTCAAGTCTCCACTGACGGGAAATCTTGGTGAGAGCCATGCAGGAGGAAGAAGCGCGGTTGCGATAAGGCTCGCAGGTTACGGAGCCATAGTTGTGAGAGGCGCAAGCAACATTCCAGTATACCTATCGATTCAAGGTGAGAGAGTCTACTTCAGAGACGCATCTGCAATATGGGGTATGGGTAGCAGCTACACGGTTGGGAGGGTGATAAGGGAGAGGGAGCCGGGGTCAGGCCTGAGATCAATAATGAGAATAGGAAGGGCGGGGGAGAGGCTCATATCATACGCATGCGTCATAACAGAGACTTACAGACATTTCGGCAGACTCGGGTTGGGCGCAGTCTTCGGGAGCAAAAGGTTGAAGGCTATAATGATAGCTGGAGACCGAAGGTTGAAAGTGAAGGATCCGAAGAGTTACCGTGAAGCTTACAGAGAGATATTTGAGAGTGTGACGAAGTCACCTTCAATGAAGAAGTATCATGAATTGGGAACCTCAATGAACGTCAACGTTCTGAACGAGTCTAAGAGTCTACCTACAAGAAACCTTCTTAAAACAAGCTTCGAAGGTGGAGAAGAGATCTCTGGAGAGAATTTCGCAGCAAACTATCTTGGGAGAAGAGTCGCATGCTCCCACTGCCCAGTCAGCTGCATACATCTGGCGGCGCTGAGGGAACCATACACTTCAGACCCATACTTCTACAAGACATCAATGATCTCCTACGATTACGAGTTGATATACGCCCTAGGCTCCATGCTTGAAGTATCCGATCCCAGAAGCCTCCTCAGACTCCTGGATGAGGTTGAGATTCAAGGGTTGGACGCAATAAGCACAGGAGTAACCTTGGCCTGGGCTACAGAAGCCCAGGAGAAAGGCCTAGTATCGGAGAATGAGGTTGGGATGAGACTCAGATGGGGAGACGTAGAGAACTATCTGGAGGCAATAAGAATGATAGTGAAGCAGCCTAACGACTTCTACAAGGCCCTGGCGAGAGGAGTCGAATACGCCTCAACAATATACGGCGGAAAAGATTTCGCCCTAGCCTACGGAGGAAACGAGATGCCAGGCTACCATACGGGACCAGCATGCCACCTAGGCTTCATAACGGGAGCCAGACACAGCCACCTAGACAGCGCAGGGTACAGCATAGACCAGAGAACATACACATCGAAAATTGAGCAGCCGATAGAAGAGACGGTGAACCAGCTATTCGAAGAGGAGTCTTGGCGGCAAATATTATCCAGCCTCGTCATATGCTACTTCGCAAGAGGAAACTACACACCAGACTTCATAGCAAAAGCCCTGACGATCCTAGGATACAACCTCAACCAAGAGGAGCTCAGAAGACTCGGCGGAGAGATACTGAAATTGAAGAACAGATTCAAGTTCAGAGAAGGATTCAAGATTGAAAACCTGAGAATACCGAGAAGAATACTTGAAACCGAGACCCCACATGGAAGACTCGACGAAGACAAGTTGAGAAGAGGCATAAAACTCTACTACTCAAAGATCCTGGAATAGAGACTGTTGAAGAACATATTGAGAAATAAATGTCTCAAAAACCTACAAATGTTGGGTCTCGCCACGCCGGCGGAGCCGGCGGGGATGTCGCCTACAACACTAACACCGCAGCTTCATCGAGGGGCCACGCCCCACTATGCTGGGCTCTCTCAGAGGCAGGCATTTATTGGCGCCCACCATAAATCATATCATCAATAGGTGATTAAGGTTTAGATGCCAAATATGAAGCCTACCCTGAATTCAAATCAGGTAAAGATCAACTGAAGAGGAAAGAGAGAAATGGATCTGGAGAATAGGCTAAAACTGGCAACGAGAAACGTTGAGGAGACAGTCACCTACGACGAGTTGAAAAACCTACTCGAAACCGTCTCAAAGCCTAAAGCATACTGGGGATTCGAATGCTCAGGCATGATGCATCTAGGAATGGGCCTAGTATGTGGAAGAAAGATTAAAGACATGATTGAAGCAGGCTTCGACTTCACAATCTTCCTAGCAGACTGGCACTCAATGATAAACAATAAGCTAGGGGGAAAGATGGAGAACATAAAAATATGCGGGGAATACTTCAAAGAATGCTTCACAGCAATAGGCATAGACCCCCAGAGAGTCAAATATCTCTGGACATCAGACCTGGCGGCGGACCCAGAGTACTGGGAGAAAGTTATAAAAGTAGCGAAGAGCGCAACCTTGAACAGGGTTCTGAGAGCCCTACCCATAATGGGTAGAAGCCTGAACGAGGGGGAAGTCGAAGCAGCAGCAATAATATACCCATGCATGCAAGCCGCAGACATATTCCACATGGACATAGACGTCGCATGCGCAGGAATAGACCAGAGGAAAGCCCACATGCTCGCCAGAGAGGCGGCTGAGAAATACAGGTGGAAGAAACCAGTATGCATACACACACCCCTCCTGACAGGGTTGAAAGGCCCAGTCGAAGACACAGGCAGCATATTCGACGAAGACAGGAAGGTGAGCCTCATGATAGGCTCCAAAATGTCAAAGAGCATACCTGGAAGCTCAATCCTGATCCACGACGAGCCTGAGGAGATCAGGATGAAGATAAGAAACGCCTTCTGCCCACCAAAAGAGACGAGGGGAAACCCCATAATGGAAATAGTGAGATACATAATCATGCCTGAGAGAGGAGAGATCAATATTCCAAGACCCCAAAAATATGGTGGAGACACATTATTCACAGACTACGAGCTCTTAGAACATGAATATAGAGAGGGAAAGATACATCCACTAGACTTAAAGAACGGCGTCGCCGAAGAGCTCGTCGAGCTCCTTGAAAACGTAAGAAGACACTTCAGAGAGAACCCTAAACCACTAGACATGATGAAGAAAATGGATATCACGAGATAGTTCAAATTGAACTCCAGCATAAGGCGAAAACTTGAAGAGATAGAGAAGACAATAAGAAAATTGATCAGCCAGTCTGAGAGCGGGGTCCCAATCATAGTTGAAGGCAGAAGGGATGAGGTCGCCCTCAGACGCCTCAAGATTCAAGGCGAGATAATATGTCTGAAGGCGAGGGGCGACAGCTTCCACGACTTCACATGGAACCTAACAGGCGACAGGGAGGTTGCGGTCCTAACGGACTTCGACAGGGAAGGAACATACCTAGCCGCCAGGCTGGTAGATGAACTCACACATATGAAGGTCAAAGCCGACATAACAGCTTGGAAGAGATTGAAAGCCCTATGCAGACCAGACGTAAGAGCCGTAGAGGAGCTTGCAGAATACGTCGAAAGATTGAGGAGGGAATCGGCTTCAGACTGACTGAGAATTCGATGGAACATTTAAAGGATCAGAGGTGAAGATTCACCTGTCACATTCACATGTTAAAACTAAAATCGTAATGGAGGTTGCATGCTCATGCAAGAATCTGAGAGGTCTATACAGACCCCTAAATACGTGATCAGAGCAAGATTTGAAGTTGATGGTGTAGTAGAGAAGCCCGACGTCATCGGAGCAATCTTCGGTCAGACCGAAGGACTATTCGGCCCAGACTTGGATCTGAGGGAGCTCCAGAAGAGTGGGAGACTAGGCCGAATAGGAATAAAACTAGAATCCAAGAATGATAGAACAACAGGAGAGATCACAATACCTTCGAGCCTAGACAAGGCTTCAACAGCAATCATAGCAGCAGCCATAGAGAGCGTCGACAGAATAGGCCCATGCAACGCCAAGATAACACTCGAACCAGTCCAAGATGAACGTGAAGCCAAACGTCGAGCAATAATGAGTAAGGCGAAACAGATACTTCAAAACTGGCTCGTAGAATCCACACCGAGCACAGACGAGATCATAAGGGAGATCACAGAGGCTGTCAGACCTGCCGAAGTGTCAAAGTACGGTCCTGAAGAGTTGCCTGCAGGACCAGAAGTCGCAACGAGCGGGTCAATAATACTTGTCGAAGGAAGAGCCGACGTCATAAACCTGCTTAAATGTGGAATAAAGAACGTAATAGGGATGGAGGGGACAAAAGTCCCTCAAACAATCATAGACCTATGCAAAGACAAAGAAGTCACAGCATTCCTTGACGGGGATAGAGGTGGAGACCTGATACTCAAGGAGCTGATGCAGGTCGCTGAGCTCGACTATGTCGCTAGGGCACCCCCAGGAAAAGAGGTTGAGGACCTCACCCCAAAAGAGGTTATGAGATGTCTGAGGGAGAAGATTCCGGTAAAGAGAAGATATGAAGAACCACAGCCGGTGAAGGTTCAGGCCCAGCAACAGCCAGAATACATAGTCGAAGCAGTGAAGGAGCTGAAGGAGACCCTCGAAGCCATAACCTTCGACGAGAGGGGAAACCCGATCGAGAGAATGCCTGTGAGCGAGCTCGCTGAAAAATTGAAGACAGCAGAAGGCGTACATGCGGTGGTATTCGACGGAATAATCACTCAGAGACTCCTCGACATCGCCGAGGAGAGGAAGGTTGGACTCATAGTTGGAGATAGATTATCCAACATAGTAAAGAAACCAGTCGACATCAAGATCCTCACATTCAACGAAATAATATAAGAGAATCAGCCCCTCCCCATATATTCAGATAAACCTGCTGAACCAGAGGAAGCCGAGACCACACCCTCATCGACACCTAGAACCCCAAGGATCCTCATCGCAGCCGGCAAGACCTGATTCCCAACATAATACTCGAGATCAACCTTATCCGGCGTAACCTTCATTACAGGCCTAGCCTTCTGGTAGAGTCTACCTGGACCTTTCACGATGACGAACCCAACCTTATCCCCAGGCTTGAGACGCCACCCATCCTCAAGCATCATCCTAGCAACCTCAACATGAGGCGCCTTAACCTGGTAACTCTCAACAGGCTTGGTCAATGTCTTCCAAACCGCAAGTTCAGATACAGGTATCTTACCAGCCCTCAAGTCTCGAATCAGCTGACGCAGATACTCAACAGCCTTATCGACACTACCCTCCCTCAAAATTATCTCCAGAATCCTCTCCTGAACAGTCTTCGCGATGTTCGACCAGTCACCCCTAACAACCTCCAAACCCACAATATCTAGGGTGCCGTCTGAGAGTAGACCTGCATACTTCTTCTTAGCCTCAGTGAAGAGAACCCTACTGTAAACCTTTTCAACCTTGATCTCCATACTCATCTCCCTCCCAACGATGGAAAGAAGCTCCTCAACTTTCTCAGGCTCATACTTCACGAAGATGGAGTCAGTATCCCCATATATGACCTGTAAACCGAGATCCTTGGCTATGCCTATGACCTTCCTCAAACTGGCTCTTCCGAAGGCTGCAACAGACTCCGCAACCTCCCGAACATACCATCTCGCACCTACCCAACCAGCATAGCCGTAACAGGCATTCGTCACAATCTTGACAACCCTCTCCCTCTCCCTCAAAACCTTGTATTCGACACTATCCTTAGCCGCCCCACTCAACTTACCCCTTATCTCCCTGCGAACATTTATCAGGTCCTGCAAGACCTTCTTATAGAAGCCTGGAGGATCCTTCCTGAACCTGAAGCCAACCTCAGGTGCCGTAAAGAACTCAGCCGAAGTCTCACTTGAATCTATGAAGCTGTCAGGTGAAATGTTATACATTATCATCAGGTTAGGGTACATGGATGTGAAGTCTAGAACAGCCACATCTTCATGGATTCCAGGCTTAGGCTCCATAACTATTGCACCCTGATATGGAATGTACGGTTGCTCCGTCCTCTTCGGAATCAACTCGTTGAACCTATGCGCTTGAGCCATTAGGTAGGAGTCTACCCTGAAGCCTACAGCCGCAGCGGCAACCTGGTCCAGGGGGAGGCCGGTGAGATGAGACATCTGAATCGCATAATCGATCAGCAAGTTCAAGAGTTTCAGAGTAACCTCAGACCTGAACTTTGAATATTCAATGAGTCTTCTGCGGCCATCTGAACTCTTCCATAATCTTCCGGTCTCAACATCCTGAAACCTGTCAACCTCATCCTTCCTTGCGACTCCAAGAAACTCAGCCAACCCTCCCAGACCCTCAACCTTCACCTCAGGCATATCATCCGCAATATTTGCAAGGTCTATGTTCGCCCTCCCTGTGATTGAGATGTGTCCGAACGTGCTTCTATGAGGCTCACCGCCACACCTGTCAACCGATAGTTTCACCCCAACCTTTTTTGAACGGGCAAGCATGTAATCCCAGTCGAAACTGTTCTGGCCCCAACCCACCACAATGTCTGGATCAAACTGTCTGAGTCTGGAAACGAACCTCTCCAACACCCCACCATCCCCATCACCGTCAACCGTATAATGTTCGGTCCCACCATCCCCCGCAGACATCGAGACCACCAGTATCGGGTCCTTATCAGGGTCTGGACTACCCCTCTCCGAGAAGCAGATTGTTGAGAATGCGAGAACCCTCAAGTCTGGAGGATGCAGCCTCCCAATAGGCGTAGGAGCCTCAACAGCCTCATATGCCCTGTCAACTTGAAAGCCATGTTTAGAGATGTTCTTAACCTCAACCTCATACCATCCTGAAGGGTTGAGGCTGTTATCGATGATGTATCTCGCAGCCGGCCTTATATCATCCTCGAGACATTCCCTGACATAAGGTGCCTTACATAAAATTCTCGATATTCTATCTACGCCCTCAGGTGTCTTGCAAGACACTTTGACGGTTTTCACAGGTCTCCCGAAATACTTTTTCTCAGAAACCTCAACATCAACCAGCTCTCCATACTCTCCCTTGAGAGCTCTTATTTTGGATGCAGCCGCCTCAGCATCATCCCCCCTAGGCAACACGTAGAAGTAAGGTGTGGACTTAGCTACTAGAAGAACCGACTCCCCACCATCGTTCTTCCCCCACATCCTAACCTCCACATCACCATCCACAACCTCATGGTTAATATCTAGGAGCCAGAAAAATATCTTAGACAAAATTTTCCCCCTCACTCTCAGTCGATCCTGAGACGGTAGAGCGCAGCATCCCCACCATCCTCATAGTAGCCTCTCAAGTTTCCAGTCGCCTCGAAACCAAACTTTTCATAAAGCCTTCTAGCAGCAATATTGTCCACCCTCACCTCAAGAAGAATCTCCCCAACACCACCAGCCTTCAGATTATCTATGAGAGTCTGGAGCAAGATGCTTCCGACACGCCTCCTCCTAAAATTTTCATCGACTGCCAAAGATATTATGTGGGCCCGCCGGCCTGAGACTGAAGCTACCAAGTATCCCACAGTTTGACCGTCCAACTCAGCCACGAGGAAGGTTTCAGGAAACATTCTTGAAAGCTCTATGAGATATTCCTCTGGAAAGGGGTTGCTGAAACTCCTATACTCAATGTCACATACCCCTCTGATGTGGCGCCATTGAAATTTGACGATCCTGAGAAGATTCAGATCCGACTGCATCAAAACCCTTCAACCACTATATTTTACTTAATGACTGAAAAAGGTAGCTAAACAATGCTTAAATAGGATTTTGGGTCTCGGATGTACTAAAATGTGATGGTGGTAGAGGCTCTGTCTGAGAAGAAGGTTGAGCATTGGGGTATCGCAAACATATACTCCTCCTTCAATAACACCATAGTCCATATAACAGACCTGAGTGGGGCTGAGACTGTCGCGATAAGTTCAGGAGGTAGACACGTCAAGGCAGCCAGGCTTCAAGGCTCACCTTACGCTGCAATGCGCGCAGCTGCGACGGCAGCCCAGATAGCTAAGGACAGAGGCATTTCAGCAATCCATATAAGGGTCAGAGCTCCCGGTGGACACGGCGCCAGAACCCCAGGGCCAGGCGCCCAAGCCGCTATAAGAGCCCTCGCAAGGGCAGGTTTCAGGATAGGTAGAATTGAGGATGTCACACCGGTTCCACACGACGGCACCCGTAGACCAGGCGGCAGGAGAGGCCGACGCGTATAATATGAAGTCTCTAAATTTATTATAGATTAACTTGTAAACAATTGTAAATAATCTTCAGACCGAACTTCACACTATTATGATATATTCTTCTGGGAGCTGAGTTAAACCGCCGAGTCGAGGATCATAGGTGAATATTCCAAACTGGTTTATTGACGTGTCAACTATCATAGCCACGATCTCGTTTGAAAACTGTTGGAGTCTCATGTGAGTATCAATGTCTATGGGCGACATGAATATTCCTGTTCCCAAGTGTGAATGGTACCAGCCCACTATCCTTCCCGTTATCCTACCGTTTATTATGTCATCTGCAATCTCCGCCAATACTTCAGGGGAGAAGACGGATATTGACCTGCTTGCACCATACGTGCCACTTATGGCGTCGTTTATTATGAGTTGCCCGTTTGAGAATCCACCTATGAGCAGGCCTATCTGCTCATATGGAACATTCAATTGAATTCTGATCTTCTCCAAGACATTATTTGGGATTACTACAGGCATCAAACTTGAGATTCCATACCTTCCTATTTTTAGGTTTCATGAGTTATCGATCTAAGTAGATGAAATAGGTTTCGGTCTCTCCTTAAGAATTTTTAGCAGCTGCAATGTCTTAAAGTTCTGGATCTTAGATTCAGCGGAATTTATGAACTCCTCAAGCCTCTCAGCCGCGTAGCCTTGACCAATATATTCCTCGGCTTGAACAGCCATCTCCAGCTTGTCGACGCTCCTCACAAGTTTAGCTTCCTCAGACTCTGAGTCTCGGATCTCCCTCCATATTGAGAGGTATACGTCTGAAATGTTCTCCGGAAGGTTGGATAGAATTTTGCGTATCGCCTCCTCCTCGAGCTCCATAACGTTTAGGGGTTTGTACATCTCTTTCTGGGTAGGTGTCAAGTCTCCTGTAAAAGCCTCAGCCAAATCGTGGAGGAGGGCCATCCTCAAAACCTTCTCCGTATCGAATCCTTCGAGGTCGCTGATTATCATGGAGATCACTGCTGTCCTATACATGTGGTCGGCTACAGATTCAGGTTTCTCGATACCAACCTTCTCCCTCCATCCTGTGCGGATAAGACCCTTCACCTTGCCTACGATATGGATGAACCTCAATATGGATTCATAAGAATCTTCATTCAAATCTGATCAAGCCTGCAACTTCTATCAACCCTTTTAACATAGATAAGTTCGTATTTGAATATTAGACCTGATTCTGTTGACCGGTCTTCCTGTATCTGAGAACAGCTGCGATTCCACCGAACGATTCCTTTAGCATCACACCCTCCTCCGTCTCAGTCGATATGATCTCCACGTTGACCCCAGACTTCTCAGCCTCATCTATCAACATGTCTTGGAGATCCTTCTTCTCCTCAAATGTGAAGGTTGAGTTGAGGCATTTCGGACATTGCATCTGCGATGTGTCACCCCCAATTTTAGCGGCTTCAGAATTGTCAAGGATCCTATCTTCACTGTAGCCGCAGGTCTTACATTTGAACTTGAAATAGGTTAAGTTCAGCCTCTCCGTTAGTAGGAGAGTATCTACCAGCCCCTCCTTGAGGTTTCGGCGGACCTCATCCTCCCCGTAAGCGGCCATCCCAGTGTCGTGGCCGATCTCGTAGAGGAATCTTTGAACGATCTTCTTCTCCTCAGCATACCTGACCCCTCTGAGGATCTCCCCACTCTTCTCAATTATCTCCTTCACACCGGTCCTGCCAACGTAGGATGTGTCTAGGGTTGCTATGATCTTCCCTTTCAACATGTAGTTTAAATATTCACCCTTCTCGAAGTCATATTTAGTCGGGCCTGGCCCCCCTATGATTATTCCCTTGAGATCCGTTATCTGGCTGAAGATCTCGTTGGCGTGGCCTCCAACCCTTTTGAAATAATCGTTGACAGCAGCCTCCCTTATCCTCTCAAACCTACGTGCCGACTGTCCTCCCGCCCTATGTTTACCCGGTATGCCTGAGGTTAACTCTTTGATCACCTCCATCCTCCTCCCTTGCAGGGTCGCTATGGTCGCTTCATTGACGTCTATGATTATTATGCCGTAAGTCTCCTTCTCACGGAACAGTTCCATTAAAGGTTCGATGTGGAATCTGCTGTCGCAACGGTAAAAATACACGTTGATAGGTTTCGGAGGAACCAAGACATATGTCTCCATACGTTCAGATCCTAAACCGTTCTGTGGGATTGCGCCGCAGAAGATCACTAGGCCTGTAGGCGGCGGCTGCTTGAAGAGTTTGAGTCTCTGCATAACCCTCTCAATCGCATCTTGAACATTCTTTCTAGTGGTCCTCGACTTGATGTTCGAAGCCGTTCCATGCTCCTCCCTGAGGTTGGCCATAACCTCATGTATCTGCCTCTCAGGGGGGATATAGAGGGAGATCAGTTCAGTCCCCCTACCCTCCTTCGAGGCAAGCACCTCCAAGGTTTTCTTGAGCCTATGGCGCGATAGAGACTCCAATTCCACTATTCTATTCTCCTGCTACGCTTAGAATGAACGGTTTCGTATAAGGTGTTTCCCTCTAAATACATGTTCTGATTATTTAAACTGGTTGCGAAGAATACATTGAATTCTGTTCTCGTTATAAATGTTTAAGTATTGACATGCGCCTGAAACATTCACTCCTCCGTAGGAAGTCAACGTCCCATTGAGGAACGACTCAGGCTAATTCCCAAAGAATATCTGAGCAATGCTTCGAGAGGCTTAAGAAATGGAATATGAGTACCCAAAACATTCAAAGGATAAAAGCCAAGCCTCCAAAGAACTGCTTCTAATATTCTTCCTAACATTTCTCTTCTTCACAGGTTACAACATGGTTGTGCCGATCCTTCCAATATACATCGTCTCCACAGGCGCCTCAAAACTTGAGTTGGGCTTCATAATGGCCACCATCCCTGCAACGAGCATAATCGCGAGGATACCCTTCGGCGTCTTGATGGATAAGGTTGGAAGATGGAACATCACACTGCTGGCCTTGACGCTCCAACTATTCGCCTACATAATGTTCAGCCTCACACCTCCAGTCCAAATTCTATATCTGACAGCGGCGGTTTACGCCCTGGCAATATCGTCATTCGGACCAAGCGTAATCGCCATAGCCCTAGACGCCGCACCATTAGGATCCAAAGGATCGGTCATGGGACGTTTCTACGCCTCTATAGGAGCCTCCATGGTTCTCGGCCCCCTCATCACAAGCCTCCTAACCTACCATTACACATATCAATCAGTCTTCATATTCACCCTCACACTACCAGCCGTCGGGTTGGCGACACTCCTCACACTCAAAGGCTTCTCCATCAAGCCTACACGGCCGAGCATATCTTCACTTCAAGAAAGACCAGTAACATCTTCTTTGAAGACAATAATTTTCCAGAGGAATATTCTGCTACTATCAGCTGCGAGCGTAACCTTCTTCATATCTTTAGGAGTCTTCGAGACTATGTTCCCCATATATGTTAAGGAAGACCTAGCTTTAGACACTTATTACGTAGGCCTCTTGTTTGCTGTGAGAGGCATACCCAACGCGTTTTCAAGAATACCTGCAGGAATAATGGCTGATAAGGTTGGCCGCCGCATACCCCTAATCATCTCCTACACCTTAACCTTCACAGCACTATTCACCCTACCAACAGCGAAGAACATTTACCTGTTGATGATGCTTATAGGCCTATACGGCTTCGCTTGGGGATCCAGAACAGCACCATCAGCTGCACTATACAGCGACAACGTCTCAAGTCGAGACACCGGATTCATCTCAACGATCATATGGTTAACTTCAGATGTAGCTATGGCTTTGGGATCCGGCTTAGCCGGAGCCTTAACAATGTTTTTTTCAATACCACAGATAATCAGGTTAACATCCATCCTTCTTCTGCCTGGACTATTCTTAATATTGATGATAAGTGAATCGAAGAGATGAGGGTTTTGAATAGTTGGCTTCAATTCAACCTAGACAACTCTAGGTTCACCGGCACAGTAGGCGTCGATGTGACTTATTAAGGGTTAAATGGTGGATTCGACTCAATATATGTTTGCTGGGAATATTGAGGTTGAATGGTTTCTAGATCAAAGGGATGAAAGATGAAGCTGGTGGTCAAGGCTGGAGGATACCTCTTCCCCTCTGACATCGACACTAAAAATATTCAGAGGTTCACAGCGGTGATGAAGGATCTTCGGAGCAGAGGCCACAATATTGTAATCGTCACGGGAGGCGGTTTCAAGGCTCGTCAATACATAGATGCTGTGAGGAGGCTAGGCGGCGATGAAGCCTACTGCGACGAGGTCGGCATACGTTTCGCAAGGCTCAACGCCCTCCTACTCATATCGTCCTTAGGTGACGATGCTTATCCAGAGGTTCCGGAGACCCTCCAGAGGCTCAGAGCATACTATCAACATGGGAAGATAGTTGTTCTTGGAGGATTACAGCCAGGACAATCCACAAACGCTGTAGCTGCACTTGCAGCTGAGACTGTTGGTGCTGACATGCTGATAAACGCCACAGACGTCGACGGAGTATATTTGAAGGATCCTAAAAAGGATCCTTCAGCGAAGAGGCTTGAAGAAGTATCTGTTAAAGATCTTATGAGAATAGTCCTCGACGAGAAGGTTGAGGCCGGAGGATATAAGCTCTTCGACCCGATAGCAATCAAGATAATTGAAAGGTCAAAGATCCCGACATGGATCTTGAACGGTAGAGACCCTGAGAATATTGTACGTGTGGTTGAGGGCAACAAAGTTGGAACCCGAGTAACATTCTAAATTTGGAGGAGAAGGGAACGTGAAGCTCGTAGACATCTTCCAGTCGAGAGCAACTGTCAAACTCATAGAGTATATGCTTGAGAATAGAGGAAAGATATTCAATCAATCCCTACTTGCCAACATCTTGAACGTATCACCTTCAACAGTGTCAAGAGTCATAGAGCCATTGGTGAAAGAGCAGATAATCCTATTCGACAGGTTCGATAAAGGGATGAAGTTGATAAGTCTGAACGAACAGTCTGAGAGAACAAGGGCTCTCATGGATTTTTATGACAGGATCAAGGGGCTCTGAAAAACTCCATCTAAAATCTTCAATCTCTCAGATCCTCATCCTCAGCCATAGACCTGAATTTTTCTGCGAGAGACTCACATATCAGGGAGCAGACACGCCACTGCCTCATAGCATAACTCACCCTCAACTGCTCCATCGCCTCAGCGATTCTATCCTCCTCCTCAGCCCTACCCATCCCAGATCCCACTCGAAACTTTCTAGGATATAGGGTGGTTATAAAAGATGTTCCCCCCTCACCCGCCAACTATCCTTACATTACCTTTTTATCTTTGACTAATGAAGATTCAGCAGTTCATCTGAACTTTAGATTATGCGACCTATAAGCGATGAAAATAGTAGCTGAATATTGTTATTGAGAATGATGGCTCTTGAAGATTCTGAATGAAGACCTCAGACACGGCATATTGAAAGTATCCATAGAGAACCTTGACGATCTGTGGATACTTTACAATCTGGTGAGGAAGGGTGACAAGATATACTCCAGAACTACCCGTGAAGTTAAAGTTGAGAGGACCGGTGGAACGTCGAGCAGACGCATACCTGCAAACCTAGGTTTGAGGGTTGAGAAGGTTTACTACGATAAGGATCTGGCTAGACTCAGAATTCACGGGATCATAATAGACGCCCCCGAAGACCTCAGCGTCCTAGGTTCACATCACACCATCAGCCTACATGAAGGTAAAGTTGCAACAATAGTCAAGGATTATTGGGCTCAACATGATGTTGAGAGTGTGAGAAAGGCAGTTAGACCAGGCCCCCCGATCATAATCGTAGCTTTGGATAATGATGAGTGTGCTATAGGGGTTTCGAGAACGTCAGGTGTCGAGGTGAATATCGAGTTGAAGTCTGGCATACCAAGCAAACGTGAGGCTGATAGACGTGAACAAGCCATGTTGAAGTATCTGGGAGAGATATCAGAGGCCCTTGTTAAGGTGCGTGAGAAGGTGGATGGTAGAATAGTCGTGGTAGGCCCAGCCTTCGCGAAAGAGCATCTGGTCCGACACCTGAGAAAGAACTTTCCAGAATTGGCTGACAATATCGCCGCCGTCAAGAGCGTCAGCAGCGGAGGAGTGGCAGGTGTCTTGGAGGCTGTGAGAGTCGGCGTCGTAGGCAAGGTTTTGAAGGAGTCTAGGATGATGGAGGAGTCTGGGTTGGTTGAGGAGCTTCTTGCCAGACTCGGAGCATCCAGGGGAGACGTATCATACGGTATAGATGAGGTTGAAGGCGACGCAGTATCAGGGGCCGTTCAAACCGTTCTAGTCTGCGATGAGAAACTGAGGTCGGCTGAAGGGGATGAGAGAACAAGGCTTGAGAGCATCCTTAAGACTGTTGAGTCAAAAGGGGGGAGGGTAGTGATCGTGAGTACGGGACATGAAGGCGGGAGGAAACTTGACTCCCTAGGAGGCATAGCTGCTTTCCTGAGATATTCAAGGCACAGAAACTTCTGAAGACAATAGTTCACGTCAACCCTCTAAGTTTTAATAATGGACAGTTGAGATATGCAGTCTATAAGAACTCATAGAATAATGTCGATAAACCGTTGATGAATGATGAATGAAATTGTTGTCGCAGCCTCAATATATTTCGGGGTTATGGCCTTACTCTTCATGTTATCGAAACATTTCGATTGGGAGAAGAGGGGTGTCACGGTAGGGCCTCTATTCCTGATTTTGAAGACCTCACATCTGAACAAGAAGTTGGAGTCGATATCTAGAAGAGGTCGAAGGTTATGGAGGGTCATGGCGAATATTGGGGTTCCACTAGCCATAGGCCAAATGGTTTACATAATATACTTCATGTCCCAGAACCTCTTCAACCTAACTTACAAGACATCTGAAGCAGCCGGAATGGTCCTTCTCCTGCCAGGTTTAACGGTCAGCCTCGAAACCTTACCGTACATCATAGTCGCCCTAGCCGTGGTTCTGGTGACTCATGAGTCGGCTCACGCATTAGCAGGCTTGACCGACAGTGTACCATTGAAGTCGGCGGGAATATTTTTGGCATTCGTTATTCCTGGAGGGTTCGTTGAGCTGGACGAGGAGCATCTTGAAAGGTCACCCCTATCAACCAAACTCAGAGTATATTCAGCAGGCTCCTCGGCGAACCTGGCGGCATGGATGCTTGTAACACTGCTCTTCATCAACTTCACAGCGACCCTGAGCCCACTCTATGAGGGGCCCTCAGGAATACTGGTCTCCGGAATCG
>Ga0123519_10004809_pt1 | contig 21668 bp, 19 predicted proteins | sample YelNatPaOPRAMG02_FD_87396 | JGI IMG/M metagenome (GOLD analysis project Ga0123519, IMG submission 87396) | Hot spring microbial communities from Yellowstone National Park - Yellowstone National Park OP-RAMG-02 (version 2) | ecosystem: Environmental > Aquatic > Thermal springs > Hot (42-90C) ...
GACCTTCGGCGTAGCAACACAACGACATCCTTTGCCAACAACCGCGTCTTCGACGCGCCGCAAACTTTATGCTCTGCATAGCAGCGAGGCATCCTGATCCGTCGCCTCCCGCCGCTGCCGGCCGTTACACGCCGACCCACCACGCGACAAACATCCGAAAAACCTTTGATAACCGGGTCATCATAGCCTCTTTCAAGCTAAAATATTGCACCCGCCGTTAATGAGGGTGTAAGTCGTTCACGACACGCTTTTCTTAAGTATCATTTGAGCTACTTTTTCTCCTGACAACAGCATACCGCCAAAGATAGGACCCATACGCGGTCCCCCAAGTGTGGCGTTGGCGCACATGCCTGCGACGAATAACCCCGGGAATACTTCGCGGGTGTTCTCAAGGGTGAGCGTCTCCGCCCTGCTGGCCCACATAGCTTTTTCGCCTTCTATCTTTCCACTCGGCGTCTGAAGCTGACCCGGAACCTTCTTGGCTACCACTTTGACGATCTCCGTGGCATGACCTGTGGCGTCAATTACATGTTGTGCTGCTACTGCCAGCGGATCAACGTGAAGACCCGCCATTTCCACTGGCGACCAGTTCAATACAAGGCCTGTTATCTTCTCCGATCTCATCATGACATCTTCCACTGTCATACAATTGAATATAGTCAAACCCGCTTTTACCGCCTGAGCAATCAAAGAGGATACCGTTTCAATTGAATCCGCAGTATAGTAATTCTCACGATAAAGGCTACAACGAACTCCGAATTCCTCAAGAACGCGGACGGCGTCTTTTTGAACCACTATTTCGTTAAACATCATACCCCCGCCCCACATTCCACCGCCTACGCTCAATTTCCTCTCGAAAAGTGCTACTTTTCTGCCAGCTTTTGCAAGAAAATAGCCTGCCACCAAACCGGAAGGCCCCCCTCCAACAATCGCTACATCGTTGTCAAGGTGGCGTTTCAATTTTGCGAAAAACTTTTCAGCAATAGCCTGAGTGATAATCACTTCATTGAGGTCCAACGTTGCTCCTCCTCAGTGTCGTTTTCATGGCTATAATCAGCGGCTTCTTTTCCGTTGGCTACAGAGGCGACGCTTATGGGTCGTGACTTGTGCCGTCCCTCGCTTTCAAGGTTTGCCGCCGACTCACATAATAGACTTCATTCAACGACCTTCCGTCAAGCGCCTTTTATCCCCGACGGCTCTTTCCAATGTTTGAAATACTCATCAGCGGCAATTACACTTGAGCAACCTCTGCTTGTTTTTTACTCATCTCTGCAGCCCTTCTAAAGCCCCCGCGCAAGAGACAAACGCTCGCGCATGGTGCGAGCCAGCGCTTTCCGCCTCGCAGACGCGACGCATAGAGTCGCATGAAAAACCAGACGTCTCGGTAGGTTTACAATTGGAGATTATTTTTTTGTCTCCGACGCGTGATTTTTTGTTGACAAGCGGCGGCGGGGCGTCGTAAATATGACTGACACGTCAATCAGATTCATCGAGGCGCAGGATGGCCCAACACAGCTACTCCGTCGATAACTACCACCAGGACAACAGCGCACCAAAAAAACGACTGCTCGTAAAAGCCGCCATAAGAATCTTTGCCCAGCGCGGATACCATAACACTCGAGTCTCGGACATCGTCAGAGAGGTCGGAGCAGCCCAGGGCGTTTTTTACTACTACTTCAAGAGCAAGGATGAAGCCCTTATCACCATCTTTGAATACGCCTGGCGTAATCTTCTGAAGAAAATGGACGACATCGATGCCGCGACAGACAACCCGTGGCAAAAAATAAAGTCATTGATCAATTATATTTTTCAAAGTTTTCAGACGAATCCTGATCTCATGAAAGTTCTCATCATGGATGTTCCACGACTGGACCGATTTTATGATCAGGACACCCAGATGCTCTACAATGAATTCTTTGTAAAACTTAGTGACGTCATCACGGAAGGGCAGCAGAGCGGTATGTTCGACAGGTCGCTTCTGCCGCTAGCAGCCGCCTACATTCTCCACGGCGCGGTCGATTCGCTCATCCGTCACCATGTGTTTAACCCACAATTCGATGCAGAATCCATTCCGGCAGATGTCGCCGCCCAGCAGGCCCTCCGGATTCTGGCCAACGGACTCATCGAGTTTGTCCCTTGAGGCTGGCGAGAAAAAAATGACTGAAAAGGAAACGAACATGAATATTGAACGAATCGCAGTTCTCGGGGCGGGTACCATGGGCCACGGCATCGCGCAAGCCGCAGCGGTTTCTGGTTATCAAGTCAGTTTGTACGATGTTGCCGATGACGTGTTGGAACAAGCCCTGACAAAGATTGGAAGCAACGTACAGAAGCACCTCGTGGCAAAGGGGAAAATGTCCGAGCAAGAAGGGGCGGAAACATTGCGCCGGATACGGTTAACGAGCGTTTTGAAAAAAGCGGTCGAGGATGCTGATTTCGTCATCGAGGCCGTACCGGAAAAGCTTGACCTCAAAAAAGACGTGATGGCCAAAGTTGATGCTCTGTGTCCTCCTCACACCATCCTTGCCTCAAACACGTCGGTTTTGCCCGTCACAGCCATCGCAAGCGCGACAACGCGATCTGATAAATGTATAGGAACACATTTCTTCAACCCCGCATCTGTAATGAAGCTCGTGGAAGTGGTCCTGCCAATCGGCGTCTCTGAACAAACAGTTGCCACCACCCTTGAAGTCTGTCGAAAAATGAACAAGGCGCCGGTGAAAGTGAAGGACATCCCAGGTTTCATTGTAAACAGGCTCCTCGGATTGCTCTACCAAGAAGCGGCCCAAATGGTGCTCGAAGGGACGGCTACACCTGATGAAATAGATACCGCGATGAGGCTAGGGGCTGGACATCCTATGGGGCCTTGTGAACTGGCAGATTTTGGCGGCTTTGACGTGATCGTCATGGCCGGCGATGGAATATTTGATTACACCCATCGAGAACGCGACAGGGTCAACATACTCTACCGGAAAATGCTTGAGGCTGGCCGCCTAGGTCGCAAAAACGGAAAAGGGTTCTACGACTATTTGCCAGACGGTTCAAAGAAACCCTTCAAGCTCTTCTAGATGCTTTGGAAGCGACACATGGAATACGAAGACCTAAAACTCAGCAAAGCGGAACGCGTCGCCACCATTACGATAGACAGACCCAAAGTGCTCAATGCAATTCGCTATCGCACAATGCTGGAAATTGATGACGCCCTCGACGTTGTCGAATCTGATTCATCCATCAGAGTGCTTGTGATTACGGGGGCAGGCGAAAGGGCGTTCGTGTCTGGGGGCGACATCTCCATCATGGCCCAGGGCGCGGGATACATCAAGACGCTCACCGAGGTGCCCCATGGTCAGGAGATAGGCTGCCGCATCGAAGGTTTCTCCAAACCCACCATTGCCAGGATCAATGGCGTTGCCTTGGGCGGAGGCTTGGAAATTGCTTTGTGCTGTGACATCCGTATCGCTGTGGACACAGCAAGACTCGGTTTGCCCGAAATTAAGCTTGGAATAATCCCTGGCTACGGCGGCACTCAGCGGCTGCCTCGGCTCCTCCCAGTGGGGCTTGCCAAGGAGCTCATATTGCTGGGAGAGACGTTATCGGCTCAGGAAGCCCTCCGCATCGGTCTGATCAACAGAGTCGCTCCACGCGAGGCGCTTGACGACGAAGTCCAGACGGCGGCGAAGAAGCTTGCGGCCAAGAGCCCTGTCGCGCTTCATATGGCCAAGGTGGCCATCAATCAGGGGTTGCAGGCGGACTTGCGAACCGGTCTCCAGATTGAAGCCCATTGTTTTTCTTTGTGCTTCGGGTCTGAAGATCGCGTTGAAGGCATGAAGGCATTTCTGGAGAAACGGGAAGCTGTATTCAAAGGGAGATAAAAAAATTTCTTCAACAGTTGACTGAGTAATCAGTCAACTTGACCGCCGAGGATTGCCCGTGAATGACATACTCATCATCCAAGGAGTGAGAACGCCTATTGGTCGAATGGGCGGCGCTCTGGCCTCGCTCAGACCAGAAGAACTCGCTGCAGTAGCCCTCAAAGGACTGATTGACAAGACGCGTATCGATCCCTCCCTCATTGACGACATCATTATTGGACACGCATGTTCCAATAACGCAGCAGTCAATATCGCGCGCTGGGCGAGCCTCAAGGCGGGAATCCCGTGCACGGTTCCAGCCCAGACCGTTGAGAGGCAATGCGGGTCGTCCTTGCAAACCCTTGTTACTGCCGCGGCCAATATCAAAGCTAATTTCGGCCACGTATATGTCGCGGGGGGATGCGAGAGCTGGAGCACTCAACCATACCTCATGAAACGGACCACCCGGCCATTTGCCTTGGAGCCGCCTCAGTGGCTTATTCGAGAGGTTGGGCCTGATCCTGCCGCCAACATATCCATGGGGTTGACTGCGGAGCTCCTTGCCGAGGAATTCAACATTTCCCGAGAAGAGCAAGACGTGTACGCCTTGCGCAGTCAGCAGCTCGCATTGGCCGCAATTGAAAAGGGCTATTTCGATGAAGAAATAGCGCCGGTGTCTGTAAAGCTTCCAAATGGCGAAACTGTTGTGGTGACAAGAGACGAACATCCTCGATCTACGTCCTTGGAGAAACTTGCGAAGCTAAGACCGGCCTTCAAGGAGGGCGGGTCTGTCACGGCGGGAAATTCATCAGGCCTTAATGACGGCGCGGTGGCGTTGCTGCTGATGTCGCGACAAAGGCAGATGGAGCTGGCGTTTTCAGCAATGGGCAAGTTCCTTGATTGCTCGCTGGTTGCCGTGGAGCCCCGATATATGGGCATTGCTCCGGCGCTCGCCATAAAAAAAGTTCTTCGGCAAACAAACCTGGCGCTCCAGGACATGGATGTGGTCGAGTGCAACGAAGCCTTCGCAAGTCAAACCCTCGCCGTGATGAAAATCCTGACGCAAGAAGGCTACGCTGTAGATCCAGAGCGATGGAATCCAAACGGAGGAGCCATAGCCTTCGGTCATCCTAATGGCATGTCGGGCGGGCGGCTGGTCTTGTCGGCGTTGCGGCAGCTCGCAAGAATTCGAGGACGTTATGCGCTCGTTACTCTCTGTATCGGCGGAGGCCAGGGCATCGCCGCGATCTTTGAGAGAGAGTAGGTGAAGAACACATGGCCGACAGAGTGGCAATAGTCGCGGCAGCCCAGACTCAGTTTCGACCCAGGCGTCCTGAAGTCAATTATGCAGAGATGGTCCTTGAGGTTGTCGAAAAAGTGCTGGACGAGACAGGGCTAGAACTTGGTCGCACCATCGATAATACAGTCAGTTGTTCACACGATATTTGGGATGGTCAGACCATTTCCGACATAGGTATCACCGACGTTGTGGGCGGCCACCTCGGGGCGGAAGAAAAAGTTGCCATGGATGGCGCGACCGCAGTGTATTACGCAGCCATCGGGATTCTCTCCGGTCACGTGCATTGTACGCTGTGCGTCGCCCACACGAAGATGTCTCAAACAAGGCGGAATCTCGTCAACAATATCGCATTCGATCCGCTTTATACGAGGCCGCTCGGCCTTGATTTCACCTCAGCCGCAGCCTTGCAAGCCAATCGCTACATGCATCGTTACGGCGTCTCAGAGCGTGATACGGCGAAAGTAGTGGTCCAAAATCTGGGTAATGCGAGACACAATCCCGTGGCCTTTCGGCGCGAATCTTTGACAGTTGACGACGTCCTTTCCTCGCCTGTGGTTGCGCGGCCGTTGAAGGAGCTCGATATTGCCCCAGACGCAGACGGCGCTGTGGCGCTCATATTGGCCTCGGAAAAGGTCGCCCGTGGCGTGACCAAGACGCCAGTGTGGGTCGCCGGAATGGGCGCCTGCTACGACGCCCATTATTTGGGAGACCGGGACCTCTCGGATTGCTTTGCGTTGGAACAGGCAGCATCGCAGGCCTACAAGATGGCTGGCATTCGCGATCCGAGGAAGCAGATCCACGTCATCGAACTGAGCGACGAGTTTTCCTATCAAGAGCTTATGTGGCTTGAAGGTATGGGGATCTGTACATGCGGCCACGCGCGAACCCTGATTGAAGATGGCGCGACCTCCCTTGATGGAACCTTGCCTGTAAATCCATCGGGTGGACTGCTTGCAGGCGTCCCGACCAACGTCGCAGGTCTAAACCGCGTCGCGGAAGCCGTACTGCAACTGCTCGGCAAAGCACAAGGATATCAGGTTGCCCATGCGAGAACCGCCCTGGCGCAGGGGCATACCGGCATCTGCGGCCAGCATCACTGCGTGATTATCTTGAAGCGTGATTAGGGGCTGTTCATGAAGAGAAATGTAGCGATCATAGGCGGCGGACAGACACACCACGCGGGGCGCCGTCCTGACGTGAACCAAGGTGAGCTTGTGAACGAGGCTGTGCGAGCCGCCCTCACGGATGCTCAAGTCGCCATTGATGAGATAGATGCCGTGCTTTTGGGCAACATGGAATTCTTTGAAGGCACGCATCTTACTGATTGCTGGCTCGTTGACGCAACCGGCGCGCTGGGAAAACCTGGTCTCAAAATCACCACCGGCGGAACCGTGGGCGCAAGTATAGTCTGCGCCGGCGTTTATCACGTGGCCAGCGGGCTGTTCGATAAAGTCCTTTGCATCGGTTTTGAAAAGCAGGAGGAAGGCGACACCGGCGCTATCCTCAGCGCAGTAGCCCATCCCCTTTACGGCAGGTCTGTGGCAGGAGCGGCGGTAGGATATTTCGCGATGATGGGCGCCTCTTACATGGCGGCCTGGGGGGCTACAGAAGTCCATTCTGCCATGGTTGCTGTCAAGGCGCGTCAGAATGCCTGCAAAAACGAGTATGCCCATCTGCGCCTGAACATCACCATCGACGATGTGCTCAGTTCGCGAATGCTTGCTTACCCCATTCGGATCCTTGATATGTGCCCGGCCTCAAATGGCGCGTGCGCCCTGGTTTTGGCGGACCAAAAAACCGCTGAAGATCGCTGCGCCAAACCAGTATGGATTCGAGCCATGGAAACGGTTCATAACGAACAGTTCGAATTCGATTGGCGTGATGTCACTACATCAAAACCCATGTTTTCGAGAGTTGCGGCGCACAATATCTACAAGCGACTCGGCGTGCAGGACCCTGCCCAGTATTTCGACGTGTTCGAGATCTACGAACCAGCTACCTGGGCCGAACTCGTCTGGTATGAAGACCTAGGTCTCTGCCCACGGGGAGAAGGCTTCAAACTTATAGAAAATGGCGTCACAGAAATCGGCGGCCCGATACCTGTCAATCCGTCAGGGGGAGTCCTTTCAACGAATCCTATAGGGGCATCCGCGATGCTGAGGATCTGGGAGGCGGCCCTTCAAATTCGAGGAGACGCCGGCGGACGTCAGGTTCCAAAAGAAGTTCGCAGGGCTCTTGCGACGGCGTACGGCGGAACAAACTGGACAGTACTCACAGCCCTTTCAAAAGATCTGGAGGACTAAGACATGACGCTGGCGCCCACGCTTCAGGTGCGAGAATTCGTAGAAATCCCATGCACGGTTGACATACCATACAGATTCGCCGCAGGAAAGTATCTCTCGAGATTTTTGGTGGAACTTCGAGATAACGGCAGATTTTTGGGCATCCGTTGCCCGGTTTGCAAACGGGTGCAGCTCCCGCCGAGAATCGTCTGCGCCGTATGTCACGTGAGAAATTCCGAGTGGGTGGAGTTGGGGCTTGAGGGAACGCTCACGGCCTTCACTATCATGCATCTCCCATTGACTGATCCCACCACCGGCAAACCGCACAAACCCCCTTTTTGTTATGGATCAGTGCGACTGGACGGCTCAGACTCTGTGGTTGATTACTTCCTGAACGTCGAGCCCTCTATGAGACGCTTACGGGTAGGTATGCGGATGAGGGTAGTTCTCAAACCACGGGAAAGCCGCAAAGGGGATTTGACTGATATTCTCTATTTTGACCCTGTGGACTGACGGTAAGAGGAGTTTCCGTAATGGATGATAGCAATTGGCCCATTTTCGAAGTTGATCAACACATAGTGGCGCATGGGCGTTACTACGCCGGCAAGATTGGAAGCCGTTTCTTCACAGCTTTGAGGGACGAGAAAAAGATTTTGGGCATAAGGTGTCCCCACTGCGGTGTGGTTTTGTGGCCTCCTCGAGCCACTTGCCGCGATTGTTTCTCGCAGCTGGGCCTCGAAGACATGGAGGAAATTGGGCCCCAGGGGATTTTAGAATCCTTTACCATCGTGACGTACAAGGAACCGATCCAGCCACGGACTCCGCCCTTCATCGTGGGGATCGTGCGATTAAACGGTGCAAGCTGCGGCATGACGCACTTTATTGATGAGGTCGCCCACGACGAAGTCAAAATCGGGATGCGGGTGACAGCCGTGTTTGCTGAACACAGGCAGGGACACATCATGGACATCAGTCATTTCAAGCCCGTGAGATTCTCAACGGATTGAGCGCAAAAGGAGCGAAGCCATTGGAAGATTGGAGAGACCACACTGAGGCGTTGACTCTCAAAGGTCAAATCAGCCTCCCTTATCGTTGGTGGGTGGGAAAGACCGGTAGCAGGTTTCTTACAACACTGCGAGAGAAGAAAACGATCTTGGGCAATAAATGCCCGCAATGCGCCACTGTGTACATTCCTCCAAGGAAGAACTGCGGTCGGTGTTTTACGCCGATCACCGAGATGATCCAATTGAGTGACGAAGGCGTGGTGACAAGCTTCACCATCGTGCGATTCCAGTTTGAGCTGCACCCAACGTCCCCGCCGTTCGCGTATGCGCTCATCAAACTCGATGGCGCTGACGTGAGTTTTCTCCACATCATCAAGGACGATCTGACATCGCTAAGGAATTTCGCCCGTGTAAAGGCTGTCTTTGCCCAAAACAGGGTAGGGAGCATATGGGACATAGAATGCTTTCGACTGATCTGAACCCAAGGCTGACATTATGGAACACATAGCAATCGTTGGGCTTGCCCAAACCAAGTTTGAGAGAAGAAAACGAGACAAAACATACTATGATCTTGTTTACGAGGTCGCCAAGGCTGCCCTTGAAGATTCGGGCCTCACCTTATCAGATGTCGATAATGTGGTCACGGTTTCGAACGATTTCCTTGACGGTCGAACTATCTCGTCAATGGCGGTGGGAGAAGCGGCGGGGGGGAGCGATAAGAACATATCGACAGTCGAAGGCGACGGGTCGTTTGGAGCCTTGTACGGAGCCATGAGGGTTTTGAGTGGTTTTCGCGCATCGCTCATCGTGGTTCATTCAAAGGGAAGCGAAGGCAACATGCGCTACGTAACGAATGCCATGTTTGATCCGATTTACCATAGACCGCTCGGAATAGAGTCGATTGCAGCATCCGCCCTCCAGGCAAACGCCTATATGCAGAAGTATGGGTTGTCAGAGGAAGATTTTGCCTTGATTTCAGTGAAGAATCACGGCAATGCTCTCCATAATCCTTACGCTCATCTTCCCATGACCATAACCGTTGACGAGGTCATGCGGTCACAAAAATTGGCGGACCCCCTAAAACTCCTCGACTGCAGCCCCATAAGCGATGGAGCCGCGGCAATCATCATTGCCGATAAATCAACGGCCCTGAAGTCCGCCAAGAAACCCGTGTGGATCAAAGGAATTGGCCATTGTTGTGAAGATTATTTCTTGGGGGATAGGGACCTCGCCTCTTCGAAGGCATTGTATGCCGCGGCACTGAAAGCCTATGAAATGGCTCACATCACAGATCCTCTCAAGGAGATCGATGTGGCTGAGGTTTACGACGCTTTTAGCTACATGGAGCCCTTGTGGCTTGAAGGGCTAGGGCTATGCCCTTCGGGGCGAGGAGTGGAACTCACGAGGCGTGGTTTTACCGCCATGGACGGAGATCTGCCAGTCAATCCCTCTGGAGGCGTCCTCTCTGCACATGCCATCCTCGTGGCTGGACTGGTTCGGATAATCGAGTGTGCGCTGCAGTTGCGGGGGGAAGGAGGCGATAGACAGGTGGATGGGGCTCGTCGGGCCCTCGCCCACGGCGTCAATGGACCATGCGGACAAAGCCACTGCGTGTGGATACTCGAGAAAGACTAGTAAGGGGAAAACAGTGTGGCTAAACGGGTAGCAATCGTTGGAATTGGACAAACACATCATCGCAGCCATCGACCGGATGTGAATGGTCGGGAATTGATCTATGAAGCAGTCACTCGCGCTCTTGAAGATTGCGAGCTCTCCATAAGGGACATTGACGCAATAGTGATCGGCAATATGGATCACTTCGAATCCATCAACTGTGTAGATACCTGGAGTGTCGAAGGTTCAGGCGCTTTCATGAAGCCCATAATGAAAATAAATACAGGGGGCACCACCGGTACGTCCGTCGCTATTGCGGCCTACTATCACGTGGCGGCAGGACTCTTTGAACGTGTCCTTGCCATCGGATGGGAGAAGAATTCGGAAAGCGATACTACCGGCGCTATTATCACATGCAGCGATCCCGTTTGGGATAGGTTTTCATATTCGGGCGCGATACCCAGCCTGGCAACAGAGGCAACCGGTTATCTCAAGAGGTCGGGCGCGACGCAGGAAGACGCCGCAAGAGTGGCGGTGCGGGATCGTACTCATGCGCTGAACAATCCTTATGCGCACTTGCGCAAACCCATCACGGTGCAAGATGTGATGCAATCGCCCATGCTGGCGTACCCCATTAAACTGCTCGATGTGTGTCCGAGATCGGACGGGGCATGCGCCGTGGTGTTCGCCGCGGAAGAAGCGGCTCAAAAGATAGCCCGAAAGTCGGCATGGATTGCGGCCGCGTCGGTTCGTCACAGCCTCACATGGTTTGCCGACGTTGACTTTGACGGAGGGCTCCTTTCCCTTCAACGAGCATCAAGGGAAGCCTACATGAAAGCCGGCATCAAATCGCCCGCAGATGACATCGACGTGGCAGAGCTCTATCTCCCCTATAGCTACGCCGGCCTCAAATGGATAGAAGACCTCGGTTTTTGCCCGGTAGGTAAGGCGCCGGAATTTATTTGGAGCGGCGCGACGGATATGGGGGGAAAAATCCCAATGAATCCCTCGGGCGGCGTGATCAGTACGAACTGCATTGGAGCGACGGGTTTGTTGAGGGTTGCTGAAGCAGCTCTGCAAGTGATGGGTAAGGCAGGAGATCGCCAGGTGCCGGATGCGGTCAACGCAATGGCCACGGGATTCGGCGGCTGCTTTTGGTCGGACGTCATCATTCTGAGTAGTCGAAAGCCCTCATGATGCACAAGGACATACGCCAATGAACATCATCGATAGCTCCTCGGAACTTCTGATAGGAACGTTTGAAAAAGCCATGCCGTACGAATGGTCCGTCGGCATATATGGAAGCAGATTCTTTCAAGAAATAAGACAGAACAGAAGGTTTATCGGGATTCGGTGTCCGAAATGCGGCAGGGTGTACGCCCCTCCTCGACGTCTCTGCGGACCTTGTTTTGAAGAACTCAGTGAATTGGTTCCTCTCTCGGACACAGGAATCCTGGTCGCCTATACCATCGTCAACTATCCATTCCAGGATCCTAATACCGGTAAACAGCGGCCCATCCCTTATACCTACGGATACATTAAGTTGGACGGGGCCGATTCCATCTTTTCGCACATCATCAACGAACTGAACCCGTCGAGGATCAAGGTCGGAATGAGGGTCAAGGCGATCTTCAAGGATGAAAATGACATGGAGGGGAATATACAGGACATCAAATACTTCGAGCCTGTGGATTGAGCGAGGATCACCGAAAATCATGGGACAGAATTTTTACAAGAGGAACAACCGAGACACCCTTTTCGTGTTGAAAGAATACCTCGATGTCCAAAAACTCCTGCGGTACCCTCGATATGAGGGTTTTGCAATGGAAGACTTCGATATGATTATAGAGCAGGCGGACAAGATCGCAGCGACAGTCCTGGCTCCTACCTTTCAAGACTCGGATAGAATTGGTTGTGTTTTCGATGGGCTGAATGTCTATGTCCCAGACTGCTTTCATCAGTGCTGGCAAGTGTTTAAGCAAGGTGGCTGGTTCGCCCTCACTCAAAGCCCCCGGTACGGTGGGCAAGGACTTCCATTTGTAGTTGCCGAAGCGGCCACAGAGTGTTTTATGAGCGCCAATTTTGCATTTGCCTGCTATTCAGGCATGGGACCAGGGAATGGCGCGCTTCTCGAGCGATTTGGTTCTGAACAACTCAAGGACATGTTCCTTCCCAAGCTGTACGACGGAACGTGGTGCGCTTGCATGTGCTTGACGGAGCCCGACGTGGGCTCTGACGCCCACCTGGTGAGCACCCGGGCGGTTCCCGATGGGAGTTTGTATAAAATTCGGGGCAAGAAATTGTTCATAACCTCGGGGGAACACGATTTAACCGAAAATATCATCCATTTCGTGATTGCTCGACGCCAAGGCGATCCGCCTGGCTCGAAAGGGGTCAGCCTTTTTGTAGTCCCCAAAATCTGGGTGAATCCCGATGGCTCCTTAGGCCAACCCAACGATGTCGTATGCCTGGGTATCGAGCATAAAATGGGCCTAAATGGTTCAGCCACTTGCGCAATGAGCTACGGGGACAACGACAATTGTCGCGCCTACTTGGTAGGCGAGCCGGGGCAGGGGCTTGCCTACATGTTTGACATGGTCATTACGGCGCGGCTGGCGGTGGGGCTCGAGGCGGTAGCTTTCGGGACAAATATTTATGCAAACGCCCTCGAATACGCAAAACAGAGGGTCCAGGGGACGCGTTTTGGCGTGAAGGACGGCCCAAGGGTTCGGATTGTCGAGCACCCGGATGTCAGAAGGATGCTCATGAACCTCAAAGCCCTCACAGAGGGAATGAGAGCCCTCGTGTACAAGGCGTACTTCTACCAAGACGTGGCCAACGCAAGTCCTGACGAGGAGGCCCAGTTAGAGGCTCAAAAAAGGCTCAGAATTCTCACGCCCATGATCAAAGCCTATTGCTCGGACAGGATATTTGAGATGGGCCGTGAAGGCATTCAGATATTGGGAGGATATGGGTTCACAAAAGAGTACCCAATCGAACAGTACACCAGGGACAGCAAGATACTCTCCATATGGGATGGCGCCAACTACATCCAGTCAGTGGATCTCGTGGGGCGAAATTTCCTTTTTGGATCAGGGGATGGATTTCGTGACTGGATGAATGAAATAAAGGATTTTTGCCTTCTAAACCGACAAAGAGAAGACTTCAGCGCGGACATCTCCCTCCTTCATGAAGCCCTCGAGATGGTGAGCCAGATCAGTGTGAAATACGTTCGCTACATCGAGGAGCAACGCTACGATTTGGTTCCGTTGACGTCAGTGAGATTCCTCGACTGCTGCGCCGAGTTGACTATTTCTCATTTACTCATCGAGCAGGCGTTCCGGGCTCAAGATAGATTGAGAGAGCATGGGAACAGCCATCCTGACACCCTGTTTTACCGAGGCAAAATCGAAACAGCCCACTACTATGTGAGGAATTTCCTCCCACTCGTCTTCGGACGGGTGCGGATGATGATGTTGGAGGACCTTAGCGCTGTGAGCATTGCTGAGGAAAGTCTTTAACCCCCATTTTGGCCCAACCATCAGGGAGGTACTCGAAAATGACGAACAACAGAATCTGGTGGAAGTCGTATGGCGTGGAGCTGAAGGATTTGGATCCAAAGCTTTTTGACGTGACTTTGACAGATCTCATGGACGCCGCGTTAAAAAAACATCCAGAGAAACCAGCCCTTATCTTCATGGACCATCCAATCACCTTCGGTCAACTTGATGAGTTCGGCAACAAATTCGCAAACATGTTGCTCGCGCACGGCTTCAAAAAAGGGGACGTTGTGGGCATAAATCTCCCCAATATTCCCGAATATCTCATCGCATGGCTCGGGACATTGAGAGCCGGATGCGTCTGCTCAGGCCTCTCGCCATTGCTCTCCGCGGATGAAATGGAACATCAGATAAGGGATTCCAAGGCGAAAGGGCTGGTCACCCTGGACATCTCGTTCGAGACAAGAGTCACTGCCATGGCGTCGAGACTCCCTGAGCTAGACCTTATTGTCGCTGCAAATGTCGGGGATTTTCTCCCCAAGATCAAACAAGTATTGGGCAAGCTCCTCAAAAAACTTCCAACCGGAAAAGTGTCCAATATCCCCGGGAAAACGGTTTATGAATTTAAGAATGTCATTCAAGGGAAAGCATTCTCTGTCGTACCGCCGTCCGTCAAAATTACGCCGGACGACGTAGCTTACCTCATGTATACGGGCGGCACTACCGGCGTCCCCAAGGGGGCTATGCTCACACATCGGAATAATGCTGCCGAGTGGCTGGTATCGGTACATACCACAGGATGGGATAAGAATTCTGGAACAGTCTTGTCTGGGTTCCCCTTGTTCCATATCGCGGGCCTGGCTTTTAGCGCCATATCCTTGTATGTAAACTGGACCCAAATCCTCGTTCCCGATCCTCGTAATACCGACTTCATTTGCAACGCCATCAAGAAATACAAACCGTTTCTTATCTGTAATGTCCCCTCTCTTTACTACGCGTTGATGTCCAATCCAAAATTTAAGAAAATCGATCACTCACACATAACCCAATGTGTTTCCGCCGCTTCCCCATTTCCACCGGAATCGCAACGCCAATTGGAGTCCATTATTGGGGCCGGCAAACTCATCGAGTTGTACGGCATGACTGAGTTATGCGGTATTGCCGTCATCAATCCAGTGCGCGGGGCGAAGAAACTTGGCAGCGTTGGGATACCCCTCGCGAACACGGACATTAAACTCGTTGATCCAGCCACCAATAAGGAAGTGGGGATAGGCGAACCAGGAGAGCTCTGGGTAAAATCACCTATGGTGATGAAGGGTTACTTCAACAACCCCGAAGAGACTCGAAAGGCGCTGGACGAAAATGGGTACATGCATACCGGCGACGTGATGGTCCAAGACGCCGATGGATATCTCAGCATTGTCGATAGGACAAAAGACATGATGATCGTCAGCGGCTTCAAGGTCTTCTCCACCAAAATCGAATCCATTCTGGCGAGACATGAAGCAGTCCAGGCAATCGCAACGGTTGGTGTTCCGAATCCTGACAAACCTGGCTCAGAATTAGTCAAGGCCTTCGTTTCGATTGCGCCACATCATCGCTTGGCCGGAAACAAGGATGCTATTGTGGAAGACCTCACAAAATTTGCCAAAGCACATTTGGCTCCTTTTGAAGCGCCAAAAATGTGGGAGATCGTAGATCAGCTTCCCCTGACTTCGGTGGGCAAGATTGACAAGAAAGCTCTGAGACAACAGGCCAGAAAATGAACATTTGTAATGTCCGATGTGGTCTCTCGCAAGTTTTCTGACGCCTCTTGTTTTCGAACGTGTACAGGTTTTGCTCAAAAAATCATCCAAGGAAGGATAGTCGCGTGTCTAAGGCAGTGATTATAACCGCGGCCCTGGCAGGAGCCGGAACGCTGAAAAGTCAAAATCCCAACGTACCTTACACCCCGAAAGAATTTGCCGAGGAAGCTTCCAAGGCTGCCAAAGCCGGCGCCTCGATGGTCCACGTGCATGCGCGCACAGACGAAGGGCTCCCCACCCATGACATCGGCAGAATTCGTGACACCTACAACGCGATCAAGGACAAGACCCCGGAATTGATCGTGAACCTGAGTTCAGCCGTTGGTCCGTTCAAGACGGCAGAACAACGGATCAAACCGATCATTGAAATCAAGCCCGAGATGGCGTCTCTCAATACGAACTCCATGAACTTTGCCGCCGTAAATCGAAAAACCGGCGAGATACTCGTGGATTATCTCTTCGACAACACTTTTGAGATGCTTCAGAATTTTGGGAAAACCATGGAGGAGCATGGCGTCAAACCCGAAATCGAAGTTTATGACATGGGAGGGCTGGACAACGTCCTCCTCGTCGCAAAGCAGGGTTTCTTTTCAGAGCCAATGAATTTCAATTTTGTATGGGGTGTGGCAGGAGGACAGGCTTTCAGGCCCATTTCGTTCGTGGCATTGGTGGGGGCGCTGCCGCCCAGGGCCAATTTTACTTCCTGCGGTGTTGGACAAGAGGAGTTTCCTGCGATCATGCAAAGCTGCATCATGGGAGGCCACATGCGAGTGGGCCTTGAAGACAACATAAGAACGCCGAGTGGGGAGCTGGCCAAAGGCAACTGGGAATTGGTCGAATGGGCCGTGAAGATCGCTGATGCCTTGGGACGAAATGTGGCCACTCCCGAAGAAGCGAGAAAAATCATGGGGATAAGGACGCGCTAAGCCAATCCTGGAAATGCATTCCAAGGGCCGATCGCGTGGAGCATCACTCAGGTCGCTCAATTAGAAAATCAGCCGTTACATTTGGCAGCGGAGGCGCTATGACCGAGGCAGAAAATTTTCTTACCCTGTTTGGCGGCGCGCGAGGATGGGATCGCAACCCACAAACCTACAAGATTCAGGACGATGCAGTACACATCGCCGATTCAAACGATCATTGGGAATGGTGGTACTTCGATTTCAGCTTCGATAATGGTTATAAGGCTGTCGCCACGTTTCATTATCGGAACATGATGATTGTGCCGCACATCCCGACGACGCAACTTTTTGTGTACCCGCCCAATGGCAAGCCCATGGCTGAGATGTGGGCCTTGAAACCCGGCCAACAGCATTATGCAGCGCGTGACCGATGTGATGTGAGGATGGGGGACTTCTCGGCAGTTGATCAAGGAGACGCCTACCATGTCCACATGCAGATGAAACGTCTCGGGCTCGATGTCACTATTCGGAATACCGTACCGCCATGGAAGGCTGGAACAGGGGTCCTCTGGTCAGAACCAAGCAGCGCTCAGGAAACAGGTTGGATTGTGGCCATCCCTCGGGGAATCGCCAACGGCGTTCTCACCATCGGTGAACAAGTCCTCAACGTGCGGGGCGCTGCATATCATGACCACAATTACGGAACAGGCCCAATGGAGAAACCCTTCAAGGCGTGGTATTGGGGCAGACTCTTCGACGAGCAATTCACCATTATCTATGGTTGGGTGATGCCTCGCGTACCAGGCCTGCCCGTCGTATCTCCATTCATGCTTGCCAGGGGCTCCGAAATCGTCCTCAGCACTGATTTGATACATCTCATCGTTACGGAAATCCATGACGATAAAAAGTTCGGATTTTCGCTGCCCATGGGGATGCAGATCCTGGCTGACGTTGACAACGTGAACGTGGACTGCCGCCTTAAGACCGAACGAGTGGTGGAAGCGCTAGAATTGCCTCGAGGGGGAAAATATTTTCACTACTATCGTTTTCTGGCCACATACGATGCCGACGTGAATCTCGATGGAACTCGGCATCGAGCGTCGGGTGAAACGTTTCATGAGGCCATGTATCTTGATTAGGACAGGAATCATAGGCGGACGTCTGCAGAGAGGCTTCGATCTCAGGTCTCTCGTTGACCATGTGGATCGCGTCTTCTCGATCAAGCGGCAGCGCTGCAAGGGAGGTTCGTGTGGCGGCAAAAAATGATTATGACGCCTTAGTAGTCGGGGCTGGCGTGGGAGGCCTGACGGTGGCTTCCTTACTGGCCCATGAAGGCTGGAAAACGGCGCTCATAGAGCAAGCTGACCGTGTCGGTGGTCGCGCCATGACACTGTCAGGTCATGAAATTATGGAGCGCGGAGAGAGCTGGTATCGGTCGGTCCTGGGGCGTCAGTACACCTGGCTCGCCGCATGCGACCCAGGATTCGACGAGATCGTGAGAAGAAGGCTCATAGGCGGCTATCAATTGGACATCGGATACCATGGCGTCTCGCTTAACGGAAGGGGTTATTTTTATGACCTCGAACAAATTATAGGGTCTGGAGAGCAAGACGCAGTGGAATTTGTGGGCAACGTAAATGCCACCTATGTCGATGACGATTGGTATCTCGACTTTCATGCCGGCAAAATGGACTCGAGGATCAAGGCAATGGTAAAAGAGACCGGCCTTCCGTTCCTCGATTTCTTTCTCGCCCCTCTTTCAATGCAAGAAGCGGATTATGAAAGATGGGAACGGGTTTCAGTGGGGCAATGGCTCCGAGATACCAGTATTGCGCGGCATCGCGTCTTGTCAAAGATGATTCATGGGGTTGCGACGCTGATCACTACCATCAACGACCCCGACGAAATATCCATCGGCGATATCTGGCGATATATGGGTCAGGTTCTCAATCCTCGATTCTCGAAAGGTATTGCCCGGTGGCCGTCCGGTTTTGTCAAAGGCGGCATTGGGCGATGGATGGAGTCCATTGCTCGTCGATTCCTCCAAAAAGGCGGGCAGCTCCTCCTCAACGCTCGCATGACGCACATTCACGTCAGATCTGGCAAAGTACAAGGGATTAGAATCAAAACAGAACGCGAAGAGGTGGACCTGTCCGCCCCAATTGTCGTCAGTACTATCCCTATACAGGATACGTTTCACTATGTTGACGCCGACCCTTTCCCGCAAGACTGGGTAAAACGCGCTGCATCTCTTCGGGGTTACGGCGCCATCGCGCCGTATTTTGGCCTCCGGCATCTCGTGCTCCCACAGGAGCAATGGGATAAAGGGACAAAAGATACCTGCGTCATCCCAAGGGACAAGGGTTTGTCCCACGACGTGTTCATGTGCTGGAACATTCAATCCCATCAGGACCCCTATTGCGCCCCCACTGGGAGGCATCTGCTGACTGCGTACGCCCCGGTCACCGAGGACGAAGCCAGAGATCAAGCGCTTATGCAATGGGCATGCAAACGCATAGTGGACTATTTTGAGACGCGGTATCCAGGATTTAAGGAAAGCGTTGAATGGGCATTGTTCCCCGTAAGTTGGCGTCTTGAGGGGGTCGCCAAGGACATACAGCAGGCTGGAACACGGAAGCCCGCAGTCAAGGCCCCTGGATTGCAGGGTTTATTCTTTGCGGGAGACACGGTGCGCGGCTATGGCGTTGCAATGGATTGCGCCTGCGCTGCTGGTCTAATCTGCGCAGCAACCATCACAGGAAAAGATTACGGTGTACATTGACGAGGCTCAGCTATGAGAGATGTGGTAATCGTCAGCGCTGTTCGGACTCCATTTGGAAAGTTTGACGGCGTGATGAAAAATACTTCGAGCATCGAACTCGGGGTGATGGCGCTTGAAGAGGTGATCAAGAGGATAAACCTGTCGCCGAAAGAGGTGGATGAGATATATTATGGAACCTGTATTCCTGCAGAGTACGCCATTTATACCAATGTTCCAGCTCGCCAAATTTCTCTTCTCGCTGGTTTTCCCCCTGACACGATTTCTCTGACAATAGATAGAGCCTGTTGTTCGTCGATGACGGCCCTCAGATTGTGTGTACAGAGCATACAGGCGGGACACGCGGAAATAGCCATCGCAAGCGGGGCTGAAAGCATGGGCAACACCGCTCTCCTTGCCGCTGCGTCCCGCGTCCGATGGGGCAACCGACTGGGCCCCATCGAACTCGAGGACGTCTTGTTCGAGCTCGGATACTCGAGGACAGGTTTCGCGCCTGTCGCTCGGGACGCGGGGGAGGTTGCCTTGGAATACGGCATTTCAAGAGCCATGCAAGACGAATGGGCTCTCACCAGCCATAATCGCTGGCAGGAGGCTTATAGAGGGGGCCGCTTCAAGATTGGAGAAGAAATTATGCCAGTGGAGATACCCCAAAAAAAGGGGGAACCAATCTTATTGGAAAAAGACGAGACGCCACGCCCTGATACCTCTTTGGAAAAACTTGCAGCCCTGAAGCCGATTTATGGAAGTCCCACCGTAACCGCTGGAAATGCCCCCGGCTTGAACTCCGGCGCTGCCGCCATTGTTCTCATGTCTCGCGAGAAGGCGGTCAAAAAAGGACTCACGCCATTGGCGACGGTGAAGGCTGTGGCATGCGGCGCAGGGGAGCCTCGCTATATGGCCTGCATCCCCGCAAAGACAATTCAAAAAACCCTTGGCATGATCGGTCTCTGCATAGACGATATGGACCTCGTGGAAATCAACGAGGCTTTCGCCGCCGTGACTTTAGTATCCATGAAAATGTTAGCCGATGGCGAGGAGAGCAAATGGCGTCGTCTGAAAAAGAAAACGAATGTCAATGGCGGCGCCATCGCCATTGGCCATCCAGTGGGCGCAAGCGGCGCCCGTATTACCATGACGCTGATGTACGAATTGAGGCGTCGAGGAGGGGGATTGGGCGTCGCCGCAATATGCGGAGGGCTTTCTCAAGGCGAAGCAGTTATCCTAGAGGTCTGACGCCCCCAAACGCATGGCGCGAAGTCATCTGCTTGACGTTCTCCCCTGAGTGTGGGAGCAGTGAGAAAAAAAATGCGTCCTCAAATGAGGAAGGGATGGATCCATGCCGGGCAAATTTTTCAGCGAGCGCAACCTGTCGTTCCTAGTGTATGAAGTCTTTCATGCGGACTCTCTGACTGAGTATCCCTACTTTCAAGACCATAGCCGAGAGGATTTTGACCTCGTAATCGATACCGCGTCAAAGATGGCGCAGACGCTTCTCCGGCCGTATTTCGAGGAGATGGATCGCAATCCGCCTACCCTGGTAAACGGAAGGATCAAAGTCCATCCGTCTGTACGGCCGTTCCTTCAGGCGTGCGGAGAGGGGGGATGGATTTCCGCGGGAGCCGCATTCGAATACGGAGGCCAGCAATTGCCTCAAATGATCACCTCGAGCTGCTCGTTCATCTGGGCGGCGGCAAATTATTCGGCATCTGTCTATCCCATGCTGACCTCGGGAGCGGCCGGTCTCATCGAATCTTTCGGTTCCGACGAGCTGAAACAGACCTACATCCCGAAAATGTACTCGGCACAGTGGCAGGGCACAATGGCCCTCACAGAGCCTCAGGCGGGAAGCTCACTCGCCGATATCACAACTATTGCTGAGCCCCGCTCTGATGGCTGCTTCAACATACGTGGACAGAAAATATTCATCTCTGCAAGCGACCACGACGCAGTGGAAAACATCGTCCATCTCCTGTTAGCGAAGATCAAGGGAGCGCCGGCCGGAGTAAAAGGGATCAGCCTCTTTGTGGTCCCACGGGAACGCATAACCGACGGCGGCAAACTCGTGCCTAATGATGTAAACGTAGCCGGTATCTTTCATAAAATGGGATACCGTGGGTGCCCCATCGCGCAGCTCAACTTCGGCGAGAACGGTGACTGCCAAGGATGGCTGGTGGGAGAGCCTCACAAAGGGCTATCATATATGTTTCAAATGATGAATCACGCCCGCATCGAAGTAGGAATCGGCGCTGCCGCAATCGCATCAGCAGCGTATCACGCGTCTCTCGACTATGCGCTGACCCGTCCTCAAGGCAGAAGACTCGCTGACAAAAATCCTGCGTCCCCACCCGTTCTCATTATCGAGCATCCAGATGTGAAACGTATGCTTCTCTTTCAACGAAGCGTGGTTGAAGGATCGCTCAGCCTTCTCATGGAATGTGCTCGATACTATGACATGAGAAGAAGTCCCGATGCAAAGACGAGGGAGAAAGCTTCTCTGCTCCTGGAACTGTTAACGCCTGTGGCAAAATCCTATCCCTCGGAAATGGGCATCCTGTCGGTAAGCGCTGCCCTTCAATGCCTCGGCGGCTACGGGTACTGCGACGAATTTCCCATCGAGCAACATTATCGGGA
>Ga0123519_10004813_pt1 | contig 21661 bp, 20 predicted proteins | sample YelNatPaOPRAMG02_FD_87396 | JGI IMG/M metagenome (GOLD analysis project Ga0123519, IMG submission 87396) | Hot spring microbial communities from Yellowstone National Park - Yellowstone National Park OP-RAMG-02 (version 2) | ecosystem: Environmental > Aquatic > Thermal springs > Hot (42-90C) ...
CCGAGCAGGCAGTGGCGGTGACTCCCGATTGACCCAAGGCTCCTGTTGTCACGATAAGGATTCTCCCTCTCTTGAAGGTTTCTTTGGCTTCAATGGCCGCTCGAAGTCCGGCTCCACCAGCACCGATTACAAGGACATCACATTCCATCTTTTTCATCCGCTCACCCGCTTCAAATTTTTTATGGATGGGGCACGAGGACTGCCTTTACTGCCTCTTTTTTCTTCATCACTTTAAGAGCCTCATTGGCTTGTTCTAACGGAAACGTATGGGTAATGAGTCTTTTGAAGTCTTTAAGTCTTTTCGTGATCAATTGAATCGCCATATGGGTATGCCGAACATCACTGGTCCATATCCCCTGGAGGTGGAGGTTTTTACGATTCAGATCATAGAAACAGTCGAGTTCAATACTCCCGTGAGGTTCTCCAAAGCCTGCAGAAACACAGGTTCCTCCCACACGGACCAGAGAAAGAGATTCCTTGAGGGCCTCAGGCTCTCCCGCCATCTCAAAGACTACATCTACCCCTCGACCCTGAGTGAGTTCCATCACGGTTTCTCTTCGTTCCTTCTGAGAGAGACGATGGCGATTGAAACAATGGGTGGCTCCAAAGACCTGAGCCATCTTCAATCTTTCTTCTGTACCTCCGATAACCATGACCTTAGAGGCACCATAAGAAGTCGCAAAGGCGACGGCAAAGATCCCCATTGGCCCTACTCCTTGAATCAGAACTGAATCTCCTGCCTCTATTCCAGAAAGGGAAAAGGCATGGGCGGCGGTAGCTCCCGAACAGGAAGCAGGGACGAAAAGCTTAAGATCTCCATCCGATTCCATTTTAAAAAGGTCTGTTTCCCTTACTAAAAGAAGATACTCTCCATAATTTCCGGTCAGATAAGGAGGGGTGGAGCAGGTGGTATGAATCCCATAGACCCATCGCTCGGGACAGAGAGAAGGTTCCATCTTCACTTTACAGAAATAGCAATGGCCACACGTAATACTCCTGTTCCACAGCACTTTGTCTCCTATTCGAAGAGGGAGCCCATAAACATCCTTCTTCTCTCCCCTCATTTCAACGATCTCTCCCGCTCCTTCATGGCCTAAAATCATGGGAAGCCGAATTCTGGGATCCCTTCCCTCCCACATATGGACATCGGATCCACAAACCCCAGCCGCCTCCACTTTAACCAAGATCTCACCTTCTCTTAGTTCGGGAAGAGGGAAGGTTTCTATTTCCAGAGGTTCATTAAATTTTTTTAATACCGCAGCTCTGGCTTCCATGGATTTTATTAAGTATTGGTTGGATATTCCGCCTCGGGGGCAGGAAACTTTATTTCAATTCATTCAACTCCACTTTTCTTCCCGTCTCCGCAGAGAGATAGGCTCCATAGATGACTTTGACCGTCTCATAGGCCAAATCCAATCCTGAGATAGGTTCACGATCTTCAATCATGGCCTGGATAAAGTCCTCCAATTCTTGAGGATAGCCTCTCATCCAATCCTCATCTGGACTCGGAAACTGCCATCCAGCCTTAGTCTCAACCTTTTCGGTGATATATTCCGAACCAAAAATATTCCCTTCAGGTGAATACACAACCAGGCTATTATTGGGATTGATATTGATTTGGGCAACGGCATTGGAGAGGTAAACACGGATGAGATTCTTTACCCCTCCAAGACTCACATCTGTGGAGTGAACCGTTGCCTTGGACCCATCCTCAAAGGTAATCACAGCAGCTGCCCAATCCTCCACATCGACCCAAGAATCCACCATCCACTTTTTAGGCTCTTTTCTAAAGGCCTCCATTTTGGTGAGGAAACCAACATCTCCGATCACAGAAGTGGCACGGATAGGACGACCTAACTTTATCATCCCCTCGTAGTGTTTCAAATGGAGCACGGCTCCAATAGGATGAGATCCCAATCGCATGAGAGAGCCTCCTCCAGAGGTTTTCCATTCCCGCGAGTAAACGGCATGGGATCCGGAGTGGCTTTCCTCTGCACGGATATCAAGGACTGTCCCCTGACAAGCCTTCATCAGACTCTTTAGTTTCAATACAGGTGGGGCATAGACAAAATTTTCTGCGTAACAGAATTTTACTTTTCCTCTTTCGACCGCTTTGACCACGTCGGAGGCATTTTTTAAAGCCCCTTGTACCATCTTTTGGCGAGGCGTTTTCCCATCTCCAAAGTAGCCTGTTAGGGGTTTCTCGCAGATGATATGTTTTCCTGCCTCTGCAGCCTGAATGGCCATGAGATGATGAAGATCAGTAGAAATACATAGGTCCACAGCCTGAATGTCTTTCCTTTCGAGCATTTGGCGATAGTCGGTGTAGACAGAGGGGATTCCATATCTCCTGGCAAAAGCCTCTCCACTTTCTCTGCTTTTTGAACAGACGGCTAAGATTTCGAGTTTGACTCCTCGAAGTTTTTCATAATTCTTCACATGAAGCTCTGCAGCGAAACGGGCTCCAACCATTCCGATTCCAATTTTTTCCATGAAGCCACCTCCTCTATCAATTCTATTTTCTTATCCTCCTGAGTCGGGTCTGGATGATGGAGAAGGTCTCCTTCAGGGCATGCCTGATCGGAGAGATGCTGAGAAGGATCGAAGAAAACGTAATCACCCAGAGCACGAAACAGATGGGTCGAGTAAAAAAGGGAGTTAAATCTCCATCGGTGAGCACCAGCCCTCTTCGGAGATTTTTATCCATCAGATCGCCGAGAATGATTCCAAGGACCAAAGGAGCCATTGGATATTTCATCTCCCGAAGGATATAGCCCAGAATTCCAAACCCTATCATCACCCAGATGTCAAAGGTTCGATTCGTAATGGCATAAGAACCCACAGCGCAAAGGACAAATACGATGGGCATGAGACGAGTTTTTGGGATGGCTAAGACCTTTAAAAGAGGTTTGGAGAGTCCCACCCCATAGAAGAAGATAGCTAAAGTCGCAAAGAAGACCATGGCAACGACTTGATAAACAAACTGAGGGGATTCCACCATGATGAGAGGGCCAGGTCTAAGGCCATGAATGAACATAGCGGCCAGAAGCACGGCCGCAGGAGCAGAACCCGGGATAGCAAGAGTCAAAGCAGGAATGATCGCTCCGGGAACGACCGCATTGTTGCCCGTTTCAGCCGCCATCAGTCCCTCGATCGAACCCTTTCCAAATTTTTCTCTTTCTTTGCTTTTCCTCCGAGCTGCGGCATAGGAGACCCATGCTCCGATATCCTCTCCAACACCAGGGATGATCCCGATGAGGGTCCCAATGAGACCACTTCGAATGATGGTTCTCCAGTATTGAAGAACATCACTGGCTTTTGGGAAAACGCTATCTCGGGGAGCTTCGGCCCTCTTTGCCGGAGGGTTACGCATCACGCTTAGCACTTCGGCAAATCCAAAAGCCCCTACCATGGCGGGAATGAGGGCAAAGCCTCCTAAAAGCTCAGTGGTTCCATAGGTAAATCGTTCATAGGCATGAATTCCTTCCTGTCCCACCATCGCCACCAATAGACCTAAGAAGCCAGAGATCCACCCTTTAATTTGATCTTCAAGGGCGGTGAGATGTCCTGAAATGACAATCCCAAAGATGGAGAGCCAGAAGAATTCAAAGGATTGAAATTTTAAGGCGTAATTCCCCAGGATAGGAGCGATAGTAGCTAAAAAGAACATCCCAATAAAAGATCCAAGAACAGAACCACTCGTAGCGACTCCCATGGCCCGACCAGCCAGGCCTTGCATGGCTAAGGGGAAGCCATCCAACGTAGTGGCCGCATTGGCAGGGGTTCCCGGAATATTGATGAGGATGGCTGTCCTACTCCCCCCATAGATCGCTCCCACATAGACACAAATAAGAACAAGGATAGCCAGATCGGGAGGAAGCTTATAGGTCAAGGTAGTGATGAGGGCAATCCCCATTGTGGCTGTAAGACCTGGAAGGGCTCCAATGATAATTCCAAGAAGGGTAGCCCATGCCATGTGAAAGAGAGCCATGGGAGTTAGAAAACCTCCAATCGCTCCGAGAAATCTTGATAAATTATCGATAAGCCCTGCCATGTTCATCTCCCAGCTACGGAAGGGTGACCAGAAAGAGTCGTTCAAACACAAGGGTGATGGCAACAGAAGAGATCATAGCAATGATTATGGCCATCATGAGTCCCTTCCATCGCTGCCTAAGCATCGTTTCTTGTTTCCATTCAAAGAGCGTGATAAAAAGAAATATATAAAGCCCGGTAGCCAGTCCATAAGAAAGATTTCCAATAAGAAATCCAGCGTATCCAATACTAAGAATGGCCGTGAGTAATAGGCGTTGGTTGCCTGAATGGGCTAAGAGTTCTCGCAGTCCTCTGCCAGTGATTTTTATCCGATAACCTTTCTGTTTGATCGAACGGAGGGTGAGGATCAGTCCAAAGATGAGGAGCACTCCTCCGATAAAAGCAGGAACAATTCCAGGGGCACTTAGGGGATGAATTTTAAGATGTTCAAGCCTTGGCATTCGCCAGGATTCAACGATGACATAAAGGCTAAGAAGGATTAGACCCAATCCGGTGATAAAATCTGCCCTTGGCATTCTCTTAATTTGAGATTGAAAAAAGAGAGGGCGAGTTTTTTTTAACAACTGCCCTCTCTTTTTCTCCTTATTAAGATTTATGGTCGAGGCATCCCGACCTCATCTGGCCTGACTTTTGCTTTGCCTCCATCGTAGAGTCCCCAGGCTGCATTCACAATAGTGGGCCACGCCTTTTTCAAGGCTTCTTCACCATAATAGGGGGCTACGATCTGTCCCCGGAGTCTTGCAAACTCCTTTAGAGATTTGGAGTTGGCAATCTTTTCACGCCAGATTTTATTCATCGTCTCTACCACCTCTTTGGGAACACACTTCGGTACCCAAATGCCAAAGTAGATGGGGTCGGCTGCGACCTTAGGAAGCCATTTGGTAGCCGAGGGGACGGTTCCATAGCCTTCGATGACCAGATCTTCAGGGGTAAGGGCTGCCAGGGGTCTAAGCTTTTTCCCGCGGATCATCTCGATCTGTTCGCTAAGGAGTTGGGTTGTGGCTATGGTTTCACCCGCCACTGTAGCAATGACTGCAGGAGCCCCACCATCATAGCTCACTAATTTATAGTCACCTCCATTAGCTCGTTTAATGGCTTCGATAGCCGAATGTCCTGCGGAGGGAACTCCTGCAATCCCTACCGATAATTTTTTAGGGTCCTTCTTCATGAGCTCAAGGAATTCCCCGAAGTCCTTGATTGGCGCATTTGGATTTACGGAGACCAGGGTTGCATTGGCACTATTTAAGTAGATGTGCCAGTCCTGGACCTTGGTATCTAAGGTTCCTGTAATGATGTAAGTTCCGAGATCTTTTACCGCCCCGGAGGCCCAGGTGTATCCATCACAAGGAGCCTCGAGAACACTCTTTGTTCCAATAGCTCCACCTCCTCCTGGCTGATTCACCACGACGACCTTCTGTCCCAAGGCCTCTTCAAGATCTCCAACGATGGATCGAACAGCTTGGTCTGTCGAACCACCTGCCCCCCAGGGAACGATGATACGAATGGGTTTGGTAGGTTTCCAATCTTGAGAAAAGGTGGAACCTACAAAGATCAAAATACCGAATAATACTAAACCCACAACCACACTTTTTTTCATACCTCACTCCTCCTTTCCTGTGAATTTATTGTTAAAGGAAGAGTATCATATTTTTGCGGGATGTGTCAAAAGAATCGTACAAAAGGCTCTGTCCGAATTATTTTTGCGCAATCACCTCGTAGACTTGAACACGACTTTCACTATAAAGAGCTTTGATCTTTGGAGATAGGGCCTTATGGTCTTCCGATTCCCTCCAGGCCGCCGCTGTCTCCAAGGATTGAAAACGAATGGCCATCTGATAGATGGATTCCTTTTCGTGTTCTTTTAGAAGGGTCACGGAAACAAAACCTGGCTGTCTGGACATCGCCACACTGTATTCTTCAATAAAAAGCTTTTCAAAGTCCTTTTCCTTTCCAGGGATGACCTTAAACGTGACATGCCTCTCAATCATAGAACCCCTCCTCCTTCTTTATTAAGAAATACAACTCTTTTTTCTTTATCAGATTGTCTAATAGCATCTAAAACCACCATTGTTTTAAGAACTTCTTCCCCCGAGGCATTAGGAATCCGATTATTTTTTATTGCTTCAATAAATTCCGCAAGTTGAAGGGTATAATTGGAAGGGATTTGATCTCCCGAATATATTCTCTTCCCGTTGAAATCAAGATGATAACCGAATCCAAACCGTTTTCCTGTTGAATATTCTGTTAACCTCATTACACCCTTTGTTCCAACAAGGATAGCTTCGTGAATCTCTGGAAAAGTACTGAGCGAGAGGTGGACAGAAGCGAGTTCACCCCGATCAAAAAAGAGAAGAAGATCTGCTTCATCCTCCCCTTCCCATAAAGGGTTTCGTTTAGAAGAGAAAGCACAGACTTTTAGAGGCATCTTTTTGATCCAAGTTAGAATGGAGTCAATCGAATGACTTCCCTGAAGAAGGATGACCAATCCCCCTGCCTCTTCAGATTTTTTCCACCAATTCGTAGGTGGGGTTGGAAAATTCACAAGGAAGGAAATTTGGATTCTAAAAAGTTCTCCTATATCCAGAAGATGTTTTTGAAGTTCAAAGACTCCGTAAGAAAACCTTCTACTTTGGCCAACCATCAATATAACACCGTTCTTTTTTGCCTCTTTAACCATTTCGTCAGCCTCTATAGCATTAAGGGCCATTGGCTTTTCCACCAATATATGTTTTTTTGATTTGGCTGCTTGGATAGAAACGGGAGCATGCAAGTGGTTCGGAAGGGTGATGATGACGGCTTCGATGTCCTCACGACCAAGGAGATCCTCATACCGGGTTGTAAATAATTTGGCTCCAAATCGTTCTTTAGCCTCGGCAGCTTTCTTTTCATCTACGTCAGAAACAGCTATGAGTTCAACAATTTCCTTCAAAGATTCAATTGCTGAAAGATGGGATTGAGCGATTCTCCCACAGCCGATCACTCCTACTTTAACTTTACTCTTCATGTTCTATTTTCCTCGAACAAATCTAATCTTATTATTTCAAAAAAAATCTCGGAACCCAAAGACTGATCTGAGGAATGTAGGTGATCAGTCCTAAAGGAATTAATAAAGCTACAAGAAAGAGCCAAATGTTTTTACTGATCTTCTCCAATGGTATCTTTGCAATGGCTGAAGCGACAAATAGATTCACCCCAACAGGAGGAGTGGCAAGCCCAATACTTAGATTAACCACCATTACCACACCAAAATGAAGAGGATCGATTCCCATTGATTTCACAAGAGGGAGCAACACAGGCACAGTAATAATAATCGCGGCAAGGGTTTCCATGAAACAACCTAAGAAGAGAAGAAATAAATTGATCCAGAATAGAACCATATATGGATTCTGAGTGAGAAATCTAATCCCATCTGCCACTTTTTGTGGGATTCCTTCAGCTGCAATGATCCACGAAAAAAGCGAAGCATTGGCCACAATGAGCATAATCCCCCCTGACATAATTCCTGTATCTTTTAGAATGGGCCATAGGTGCTTTGGCTTTAATTCACGATAAATAAAAAATCCAATCACTAAAGAATAAAAAACGCCCACCCCTGCGGCCTCGGTGGGTGTGAATATACCTGTGAGAATTCCTCCCAAAACTAAAAGAGGCATCATAATAGCAGGAAAGGCATTAATAAATGATTTAAATAAGTTTCTCCATGTAATTTCTACTATCCGAACAGGATGACTTTGTTTTACTGCGTAATATCGGGCCACCCCCATTAAAGCTAATGTAAACATGAATCCCGGTACGAAACCGGCAAGAAAAAGTTCAGCAATAGAAACTTCTGTCATAGCTCCATAGATGACAAAGGCAATGCTTGGAGGAATAATGGGGCCCACAGTGGCTCCAGCAGCCGTTAATGCTGCGGCATATTCAGATTTATAGCCTTCTTTTTCCATCGCAGGAATCATCACTGAACCAATTGCCGATGTATCTGCTGATCCAGCTCCTGTTATCCCTGAAGAAAAATCCATGGCTATTAGAGTCACATAACTGAGTCCTCCACGAATTCTTCCAACAAGAATATTAGAGAAGTTGACTATTCGAGGAGTAATTCCGCAAGCGTTCATGAGATTCCCTGCAAGAATAAAAAGAGGAACGGAAATGAGTAGAAAAGAATTTAAACCTACAAACATTCTTTGGGGAACTAATACAAGGGGAAGATCGGCCTGAAAAATCGAGATAGCTCCACTGATCCCGAGAACGAATACAATAGGGACACCAATAAATAAAAGAAAAATAAATATCAGAATGATGATCATCCCTTTTCTCTGTCACCCCATTTTAGAATTGAGTTAAAAAAACCAATAAAAGAGAAAAAGCCTAAGAATCCGAATCCAAGGAAGATTGGAAGATAAACTATTGCCATGGGAATGAGCATCGCTGGGCTAACTGTTTTAGTCTTTATACTGGATTGGATCAAAACCGTAGAATAAGCAGAGGCCATAAAAGAAAATCCCATCATTGAGAGGAAACTGAGAAGCTCTGCAAAATTCCGAAGTTTTGGGGTTAGGCGATCTTTAATAAAGGCCACATTAATTAATTCCCCTCGTTTTAAAGCAACACTCCCTCCGAAAAAGACTAAATAAATAAAAAGATAAGTGGCTAATTCATTTGACCAATAAAGAGAGAATCCAAGAAAATATCGGCAAAACACTTCAAGGATTACTGTGGTTGTAAATCCAGCCAAAGCGACTCCAACAAATATAGAAAGAGACTTTTCTAACAGAATCCCAATTTGATTTAATTTCGAGACGAATTGGTTCATTCTTTATCCAATGGGTTCTCCCCCTCCTTTTATAGGAGGGGGAGAAGAGATCAATCTAATCTTAAAATCTTTTCAACAATCTCGACCCATTCTTTAGGCCATGCCTTGGTATGCTCTGCCCTGACAGATGCAGTAGCATCAATAAAAGGTTTCATGTCTTTTATATAATTAATTTTTGTTCCCTTAGCCTCCATTTTAGAAAGAGCTTCTTTATCCTGTCGGAGGCATTCATCATCCATCGTTTTTGTCCAAATGGGAACACAATCAAGTATTACTTTCTGATGCTCCGGAGAAAGTTTGTTAAAAGTTTTAAGACTCATTAAGAAGATTCCTCCATTCGAAACGACTGGGAGGTAAGTCACATATTTCTGAACTTCATAGAACTTCATTGCCTCGAGAGTGGCAGGGCCATTTTCATTACCATCCACCACTCCAGTCTGGAGTGCGGTATAAAGTTCTCCAAAGGGAAGCGGGACAGGACTCGCACCAAGGGCACGATAGGCATCTTTATGGAGAGGGACCTCCATGGTTCGAATCTTTAATCCCTTAAAATCCTCTATTTTGGTGATAGGCCTGACATTATTCATAGGTACTCGGAACGAAGGACCAGCAATAGAGAGAGGTTTTAAATTTACCCTTTCCCCTTCTTTGATCACTTCTTTAAGGACCCATTCCCCAATGGGTCCATGGGTGACTTTTAAGAAATGTTCAGGTCCTTTAAATATAAAGGGAAGGTTATAGATGTTAAGAACTTTTATGAAGGTACCCGTTACACCTAAAGAGGTTGCTTGAAGGTCTATAGTCCCAAGTTGGAGTCCTTCAGTAATATCTCTTTCTCCGCCTAATTGTCCTAATGGAAAAATTTTAACTTCTAACGTTCCTTTAGATTTTTCCTCCACTGCTTTTGCAAATGCTACCCCTGCAATATGATAGGGATAGGTCACTGCATTGGCATGACCGTACCGGAGAGTCACCTTCGCCGCAAAAACAGAGGAAACTAACATCATTGAAACAAGCGTTAAAATGAAAAATAGGAATAATTTTTTCATCTCTCATCCCTCCTTGTATAATAAATTATAATCATCAACGGATGGTAGTTAAGAAATAAGACTTTTTCTTCCTAATTTGAGACTATATACCACCTCCTTTCTCCAAAATGGAAGGTCTTTTAAATATAACTCCATTCGATTCCATTGTTAGAGTTGGATAGAGAACAGGATAAGTGATCATCTCTGGGCCTCTGGAGGTTGCAAGGATCGTATCCTCGGATTTTGTTCCGGTAAGAGATGGATTCCACGTGAAAGGTTGATTCTCCTGAATAATGTCAGGGGTTTTAAAATGGGTTCGATAGTCTCTCCCCGTATACCCAATAGATCCCCCCTGATGGTGAAGCTTCCATTCTTCGGGGTATCCTCTTTCTTTATAGGCCTCGATTCCTTTTTGAAGAACTTCCTTAGCTGGAATCCCAGGGCGAGTATGGGCCATAAACGTGCAATCAATAAAGACATTGGCCTCATACTTTTCTTTCAATTCGTCAGGTAATTTCCCGAAATAGACAAAACGAGTCAGTGATACGATGAGCCCCCATTTTCGTGCATTGACCGATACCATTAGATATCTATCAATCCTTCGTTCTGTGGGAATAGGATGTCTAAATTTAAAGATTCGATCATCTGCGGCTGACATCAACGTGATGGGATCGATTCGGTCTTTCCAGAGTTCCAGGCAAAGCCTTCCTACCACTTCGGACTCCTTTTCTCCTCTTTTTGTTTCCATCATCGTCTTTTCTAAGGCTTCAGAAACCCTTTTCCCTAACCAACGATATCGCTCTATTTCCTCTGGAGTCAATGAATATCTGAGCCTGGCAATCTCTTCGGTTAATACGGTCGTGTTAGGAAAAGGAGCGTCGCTTCCAATCGGCCCATCCCCGACCAACTCTTTGAGGATAGAGGCTTCTTGATCTTCATACCACGGAAAGATTTTGATTATAAATCCCTGTTTCTCTAAGGCCTCTTCTTCCATCATGCGAGGGGATTCAATATTGTTTGAGACCACAAATTTCGAATCTTCAGTAATCAAAAGGGAGGTGGCCCCAAACTCTGTTGTGATGCCAACGAGATTGAGGCCACCACAGGTCATCCAAGAGAAGTTGGCCTGGCGCTTAAGAAGAAGCGCCTTTAGACCTTTTGATTTTAAAAATTCTCGGACTCGTCTCTCTTTCTCCCTGATCTCCTCGCTCAGTCCCATTGGTTTACCTCGTTAAATCTGGAATAATGGAATATTGGAAAGATGGAATAACGAAAGATTGAAGAAGAAAACTCTCAAAATAATTTAATTCATTTCCCCATCATTCCAATCTTCCAATCTTCCATTGTTCCTCTTGAATACTATTGAGCCAATACTTCTGCCCAGGTGGTGACTGTCCATTGAGTCTTAAAGAGCTCTTCGACAGCAGGTTTTGCCTTTTCTCTAAAAGAATTGGCATCTGGAATGACCACTTGCATCCCCTGTCTCTGAAGATCTACCAAAATGGCTGCCTCTCCAGTCTTGATCTTGTTGTTAGCCCACTCTTCTGTCTCTTTGCCGGCTTTGATAAAAAGGTCTTGATCTGCTTTGGAAAGTTTATCGAAGAAGGGTTTATGAATCAGAATCCCAGCAGTTTGAACCAGATGATTGGTAATGATTAAATGGCTTTGGACCTGATAAAGTTTAAAGGATTGAATTTGAGGGAGATCCCCTTCCGAGGCCTCGGCTTTGCCCGTCTTAAGGGAGTCATAAAGTTCGGGCAGAGGGACTGCCACCGGGTCAGCACCGATCGCCTTCCATACCGCCATCCAGCTGGGGATGGGAGGAAGTCGTAATTTCAATTTGTAGACATCCGCTGGAGTATAGATGGGCTTCTTTGCCGTCGTCTGTCTGAGCCCTCGATAAATGGTGGCTAAATATTTGAGGTCGTTCTTTTCGAGTTGAGCTCGAGCGTCCTTCCCAAGCTTTCCATTCCAGACTCGCATATAGTGATCGAAATCTCTCATCACGTAAGGACCGGTAAAGAAATAGTAGGGAGGTGCATAGTATTCGAGGAAAGCGGTTCCATTGGATTGCATCTCGATTTCACCGTTTCGGTTCATCTTGTTGATATCAATTTCACTCTTGGTCCCAGCATCAATTTTAAACTCGAAACGGCCTCCGCTTCCCTTTTCAACCAGTTCCTTGAACTTCTCAGCCGCCTCAACGACAATGCCTCCTTTAAATGGGCTTGCAATTCGAATGATCTTCTTCTCCTGGGGAGGCGCGGGCTTGACAGAAGGGCCCATCTCTGCACAGGCGAAGAGAAGACAAACTAACGCCATTGCGGATAAAGGAATCCCCATTTTTAAAGCTCTCATCGTCTTATCCTCCTTTCTTTCCATTATTTCTTAATCTCCTTCACCAGTTTCCCATAAAATTCATGATCGTGAGCCATTAATTTTCCAAACTCTTCTGGACCCAGGTACGAGAGGTTTACAGACATGTCCTTTGCATTCTTTATAAAGACTGGATCCTCCATCCCTTTTTTGAAGGCATCATGAAGCTTCTTAATTACATCAGGAGGAGTTCCTTTGGGTGCAGCCAACCCCCGCCATTGGCCCATAGTGAAATCGATCCCCTGTTCCTTCACTGTAGGAACATCGGGAAAGAGTTCGAATCGTTTCTCCGCGAAGAGGGCGATGATTCTTAACTTTCCAGCCTTTACATGTTCGATCCCTTCTGGAGGAGAAACAGAGACTGCGTTGACATGTCCTCCAAGCAAAGCAGTCACCGATGGACCTCCTCCTGCAAATGGGATATGGTTAAATTTCACTCCTGCGGTCTTTTCAAACGCAAGGGCGATCAAATGAACTCCTCCTCCAGCACCCGAATTCCCTACCGTAATCATACCCGGATTCTTTTTAGCATAGTCTAAAAACTCATTCACATTTTTCCATGGAGAATCCGATCGAACCAGAAACATTCCAGGATCCCTTACCACATTGATGATTGGGTCGAAGCTTTTGTAAGTAAAAGCCGTTGAGACTTGATGGGGAAGGATGGTTAGAGGAGTAATGGCTGAGACCAGGGTGTAGCCATCTGGCGGGGCTTTCATACATTCGGTATATCCAACTGCTCCTGCACCGCCTGGTCTATTGACCACCACTACTGCCTTTCCGAGGTATTTTCCGGTCGTTGCCGCTAAGGCTCTAAAAATAAGATCCGTTGCCCCACCCGCAGCCCAAGGGATAATGATCTGAACCTCCTTGGTAGGAAATTCAGCTGCAAAAAGGGGCACACTGATGGAAACAATTAAACTTAAAACTAATCCAATCACTACTTTTTTTAACATACCCCTACCTCCTTTCGAATTTGAATTTTTGCCTTAAACCCTTAACCCTTCACCTTATCTCTATTACCCTCACCCCCTTTCTTTTTAAAAATTATTCGGATGATGGGAATCGAGAGGAACACCACTGCGGCAAACAAAAAGGCCATGGAGATAGGACGATTGACAAAGACTCCAAAATCCCCATGAGAAATCATTAAAGATTGTCGAAAAGCCACCTCCAACTTTGGCCCCAGTACCAGGGCTAACAGTAAAGGAGCACCTTCATAGGCCCATTTTCTCATCAAAAATCCAAGAGCTCCAAAAAGTAGCATCATCCAGATGTCAAAGATGGAATTGTTAACCGTATACATTCCTGTCATACAGAAGAGAATGATTAAAGGGAGGAGAATTCTTTTGGGAATCCTAAGAATATTGGCAAAGAAAGGAACGAAAGGAAGGTTGAGAAGCAGGAGGATGAAGTTACCAATATACATACTAGCGATGACCCCCCAGAAGAGTTCAGGGTGTTGACTGATGAGTAAGGGGCCTGGAGATACTCCATGGATGAGGAAGGCTCCAAGCATGATGGCTGTGACCGGGCCGAAAGGGATTCCCAGGACAAAAAGAGGGATAAAGGCGGATTGACAGGAAGAATTGTTTGCGGATTCAGGTCCTGCTACTCCTTCAATTGCGCCCTTTCCGAATTCTTCAGGATGCTTAGAAATCTTTCTTTCAATCATATAGGAAGAGTAGGTTGCAATCACCGGTGCAGGTCCAGGGACAAGCCCTATCCCAAACCCAATTCCTGCTCCTCTGAGAATGGCTCCAATCGATCTTTTTAGATCTTGGAGACTTGGATAGAGATCCCGAAACCGAGGAACGATCACTCTTTGGTCCAATAGCTCTTTGGGTTGATGGACATTAATGAGAACCTCCCCAATTCCAAAAAGTCCGATGGCTACAGCCACAAATTCAATCCCTCCTAAAAGGGAGACGGACCCAAAGCTGAATCGGGTGTCTCCTGTTACAGGATCCAAACCAATTGTTCCGATGATTAACCCGATTGTAGCCATCATCAGGGCTTTGAGAAGGGATGTTCCTGTCACGTTACTGAGAACGATAAATCCGAAGATCATTAACGAAAAATATTCCGGTGGACCAAAAGCCAGGGCAGCTTGGGCTAAGGGAGGGGCCAGGAAGACCAATCCGAAAATACCAAGGGTACCTGCGATGAAAGACCCGATAGCAGCGATCGCCAATGCTGGTCCAGCCCTTCCTTTCTGGGCCATCTGATAACCATCGATACATGTAATCACAGAAGCCGTCTCTCCAGGGACATTGAGGAGAATGGATGTTGTGGAGCCGCCATACATCGCTCCATAATAAATGCCGGCCAGCATGATGATGGCAGAGGTCGCATTTAGACCAAAGGTGGCAGGGATGAGAAGGGCGATTCCGGCGATCGGCCCGATTCCTGGGAGCACTCCGATCAATGTGCCTACAATGGCCCCAATTAAACAGTAAAAAAGATTATGGATCGTGGTGGCGATTCCAAATCCATTTGCCAGATTTTGAAGAGATTCAAGCATCCAAATGACCTCCGATCCTCAGCGGTTCCATTCCCTATAGTCCTAACCATCCTTTGGGAAGCGGAATCTTTAGCCATTGAACGAATAAAAAGTAGGAGACTAGCCCTGTGACAAGGGAGAGAAGAAAAATAAAGCCCCAATTTTTTGTCCCCAAGATTCTTAAAAGGGTGATCATCAATAGAAAAGAAAAAAGGGGATATCCTAACTGTTTGAAAAAGGCGGTTGCCAAAACCATTGCCCCAAAGAAAAGGATAAGCTGGGCTGGAAATAGCTCCGACAAGCAAAACCATTTTTCCCTTAACTCGATCTTTTTATTCTTAAAAAACAGATTTAAAATAAAGAGGGTTGATAAAACCATCAGCAAAATTCCCAAGAGCAAAGGAAACATCCCCGTTCCTGGCATTCGGAAGTTTCCTATGGGCATTCTTAAAGATAGGAAAGTCGTCACGGCTCCAAAGATAAAAATCACCATTCCACCGATAATGTCATCGCGATTCAATATACCCTCTCCTTTAATCCATTAATGCTCCGCCGTTTACATCCAGGATTTCGCCCGTAATGAAGGAGGCTTCATCAGAGACTAAGAAAAGAACGGCCTCAGCGACCTCTTCCGGTTTTCCAAGACGCCCGAGAGGGATGGAGGCGATGATCTCCCTTCGCCTCTCCTCTGACCACTGGGCGCTCATCTCGGTTTCAATGGCATGGGGCGCGACGCCATTCACATTGATCCCATATGGAGCCAATTGTCTTGCCAGGGTTTTGGTTAAGGCATCGATGCCTGCTTTTGAAGGACCATAGCCAGGGGCAGAGGTGATGTCTCCCATCTTTCCGGCTATCGAAGAGATGTTGACAATCTTTCCGTATCCCTGTTGTTTCATGATTCCAAAGACGGCCTTACAGCAATTAAACGTTCCTTTTAGATTCACCTCAATGACCCGATCCCAATCTTCTTCGGTAATCGTTTCAATCGTCCCTCTTCTGATAATGCCGGCATTATTGACCAGGATATCGACCCGACCAAATGCTTCCCGAACCTGATTGACCATCTCTTTTACCTGAGGACTTTGGGTAATATCGCAGGGTAGAGAGAGGGCTTCGCCTTTGTTCTTCGAAATCTCATCTTTTAAAAGGTCTAATTGATCTCTATCCACATCGACCAGGGCTACCTTGGCTCCTTCTCGAACAAAGGTCAAGGCAATGGCCTTTCCGATTCCCCTTGCTGCTCCGGTTACAATGGCTACCCGGTTTTTCAGCTTCATTGATTTTATCCCTCAAGAGTTTTGATCATCCCTTCCCAAATATCAGGTTGGGCAAGAATAATACGAGTTGTGGGAAAAAGACGAGTAAAACATCTACACCCAATATCGCTAAAACAAAAGGAATCGATTCTCTCGTGTATTTTTCTAAAGGACAATCGAGGATGGAACAGACCGTATACATAGAGACTCCGACTGGAGGGGTCACCAATCCCAGCACAACGACGAGCATGAAAACAAGTCCGAAGTGGACCGGATCCACACCCACCTCACTAACCAATGGAAGAAGGATAGCCGTAAAGAGGAGGATGATGGCGGTGCTGTCAATAAACATCCCTGCCACAAAAAGTGCACTAATAAGGAGGAGGAGCAAAAGATGGGGGTTATGGGTTATGCCTAACATAAATGTCGAGAATTTATCTCCTATTCTTTCGTAAGCAAGGCCATAACCAAATGTGCCTGAGAAGGCAATGATGGACATAATGGAGCCAATATCAACAATGGTATTCTCAAGGGTTCTTTTGAACCTTTCCCATGTAAACCCTTTATAGAAGAAGGCTCCTACAATAAAGGCATAGACTCCGGCAAAGGCCCCCGCCTCTGTGGGTGTAAAAAGACCGAACCTAATTCCGCCAATTAATGCAAAGGGGAAGAGAAAGGCCCAAAAGTTATCAATTAATGAGATCGTTACTTCTTTAAAGGAAGGTCGTTCCCTTTCAGGGAGGTATCCTCTTCTCTTTGAGGTGATGGATACAACAATCATGAGAGCTGCCATCATCATAAGACCCGGGATGATTCCTCCAGCAAAGAGTCTTCCGATTGAAACCTGGCCGATGGTTCCATAGAGAATCAATCCGATGCTTGGAGGAATGATAGGAGTAATACAGGCTGTAATCGTTGTGACCGCACTCGTATAGCCCTTTGAAAAGCCCTTTTTGATCATCTCGACACCGAGGAGTCGGGCTTCCATCGCTGCATCGGCAATAGCGGAGCCTGAAACTCCCCCCATGAGGGTACTGAGGACCACATTCACTTGGGCAAGACCTCCACGCATATGGCCCGCAAGAACTCCGGCGAGTTTGATTAGTCTGAAGGTAATCCCCGTTTCGTTCATTAGATTGGCTGCGAAGATAAAGAGAGGGATGGCGAGCAAGGGGAAGTTTTGTGTTTGGGAGAGAGGAAGCTGGATGATCATGGTAAAGGGAAGTTGAGGGTTCTGAAGAAAGAAGACCGTTCCAGCAATCCCGATAGCAAAGGCTACGGGCATCCCCATGATGAGGAAGAGAATAAAAAGGATAAAGACCCATGCCATCTCCTTTATGCCTCCTATTTTCGCGTTAGCCCTTTATGAGTTTTTCCCTGATTTTAAGGAAAGTAGTAATGGACATTAGGATACTTCCAATAGGAACACTGATGGTGACCCAGGTGTAGCTGAACCATGGGATTCCTTGGAAGGTTCGGAATCGAGTGGTATAGGAGATCTTAAATCCATATCCAATCAAAGCGAGAAGAAAGATTAAAATAATGAGTTGATTCACCAATTCAAAATACTTTTTATTTTTTGAAGAGAACCTATTGATAAAAAACTCCACATTCATGAGCTTATTGGTTCTCATAGCCACATCGGCCCCTAAAAAGGTGCACCAGGCAAAAAGACAGACGGCAATATCGACCGACCAATTAATAGGGTAACCCATATATCGCGTAGCGGCGGCGATGAAAACCAATGAGACAAGGAAGACGATGAAAACCTTAATTAAAAAAGTTTCAATTTTACAAACCGAATCGTAAAACTTTTTCATCTTTCACCTTTTTCATTATATCGATCGGCCCCTCAATAAAGGGGCCGATCGACCAGTCTGTTCTTCTATTTCTTTCCCAGTTCTTTAAAGACCTTTGCCTTTACGTCTGCAATTTTTAGGACTTCATAGGCTTTTTCTCCAGCCTTTTTGAAGGCAGGAAGATTTACATTATCTACGACAATCATCCCCTTCTTGATGAGATCTTCTTTAACCTCTTTCTCCAGTTTTTCCATGATCAGCTTGGAGGTTTCGATTCCTGCCTTATCACATTCCTCAACCAAAATTTTCTGATAATCTGGAGGCAAAGCATTAAACCACTTGGCGCTGATCACTTCAAAATTGATAAGCATGATATGTCTCGTCTCACTGACATACTTTAGGACCTCGTAGAAACGTCCTGCAGGGATGTTATTATAGACCAGTTCGACTCCATCTACGACTTTCTGTTGAAGGGCTGGATACATTTCCCCAAAGGCAAGAGCTACTGGTGTTGCTCCAAGAGCACGAACGGATTCTTGCCAGATGGGGGCTGGAGGTGTCCGGATTCTGAGCCCTTTTAAATCTTCAGGGGTTCGGACCGGTTTGTTCGTGAAAAAATGCCTGTAGCCCTGAACCCAGCTAAAGGAAAGGACTTTAAATCCGTATTTATTTGCAAGTTCATCGAGCCAACCTTTCACAGTCGGTAACCTCTTAAGTTTCTCGACCTCTTCGAGAGTCTCCGCAAAATAAGGGCCATTCATGCAGGCTATAGCAGGAACATAATTTCCCATTCGAGCAGAATCTGTATTCTGCCCCACATTGGCTCCTGCTCTAATTTGTTCTAAAATATCTTCTTCCACTCCGAGTTGAGCACTGGGAAAAACCTCTATCTTGAGACCACCCTTTGTCCTCTCCTCAACCGCTTTTGCCCATTTCTGAAATCCAGCATGATAGGGTTCTTTCGGTCCCAGAACATGGTTAAATTTTAGAAGATACTTGGGCTGGGAGATTGCCGGTGATCCAAGAAAAATGATCCACAGAAAGACTATAAATACCACCATTACCCACGAAAACTTATTAAACCCATTCATTTTTTACCTCCTCATCTTATATTTAATCTTTAACTCCTTACTCCTTACTCCTAACTCCTTACTCCTAACTCCTCACTCCTCTTATTCCCTTCACCTCCCTTCCTGATAACCCAATCGTTTAGAAATCTTTAAGGCCGTCTCCATCACCTCCTTCCTTAAGGTTTCTTGGATCATTTTTTTTGTTATTCTGAAGGCAGGCCCTGAGATGCTGATTGCCGCTACAGGTTTTCCGGTTTCATTCAATACGGGGGCAGCCACACACCGAATTCCCCTTTCATTTTCCTCATCGTCCACGGCATATCCCTGAGCTCTTATGGTTTTGAGATGGGTCTTCAGAACTTGAGGGTCTGTAATGGTGTTCTCCGTTCGTTTTGGGAGGCCTTTTTCTTTAATAATTCGATCCAATTCCTCTTCTGGAAGATAGGAGAGAAGAACCTTTCCTACAGCACAACTGTGAGCAGGGTTACGAAGGCCTATTCTGGAAGCCATTTTAAGTCCACTGGGGTTATGATTGAGCTCTACTTTCTCGATATAGACAATCTCATCTCGATCGAGAAAGACCATATGCACCGTCTCTTTGGTTCGCTCAGCTAAATCTCTTAAAAAAGGCTCTGCCTCTTTTCGAAGATCCAGTTGACTGAGCAGAAGATTTCCGAGTTCTACCAGCTTCAATCCTAAAAAATAATTTCTGGTCTTGGGATCTTGACGCACGTAACCAAAATAAGCAAGGGAAGAAAGAAGACGATGGATCGTTCCTTTAGGAAGATGGATCTTTGAAGAAAGTTCCCGGATACTCATTCCATTTGGGTTCTGCCCCAAAGCCTCAAGGATGGAGGAGACTCGCTTAATGGTTTGGACAAGATTGCTTGGTTTATTTAAATGGTTGGAGCTCATCATAAGCGTTTCGCAATAAGAAACATTGTTTCAATATTTTAATAAATTAATTAACCGTTTGTCAATAATTTTTTGGGAGCTATTTTGGGTAAGGAGATGATAAATTTTCTTTACGGTAACTTCCCATGAGTGTTTGGTCACCTACGAACCATAAACATCCCCCGCATCTTAATCCTCTCCCCAGAGGAGAGAGGAAAGGGGTGAGGGGTAATAAAGTGAGCATTAGGAAACAAGGTGAGGGTATAATTCGATGACCCAATCCAGATCCAATTCGGCTAATTTTTCCTTTCGTGGGATTCCTAATTCAGGATCCCAGCCCATCATTTGATAATAGGTTTTTACTGCCTTTAGGAATTCCTCCTTGTCTATCTTCTTTCCTTTCAAAGTTCCTCCCTCCAAAGGTTGAAATATACGTTCAGGGAGCGTGTCATCCTTGGAGGTTAATCCCTCTCTGAGGTTAAATATCCTTGCCATATTAGCATGTCTCTCTCCTACTTTAAGGAGATCAAAGAGACTCGTCTCCCAACCCGTTACCGCTTTGACATAATCTACGATTCCATTTAATGTCTGGGGTCCAAAGGGTTTTGCTGTAAACATACAAACCCCTAATGAATTAAGAAGATCCCAGTATTGCTGGAGGTAGATAAAGAGCCTGACCTTCTTTGGCCCTAAATCAAACACATCAACAGGTTCTAAGATTCCTAAAGGCCTTAAGAGTGAGATTCCTGCTTCTGTGGCCCAAAAAGGATCGTGAGGAAACTCCATATGGTCAGGCCCGGTTGGAGAAACAGCATAGCCAAGACCCACTCCCACTTTTCCTCTGGGTTCATGAAGGGGAAGAGTCATCCCTTTCACATGGAGAGCAAAAGGTTCCGCCTCTTTCCCCAACTTTTCCACAGCAGGTCGAATTCCTTCTCCAAGAAGATATCCTATTCCTTCCCGCTTTCCTATCATCTCCACCATTTTGATCATAGCCTCTACATTTCCAAACCTTAATTCCAGACCTTCCACATCCCCTTTCTTAAGAATTCCATTCTCGTAACACTCCATCGCGAAAGAGATCATCGTTCCTGTTGAGATGGTGTCCAATCCATAGGCATTACAGAGTTGATTAGCCCAAGAGATGGCTTTGAGGTCGTCAATTCCGCACATGGAACCAAAGGCAGCAATAGTTTCGTATTCTGGACCTCCATAGATCGGATTTACAGGAAAAGGTTCTTTTACCTGAACTTCTCTTTTACATCGAACAAAACAGCCATAACAGGTTCCCCGTCGGACAAGAATGGTTTTGGACATGGTCTCACCGCTAATGGCCTCTGCCCCTTTAAATGAACCCTCTCTGAAGTTGAACGTGGGTAGAATTCCCTGTTCACTTAATAATCCTGTCACTCGTGAGGTTCCGAGATTCCCAATGCTGAAATAGGGTTCTTCATAATTATCCTTCAACCATTTAATTAACCTCTTCACTTCGCTCTCATTGGCGACCTCGGTTTTCTTTTCCCCTTTGACAGCAATCGCCTTGAGGTTTTTCGACCCCATGACAGCCCCTAAACCTGTTCTTCCATTGGCATGTTTAAGTTCGTTAAGAATACATGAAAACCTGACCTTCTTCTCCCCACCGGGGCCAATGAGAGCCACACGAACTCGGTTATCTCCGAGCTCTTTCCGAATCTCTTCTTGGGCCTCTTTTGTAAATTTTCCCCAAAGGTGTTGAGCCTCTCTTAACTGAGCCTCCTCATTGTGAATCCAGAGATAGACAGGACGAGGTGCTTTTCCTTTAATCACGATGGCGTCAAATCCTGAAGATTTTAATTCTGGAATCCACCACCCCCCGGCCTCTGATTC